>OGZY01000590.1_pt1 | contig 21003 bp, 20 predicted proteins | sample 1576911 | NCBI WGS metagenome assembly OGZY01 (sample SAMEA3541488, study PRJEB24748) | human gut metagenome | biome: human gut; feature: human-associated habitat; material: faeces | place: China | collected 2012 | reverse complement strand
TGGATTATACATTGTATAAGAGTGATTCTTCCACTGATTCGGATAAAGATCCGCTTCCTGATGATGGCGGTGATGATAATCAGGGAGGTTCCGGCAGCGGGGAAGCTCCGGACCCGGCAGCTTAATCCGTCAGTTACGGGTTGGTTATTGAGTTTATGATGTATCAGTAGTATTTATTCTTTAATTTAAATTTATATGAAAAAGCAACTTTGGAAAAACATTCTCCAGTTTATCGTGACTATCGCGACTTCGATCATTTCGGCTATCGGTGTAACGTCCTGCGTGGGACATTAATCTCCTGCTGACCGATATGGAAAATTCAGAAGAAAGCTATCTCCCACGTGAGATTAAGTTGTTGGTGATTCATTGCAGCGCGACGCGCTGCAATGTTTCCTTCACCGTAGAGCAACTTCGACAATGTCACCTGCAACGAGGTTTCAAGGATATAGGGTATCATTTTTACATCACCCGTAATGGAGAACTTCATCATTGTCGCCCGGTATCGGAGCCGGGCGCGCATGTGCGAGGTTTCAACCGGCATAGTATTGGAATTTGCTATGAAGGTGGTTTGGATGAAGAAGGTCGTCCGGCGGATACGAGAACACAGGCGCAGCGCTTTGCGCTACTTGACTTGTTGACGATTCTCAAACATCAGTATCCGGATGCGCAAATCCTGGGACATTATCAGCTTAGTGCTTCGATTCATAAAGCTTGCCCATGCTTTGACAGTCGAAAGGAGTATTCAAAAGTAATTTCTTATCCAAAGTAACTCAAACAGCAGTTTTAGAAGTGTCTGATATTGAGCAACAGTTAACAGTCACTTTCCAAAACTGCTTTTGATAATAAATTTTAGTTCAGACTTTTAAGAAACGCTTTTAGTTTCGGGTCTCTTTCCCAACTGTTAAGTTTTGGAAGAGTAATTCCTATGTCTCTATAAGCCTTTTCAAGAGCTTCCCGTTTAGCATTTGAGTCTGCTCTGGCATAGATTTCAGTGGTTGTCACTGATACATGTCCGAGCAGGTCTCTGATATATATAATATTCACCCCTGCTTGCAACAAGTGCATCGCTTTTGAGTGACGTAATATATGTGGACTGACCATTTCAGGTATCAAGTCACTATTCTTCATTCTTGCTTGTTTGGCATACCTCTGCAATATATATGTGATGCCAGGAGTAGTAAGAGCTGCTCCCCAAGAGTTGGTGAACAATGGTGACTTGCTTCGCAACGGATTATCCAGCCCCGTTTCTTTGATATATCCTGTTAATAGTCCGGTCATGGCATCATCCAATGGTACGATACGTGTTTTTGCCCCTTTGCCAAATAATTCTATGGTCGCAGGCTTATTCAATCGCAGTGATAAAGGCGTTAGATTAATAATTTCCTGTACTCGGGCACCTGTATTATAGAGAAGGGACAATAAGGTAAGGTGTCTACGACCTTGCAAGGTGTCTTTTGGTATTTCTTCTAATATAGCTCTGATACCTTCAATACTAATATACTTGACTATATCCTGTTTTTCTTTTTTAAATCTGATAGCCAAAACATCTTTCCATTGTTGTAAGTGCATCGGATCTTCTCTCATCATATATCTGTAAAATGAACGTATGGCAGATAAACGGGTATTTCTTGTGGCAGACGAAGACAGCCTGTATGTTTCCAGCCAATCCAGAAAACTAAGTACGCGTGTTTTATCAAGCTGATCTAGGCAGACCCTCTCGGGTGCAATACCATAAACAGTTTCTAAATAGCGGAGTAACAACATAAATGTATCCCTATAAGAGCGCATTGTTTGCTGGCTGACACCCACTTCACGGACTAGATAGCGCGTAAAAAAGTCCTGCAGGCATACTGCAAAATCCTTGTATTCAGCCTTCATCTTCTATCAAATTATTCACAGGATAGCCCTCCATAATAACACGTTGTATCTGGGATGACAGTCCCGCCTGCTGATTGATGACTTGGGGATATACTTTCTGCGTAATTCGCAGATAATGCTCAGTAGCATACACATCTATATGACCCATAAACTTTGATATGATGGGTAAACATGTATAAAGGTCTATTCCCAGGCTTACCATTTTCATCATGGCATGTACACAAGCCGTATGCCGTAAGTCATGGACCCGGGGACCCGCAAAATGCCCTTTATAAGGAATGTTCGCTTTTCTTAGCAACTTCCTGAATCCACGTTCAACAGCAGCATTGGTACCTTGAACACCCTTATTCGAGACGAAGAAGTATGCATCTTTTCCTGTCAGATTTTGGCATCTTAATCTGTCGCGATAGCTGGTATATTGCTCAAGAACAGATAAAAGGGATTGATTAATGGGCACTATGCGTTGGTGACGATTCTTTGTGTTATTGAGTACAATTCGCTTATTTGCAAAATCCACGTCTTGATTGCGCAGAGACAGTGCCTCCCCCAAGCGTATACCCGTACTGTAGAGTAAACGCAACAGGACGGGTATTGAAAACATAAAGTTCGTACTAATCAAGGACCTAAGAGTTAGTTTATCCGATGCTTCAAATAACATTTGCATCTCTTTATGCGTGAATATGTAGGGAACGAACTTATGCTCATTTTTCCTTGGCAGGGATGGTATAAACACGATTTTCCCTAGTTGGGATAAGTATATCATCAACTGACGGTAAGCAGCAGCTTTTGCATAAATGGTCTTGCGGCTTAGATTGTCATGATCCAGAGAATCAAACCATTTGTCATAAGCCTCTTTCTTTAAATCGGATATACCGATATTATAGGTTCTCCAATATCTGTCTAACTCCCCAAATGTATAGAATAAAGATAAGGAAGAAAAACCATGCAAAGTCTTTTCATATCGCAGACGAATGATGTATTCTGCCAGCAGACTGTGATATTCATTTGATGACATAGAGTAATCCTCCTTTATGATTGTAAAAAGTTTCACATACAAGCGGCACGTCCAAAGCACAAATGGATAATGTTTTGAGATTTACATTCAAATATGACATCGTTGACTCGATGGATGAATGGCCGAGTACACCGGATATGGTATGGATATCTACTCCCTGGTTCATCATAGTTGTGGCCAAACTATGTCGCAAACTGTGTGGACCGTGATGACGGCCGCGACAATCCAACTCTGCCTCGCGCATGGCATCTGATACTACCAACGTCAGTTTATTCGCAGTCATGGGACAGAGGAGCCCTCTTTGCTTGCAATATCCAAGAAATATGAACTTAGATTTGCTCTTCGGCCGACCCTTGGCAATATAGTCAACCAGAGCTTCACCAACAATCCCTAAAAGTGGCAATACAATCCGTTTTCCGGTCTTTTGCTGTAGGATTGTAATCTGGTTGTTATCCCAGTCCAAATCTGAAAATTGAAGATTAACCACATCCGAACGTCGCAAGCCCAGCCGTGTTGCCAGAAGAATCATTGCGTAGTTGCGCTTCCCTATCGGACCGGTACGGTCTATTGACTGTTCCAGCTTTAGTATCTCATCCTTATCAAAGTAAGAGATCAATGGAACTTTACGGGTACGCTGCGTAACACCTTCGAAGGCCAAACTCAAGTCTGCCGTAATAAAATGAGATTCATACAAATACCGCATAAACAGTTTTACAGGATAACATTTGGCATATCTGTTTTTCCCGGTAGAATCAATGTAAGCAACAATATCTTCCCATTGCAGAGTGGATAATGATTTGCCTGATGTATACGCAAACTCACAAAATCTGCTGATATACAAAAGGTGAGAGTCTATTGTTGGCGGTGCCAAAAAAGAGTTTTTGATCAGTAGGTCGGTATATTCTTTGGCAATCGCACCGATATCACCATTGAACAAACGTGATATACGCTTGGGCTTGTCACGAAAAAAAACATTCAATTCTGCTGACAATGCCGCATTAAGAATCTCTATGCCGCGACGATTACGTTGATAGCGACGGAAAGCAATACCTTTATCCAAATTGAGGGTACTAAGATATTCAACACCCAAATCTGGTACATACAGATCGATGGATTTACGTTCCATAAATGATGTCAATTGCAACAGGCTACTCATTATTCGAGTGAAAGTGTCACCCGAAAGGTCATACGATGACAAGGATTTACGAATAAAGGGAATAACCTCATTGCGAGGAAGGCTAGCAGGTTTATACATAATAGATTTGTATTATAGGGAAGCGACAGTGCTACCCATAATACAAATCTAAATAATGGGATATAAAAACAAATAGGTTATCAAAACTTTATTATCAAAAGTAAAACTGATTATCAGAGAAGTATATAGAATATAAACAGGCTACTTTGGATAAGAAATTACTTTTGACTTATAGTTCTCCCGGCTTTCCCAAGTAATAGGTAATAAGCCGTACTTCTCTCACAGAAAAAGCTTTCGTTTTCGGATGAAAGTCCGTAGCCAGTATCTCATCCATCAATGGCTTGCATTTCCGCATCCAACGCCTAAGTTTATTGACCGAAGCACGGATAGTCAAATCAGGAAAATACATCTGGGCCAACTCTTGTTTATTATAACATTTCACTACAAATTCTGAATGTTCCATCGTTTCTTTATTACTGTTTTATATGCTATAAAGTTATAAAAAATTAAACATATAAACAAAGAAAGAAGATACTATTATCCGATATAATGAGAATAAAAAGAAAATATCAACTATCTTCACAGACCGTTGATATCGTGGGAAATTAACACCAGATACACCTCCGGTGCCAGGGCGTAAATTAGAAAGGTACCGTCGTACTCTTTCTAATTCACAAATGTAGGAGAATCATGCGTTCAGCATGAAACTAGGGACCTACATTCTCTTCATCTCACATACAAACACTCTATTAGTGCTGATTACATCTCAACATTTTATTTTATACCACTCGTTAGCATCCAATTTCGAAGTATAGTTCAATTAAATCCTCCAGAAGGCAGTTTTCTTATAAATAGTATCAAAAACGATGTTAATTTTTATTATTTATTACTCATTCAAACCGATTATCAAAGGCAATAAATGTTTATATTCCCTACACCCTTTAACAATTTCGCTGAAAAGTTTCTTGAAATAATTTAATATAGATATATCCTGCAAGTTGAAATAATAATATGATATACTGCTGAAATCTGAGCCATCTTATCGCTTCCGAAAAACAAGTAATTCTTTCGCTTGTCGTCCTGCGAATGAATCTTTTAGCAATGGAATTGTCTATCAAATAAGAGCCGTCATGCAGGTAAACATAAAACTACCTCCAAAAAGTATCAATATATCTTATAGCCTTTTCCATGAATTCCCCTCGGGGAGAATGTTCCTCATCAAACAAGACATCCAACTTACTGCGAAGTTTTATGATGATCTCTTTGGTATTCAAATTGTTACGGCGAGACTTGATTTATTTATTCCGCAGCCAATCGATTCCTTATCCAGTTCGTAAAGTTCACCGATCTGTTCTAGAATAAATGCATCATCTATATCACCTCCCTAATACAAGGCATACCTGAACTTAGCCCTTGCATGAACCATACAATAAAGATATTCCGTATCAATCAACTTGTCATTAAGGTATATATAGACATTATAACCGTCTGACTACACATCAACTCTATTGTCAATTGAGAATTTTCTCCAGTGTCATATCTGAATATGGATCTTCACTGGAACGTTTTCAGCCTTGTAACGGACAAAGAAACGCTCAAAATCATTGTAACTGCACATAGCTTCTAATTTTAATTATACAGACACAAAAATCAGACATCACCTCGGCTTTGACAATACGTTTTTTCGGGACGCTAACTAGTGAAGATTAAACTTAAGTACATAAAGACTTGCTATTAAATACACATCCCCAAACTGGCTTACAGAACGAACAAAGACTCTCGTAAATGTGGGATAAACTTGTAACATCGAACTGAACACCCTATGTAATTATAATATTTAAGTGAAGATTCTTAAGTTAAAAAAGGAGTTCACGGGCACAAACTAAAGCCGAGGGAGACAAAGAAGCTATTGAGTGTTTACCTATTTTTATCATAATCACTGAAAATATTGTTTAATTTTAGGGAATAGGCGAAATAAAGGATATAAGCAACTAACTCTTATATTGTTTTTTCTAAAAGCTTCCACACACTCAATATTACCTTTTATTATATTAGAAAGACTCTTACTAGTAGTACCTCCCAACCTCATTCTTACTAAAGCTTTAGGTAGATAATACAATTTTATATGCTCTTTCTCAATCAAACGAAGCATTAATTCAAAATCGGCAGCAAACTTAAAACTTAAATCAAACAATCCACTTTTTTCACACACCACTTTCTTGACATAGAAAGTAGGATGAGCAGGATGCCATCCTTTAGCAAAAGGCCGTTGGTTACCCGATTTCCAATATCGAATGACTTTAGATGTATCATTTTGAGCGACATAATATAAATCCGCATAGACAGCATCAATAGAGTTATTAGATTCAAAACACCTTACAACGTCCTCTATAGCAGTAGGTTCCGCAATTAAATCATCAGAATTGATTATTCCAATAACTTCTCCCGTAGCCATTCTAAAACCTTTATTCATAGCATCATAAAGTCCAGAATCTTTTTCACTAACCCATCTAATACGCCCTTTAAACTGTGGTTCATATTCTTTTATAATCTCCATTGTATTATCTTTCGAGAGTCCATCTATTATGATATACTCTATATCTTGATAGGTTTGTGCTAATACAGAAACTATTGTATCACGAAGAGTCTTGCTACTGTTGTAGGTAACAGTTATAAGAGATATATTCATTTATTGCAAAAGTTTTTCATACAGAGTGATATACTCCTTATATTTATTTTCTTTAGAATAAAACTGCCGGATATGAGTGTAGCACTTGTAACTATAACACAGCTTACCAACACTTTTTAAATGATTAACAATGTATATAGCCTTATTAATATCATGAGGTTCAATTATAAAGCCAGTATCCTCTGTCACTATTTCCGGACAAGCTGTAGAGTTATAAACAAGTACAGGTGTCCCACATGCCATGCTCTCAGCTGTAGTCAAGCCAAAAGTTTCTTCAACTGAGAAATTTACGAATAAGTCTGCACCTGAATATAATTCAACCAGCTCATGTATATTCTCCATCTTTTCAAGGCCTATTATATTAGAAGGCATCCTTGCTATTTGCCTTTTATTCAATCCCACTAGTATGATTTGTTCATTTGATGACAACGATTTTGCCAATTGCAGAAAATCAGATAAACCTTTACGCTTATCCCAAACAGTAGCCACCCCCAGAATAATAAATTTATCACCTATATTATATTTCTGTTTTATATTTGTTTTAGTTGGATAAAAACGGTCAAGGTCAACACCATTATGAATTACCTTTATTGGGTATTTACTAAGAAATGATCTACTTACTTCGTTAGCTAACCATTGTGAAACAGTAACAATAGTCAGATTATTTACAGAAGTAAAAGCCCTTTTTTTTAACATATAGTTATTCCTTGAGTGATCAAAAAAAGCGGCAGGATAATCTATCAGGTTTGGGCAATCATAACAACCAGTAATCCATTTATTACAATTAATATCTGTATAATGCACACAATGTCCTGTATATGCCCAACAATCGTGTAATGTCCAAACAACAGGAATATTTGCACTCGCTAGAAATTGAAAAAGAAAAGGATAGTTTAAGTAATAACCATGAATGTTATGTAAATGTATTAAGTCTGGATTTACTTCCTTTATTTTAGATATTAAGCACTTCGTTGCACGTAATGAGGCGAGTCCGTGTTTATCAAAAATACGAGATATTACGTAGTGATAATATATGCTACTCTTATTGCCCACCCTATACAAATGAGTACAACTTGTATTAGCCCAACGACCATATGCCGTATAGCAAACTGCATCTCTACACTTCATTGCTATCTCTGATATCCCCTCCACAATACGCCCTGTAGACCCTGAATTAGCGACAACATTTATCTGAAAAATAGTAAACATATAAATATATAATTTTTCAAAAGCACTTACTGACAAACACTTAATTACTTCAATTCTATTAAGATTAACGACTTATGGTCATTGTTCTTTTAGTATTTAACATTTTCATTTATTCTCTCAACATAATTAAATGCCAAAATATCTATCATACAGAAGTTATAATAATGAGATATACTCATTTATTATGAAATTCGCATCAAAATAGTTAGCTCGTATTCGTAGTAATTTCGGATCTTTAGGATGACTTATAGCATACAGCATTATATCACTCAATACTCCTTCGTCATGAAAAGAAGAAACCATATATATACTATCCGTATTGCCATTAATTTCATTAACTCCGGCTGTTTGTGTTGAGACAACAGTTACATTTAAAAACATTGCTTCTACTACGATATTTCCAAAAGATTCAGATAAAGAAGGCAATACTAACAAAGATGCTTTTTTTATATAAGGGTATGGGTTTATCATACTTCCTGTAAAAAGGACATTTTCAGATAGTCCTCTTCGCTTGACTTCATGCTTCAAATTATCACTATCTTCTCCATCTCCAATTATCAATAATTTGTATGTTGTGTTCTGTTCATGAAATAATGCATAAGCACGTATCAGCAGTAACACATTCTTCACATAGCTCAACCTTCCTACATATACAATATACTTATCAAAAGTCTCATCCATATCAATATTGTCGCAAGCCATTTTACTTATCAATGAAAAGTCTATTGGATTATATATTCTTATTATCTTTTCAGCAGGTACTCCCATTTGTTTCAGCATATTTTTAACACCGTCTGAAACAGCTACCACGACATCAGCCTTATGATATAACAACTTTACTAAAAAAGGAAAAATCCTACCATGTATTCCTAAACGTTTAGTTTCTATATTAAAATAGCAATGTTGGGTGATAATCAGTTTAACTTTCTTACGAGAAAACATATTTGCCATGATAGATATAAAGTTGGGAAAATCAGGTCCACTTATCAAACAATCCACTTTATATTTCTGCAAAATTCGTTTTAGGAAAAACAAAGAAGAACGAATTCTTCTATTCCCTAAATCCACAACTTCGACATTTGCATACAGTAGTTTCCTGAGTACACCTTTATCTTTTGCTATGACAACAACCTCATATTGTAAACTTTTCAATTGGTTTGCAAGCGCAATCATCACTTTCTCAACTCCTCCTACTTCAAAGCTGGGAAAAAACAAAGCTATTGTTTTCATAGATTAATTTCTATAGAAGATTTATCCTGATTCGAGTTTCTTTTCGAAAAAGCTGTAATACAAACAAATGACAGAAATACGAATAACAACGAACTAGTATAACTATCTACTCTTACACATAGTATTAGGAAGATACACAAACTAATGATATTTATTGGATTCTTACAATTTTTCAACTTCAATATGAAAATAAAAAACAGAAAGAGACCAACGAAACCATACTCTGAAAGAATCTTTACATACATCACACCTCCACCCTCCTTATTCAATTCTAACGAATCTTTCGTAATCAGAAAATAGTGATGGATATAAGTATCATAGTTCTGTCCCGTTGTAAAAAATCCAGTACCAAACGGATTGTTTATCGCTGCATCTTTAGCTATTAACACATTAGATATTAGTGCAAAAGCTGATAGGTTGTCTGCTGATTGTAATTGTTCAGAAGCAACAAATAGAGATCTAAATTTATTAGAAACATTATTTTCGCTAGTCAGCAGTACTATTATAACAAGACAAATTATCACAACATAAGATAAGTTATTCAATGAAATCCGCTTAAAAATGAAATAGCAAAATGCAAGTAATATAAATAAGAATATTGTAAAAGTAAAGGTCAAGAAAGCACCAATCAGTATAAGAATGTATATCTTCTTCTTAGGTATATAATTAGTTTTATAAAAAAAATCGAACATCTTTAAAAATATAGCAGGAAATAATAAGAACGAAATTTGCGCAGGTTCCATGGTTAAGGATGGACAACGCAAGAAAGGTCCTGAAGTATCAAGATTTATATCTGAAACACCTATCAATCCGCTCATATCATAAAGAAAAGGTATATTTAATAAATAACCAAATTCCTGTATAATAGAAACAACAGAGAAAACTATACATATCTTTAAATATACCCTTATAAATGACTTCCAATTTCCCTCATAAGATTTCGCAAAAAAATAGCTTCCTAATATACAAACCAAAAATCTTATAAAAGTAGTTAGAATAACAGGAGTTATACGGGCAAAATTCAATAAACTTACAGCTATAACGTATAATATCAATATAAGTATCCACTTATTGATACATAACTTGTATTTCCAACTCCCCAATATTAATAGCAACAACTGACTCACCGTACATAATGAAACGGGTAGATAATTCATTGGCATTGAATATGAGAAAATACTTATAAAGCCAACAATATGAATTAAACTCAATAATGATGTTTTCATCTTATAACTGCTACTATTTATATAAGCAGTGTTTCAAACAAACCAAATAATAAACAAAACAATTTAGGAAGAAAGCTATATGAACTTTACACTTATTCCTATAATGCCTCAAACCTATGGTCTTTACTTCCTTATAAGTCATTATTCTTTGTCTATTACTTATCCCGGTAATGCGCATATTGGCGATTATTCGATTTATATACATAAATTTAATAGAATTCAAATAGCATCTAAGTAGAAAATCATAGTCCCCTGCTATCTTATATGCGGTATCAAATACTCCCACTTTTCTATAAACAGCCAAAGGTACAAAGACCGTAGGATGAAATACACATGATCCCTTATAGAAGTCACTCAAATCCAAGTTAGGGCTGTCTACACGAGTTTCTTGCTTACCTAAGCAATATCGAATGTCACCATGATAAAGATATAAATCACCTTTTTTCAAGTATAAACCCGCCACAGTTGCAAAAGCATCCATTTCATACCAATCATCACTATTTATTATCCCCACTATTTTACCGGTCGCATGCCTTATACCCTTATTCATTGCGTCATAAATTCCATTATCTCGTTCACTTACCCAATAAGAGATTTTATCTTCATATTTTTTTATTATATCAACTGTACCATCTGTACTTCCTCCATCAATAATAATGTATTCTATAGCAGAATATTTTTGATTTATCACCGACAAGATAGTCTGTTCTATGGTAGCAATAGCATTATAAGACACTGTCACTACAGATATTAAAGGAAATTCTTTCATATATATAAACACGTAGATATCAACCCGTTTCTCAATAGTCATTCTAATATCATTGAATCAAGCATTTTTTGGCAAACCACTTCCCAAGTAAATGTTTTCATTACAAATTGCTGGCCTTCTTCTCCCATTCGCTTCAAACGTTCTTTATCACTTAATGCGTCTATTATCACATCAGCCACCGATTGGGGTGTAGCTTCCGAAGCCATAAAGCCATACTTCCCATATCCTGAAAATTCGGGTACAGAGAATTTATTCAGACCAACAATGGGAGCCTTATTAGCCAATGCCTCCACATAAGTTGTACCATTGGGCTCTGCCAATGCTGGCATTGTGTACAAGGTACATCTCTTAAAGAGTTCTACCGTAGTTTCTCTCGATTTATTATAATAGTAAGTCACCCCCTCTTGAGAACGCACCTCATCTGTCCCAACTATCGCCAACTTCACATTAGACACTTTTTCTTTGACTATATCAAAAGCATCAATAAGTAATAACAAGCCCTTGTAATACTCAGTTCCTTTACGAAGAACAATCAGTAACAGATTATCATCATAATTTTTCTCTCCATAATAAGGTTCCAAATTTACACCGCAATTCACCGTGGTTATTTTCTCTGCAGGTATCTTATAACCATCTATCAAATATTGTCTCGTCCAATCGTTCAAAGAAAAAACTCCACTCATATGAGCATAAGACATTGCATCTCTCTTTTCATATTTAGGCAATGATAATTTAATGAAAAGTCTTTTTATTCGATTATATCTACCAGCTTCTACAACAGGTCTTTTTACTGCATCAACATACAAATAATATTTCTTTTTCTCATCACAATTATCATCTAAACAGTGGCTGGAAATAAAAAGTACATTTTTAACATTGATTTCATTCAGCTTTATTTGTAGTCTCTTAGCAATTGAGTGATAAAACAGTGGTGATCTATCCAGATCTGCAATAATACCAAGTTTATTTAAACATCTTACAATTTTCTCTTCAAGGGGGGAAATTAATTCAGCCTCATTTATACAATTGACACGAACTCCTTTTTTTATCAATTCACGATAAATATTATATGGTGTACCACTCCATGTGTGTGGATTTTTCACATCACCCATAACCACCAAAGTTATTTCAACTTCTTTCATAAACTTATACTTTTTCTATAAACATCAAGTAGCACCCATTTTACGGCTATCATGCCCCTAAAGATATCACAAGCCCACATTGAGTTATTTCCTTGACCAAACTATAATTTATTTTGTAATATTCATAGGTAAAAATGGCGCACAGAGGCAAAAGTAAAGAATTAAAAAATCAAATCAAGAGCCATACAATGAGTGCCTACCTGCCAACAATTGTACCTCATAGTTAATAACATTTCTCAAGCCCTCTTCTATACCAATTTTAGGAGTCCAACCATACTTTTCTTTTGCCAATGAATTGTCGCAAAGAGAGTATTTATTCACCTCGTGGTTTAGAATTTCATCTCTGATCGGGTATGCTCCACTATACAGTTGAGGATATTTAACCCAATAATGAGAGGTATCGGCATATTCTGCACTTATTGTCTTACCCATTATCTTCCGAACAATATCGTACATTTCATTTACTGAGTAATTCGTATTGGATGACACATTTACACAATCAAATCCCTCATTACACTGTACCTTAATTGCTAAATCTACCAAGTCATCTACATAAATATAATCTCTCCGCTGTTTTCCATCAGAATGAAAAACTGGTATTCTGTCAAAAAACAATTCCCTAATCATGTACCCCACAAATGGCGGTTGCTTTCTCAAGCAATCAATATGTGGTCCGTACACATTGGCAAAACGCAAACACGTAACATTCATGCCATAAGTATCACAAAAAGATTCGGCAAACCGTTCGGCACAATATTTTGTATTAGGATATATCAAGGTGGGTTGCTTGAAGTTGTTTTCTAATGTGGGAAATTCAGTTTCATTCTCATACATAGCGTTCGTACTCGCCTGAATAACTTTCTTAACGCCATATTTTCGTGAACACTCAAGGATATTAACGAATCCGGTAACATTCACATCGATAGCCTCGCACGGATTGGATTGGCAATCAGGCAATGGCGCAATTCCAGCAATATTATAAACATAATCAATAGCCTTTTCGGAAAAGATTGCATCCATCCGTTCTCTATCTCTTATATCAACTTTCAATACCTTGTCAATAAGATTGCAATCATCAAAAATCAAATTATCATCCGATCCGTAAGAGTAGTTATCTACCAACACAACATTAACACCGTCTTTCCAGAGACGATGTGTCAACTGAGAACCAATAAATCCGGCTGCTCCTGTAATTAATACGTTCATAGTGAATTAATATAGTTTTTATATAGGCCGTTATTGCCCCAATCATAGAAATCTGTGACCGGCAAAGGGCGAAAAGTCAACTTATCCAATAGCATGGCATAAATAATATGCGATATATATAATTTATCGCCATATTGCGATAATAATTCAAAATAGCGGCAAAAGTCTTCGGCACGTTCAAAGCACGAGGCACCTGCATTAAAATAATGGCTCACAACTTTCTTTTCTATCACATTAGTAACATAGAACATATCATCGACCACAACAAAACTCTTGTTCTGAGGATTAACAAGGTTCATTTTCTCTAATGGGAATATAGCTACACCATTTGTAGGCTCAACATCACATGAGAAGTATCCATCAGCATCTTTAATAAAAATGCTTCCGGATATGTGTTCCCTCCTGATTGTTTCGAATACCGTTTCTGCCTGATTTCGAGTAGTAGAAGGCAATATTACAACTTTGGCATTATTTATTTTCTGTCTTTTAAATTGCAGACTTAATAACGCACTTAAGTAATATTTTTCATCGTGAGATTGCAAAATCGTGAAATAAACAGCATCATATTTAGACAAAGGCAAGCCCATAATAGCACGGACACAAAGCATGATTCCTTCGTGATCAAGGCTAAAAATATAAGGCATTTCTGTTTGATATTTCTCTGTATCTGCTGCCGCAGGTATTATTAAACTAAAACTCATTTATAATCTTTTTTAGTACATCTTTCAAATAATATATTACTTTTTTTTCATGCGCATATTGAAGAATACGGAGAAAATTCATCAGTTGAAAAGTTGTATAGTATTCTCTATACCAAGTATAACGGCTAAAGTAAGTATCTATTCTTTTATCTATACTCTCACTTATAATTTTTAAACGTATCTTGTCATAGTCATATATATACATCAGTTGTGACCAAAGATAGGCGGAGTCCTGCCTAAGTTTAACAATATCAAGTAACGGAGATTCAACAAAGGAGTCCAAAAAGTCTATTAAATAATAATTATTACCATTAAACAACATGTTGGAAAAAGTCAAATCACCATGGCAAATTCCAACCGGTATCAATATATCATTGGGCATAGAAAATATCCTCATTGATTGCTTGATAATGTTTTGGATATCCTTATCACCTGTCAATAAGGGGTTTGTTCCGATTTTATCCTGTACATCGCGATATTTCTGCCTCAGTACATCTGCTGGAATACATTGCAAAGGAGAAACTTGTAATTCCTTTTCTATAAATAAAATAAAAGCCTTTACAAAATAAGAAATCTGTTCAAACCCAGCTGTTTCAAAGTACCCTATAAAATTCTTAGAATACACATATTCCATTTTAATGGAAACTCTATCAACCTCCTCATTAATTTCATAGATTTGTGGTATTCTTATATGCTGGTATTCACGTTCATAAGCAGTCTGTTGCTTATTTGCCTGCTGCACCAAGCGGGAAAAGTATTTTTTATCATCAGTGCTTTTCAATATACACAAGTCATCATTTTCCTTTATTATCTCAATGGTACAACCCGAGTGTCCTTTTACTTCAATCTCCATAGAACTCCTTTTTTATAAAAATGTAATTGATTCCTGCATCTATCGCAGCTTTTACCCCTACTTCAGAATCTTCAAAAACAATAGCCTGGGACGGATGACATTCAAAATGTTTCAAAACATTCTGATATATCTCAGGAGATGGTTTTCCTTTACCAACATCCTCACCACCAAGCACATAATCGAAAGTATCCAGTACCCCAATATGGGCCAACACATTTATAAGATTCTTCTTATGGGCAGTAGATGCAATGGCAGTCTTTCCGCCAGCCAAATGAAACATTTCAATAAAGTATAATAATGTTTTATTAACATTGAGATAATTAAAAAAGGATGGATAATACATGCTTTTCAGCTCTTGGATACGGCTAGATATCTTCATGTCGACAACACTGACTTCTCTCATAAATTCGTCGAAACGAAGACCAAAACATGCTCTATATTGACTCTCCGACAAACACAGTCCCTGTTCAGCAAAAGCTTTTTGATAAGCCATATAATTAGCTGAAAAAGTATCGACCAAAGTACCGTCAAAATCGCTTATTAATAATTCAATCTCTGTTCCTAACATTGCAAGTATTGTTTCAGTTCTTCAGGCGTACCATAAGAGTAATATTTTTCCATATCACAAAGTAAAACCATTTCACCGTTTTTCAACAGGTCATTATAGAGAAGTGATACGTAGTATTCCGGCTCAGTGAATGCTGCATCATTCAAAAGTCGGTGTGCTGCCTTCAGAAATCCACTTGCTACCGAGAAAAAATAAGCACCGCACAAAGCATGGTTGGATATAACCTTTTTTTCTGCTGTACGAATTACCCTATTATTCTCATCAACTTCAGCATAACTATATTTAGGATTGCACGATTCAAATGAAACCAAAGCTCCCCCATCTACTTCCGCTGCCGGGCGTGACAATACATTATGAATAGTAGATAAGAACGAAACGCTTCTAAACTCCAAATCACAATCCATAATGATTACAGCATCTTTTCTGTCTATTGCAGATTCTGCAAGCAGACAGGTTTCAACAGCTCCTCTAGTAGTTTTCTCTACTGAAAACAGATTTGCCTCCGGCAGAATCCCCTTAATCTGCTTATCAATTTCATATTCATTAATATGCTCCTGACGGACTATAAAGGAATATTTCATCCGGACATCAGGGATTACTATACTCTGTATTGCTCTTACAAATAAGGGTACTTCGTTTAGTTCGATAAGAGGTTTTGGGGTAGTCCACCCTTCCTTACGAAAACGTGCCCCCTCACCTGCCATCGGCATTATTATGTGTAATGGTCTCATCATATTATTCTCTTTTTCCATGCAGTATATAATTAAAACGTTCCTTTTCCATCCAGTCTTCATATTTAATATATCCATTAATTATGCTTACACAAATAGAATGAGAAATTATTCTATGCGCCTCTTTCCAATTCAAGATTCCATTTGTATTTCCATCGTTTCGGTTATAAGAATCATATTTAAAAAGGACTGCACTTAAATCATCCCAATCAACAATCATAAAATAATTCTTTATAGTATCCCAAAAACCTTTAACAGAATCGTCAATATCCATATATTTCGAAAGAAACATCTTGGTTATATAGATTTCCGGTACGACTTCCCTACACATATCTTCTCCGGTACAATATTTATATTCCCTCTTAAAATAGGCAGGAGCATTTGCAATATCACATTCATTCTGCTCTATACTGAATAAGTTTATGATATCATCCGTATGACCAAAATATAGAAAATCTTGTAACCAATAAGGCAGGAACAATTGACCGGTTGCCCCCACAAAAGTGACAATTCTACCTTTCAAAGGTACTTTTGTTCCTAATACAGGATAAGCATCTAACAATGATTTGAGATATTCAAAAGAAAATTCTTTATATATTCTTAAATCGCTACGGTTCTTAAGTACATATTTAGCACCTAACTCCTTAGCTCGTCGAGCACCTTGCAAAGATGTATATACCTGATAATTGACGTTGCCAAACCCACAGGGCTTAAATATCTTGCAGAGAACGATCTCGCATCCTTCATCTCTAAATTTTTGCAACAGTTCATCAGAAGTAAAGTCCCACGTACTGAGAATAATAATAGCGCCCGGAAATATTTTCTTATAAAGTCTGACCGTTTCCAACGTACAATCATCTTGAATAGCAACAATACCTTGAAGCACAATCGCTAATTCCCCTTTAGAAGTGGTAGAACACATCTTTGTATCAACATACTTCTTTGTGCTCAAAGGGTACAATTGATAGCTGCAACAATTAGGATAGATATAGCGAAATGCATTGCACAAACTGCCTATTATACGAAATCCATTATTGTCTATGAACTTGAACAATAATAACTGAATTTTCCAATAATTATTCAATATTAGTTTTAGTATTTTCTTCATCTATATTCCAATTTATTGTCTTATTTATTCCAAATGCCACACGCTGTATTATTTATAATTCTTTTTAGCTGGGTACGCCCTAAAATAGCTTGAAGAAAACAAACAATACTTGGGAATAACACTATTCCCCCAAGCCCGAACCAGTAATAAGATACATACATCGCAGGTAATGCGACAAACGATGAAAACAAATATGCCAACATCTGGATTCTAACTTTACCAGTTCCATTAAGGAGAGTCACATAAGTCCCCCCAAAAGTTTGTGCTATCGCAAAGATAGCAAGAGCAATAGATAACGAAATGGGGATATCAACTTTAGAACCTATCCAATATGTATATAAGAAATTAGATAACAACACCATCAGAACAGCTACGGGAATACATAGTAGTCCCATAATCTCTAACTTACTCCTCGCATTCCTCATCCATGTATAATCCTGTTTCACATAAGCATCGGTAAAAGCAGACCAAAAAGGAGTAAAAACTATATTTACAGCCATCACCAGGACATTAAAATATTTATATGCAATGTTATATTGAGTAACAGCAATTGGCCCAGCTATTCGTGAAATAACAATATTAATGAGCTGGAATACAAAAAGCATAGAAATCATAATGATAAAAAACTGTCCGCCCAATCCTACTATTTTTTTAGTCAAAGAAAAATGGACGAAACGGAATGACGGTGAAAGATGTCTGTATTTGCCACTCAAGAACATACCAATAGAGATTATTATCAACAGAAAACAAGGTACACCAGAAAAAGCAAATGCTAGAACCTCCAAGTTACCGGGAACGTTTTTTGTCAGAATATAGATGCAGACAAAACCAAATACTTGCCCTAATGTTTGTATCAGCGATGCTAATGCAGGTTTTTGGTTGGCTGTTAACATAGTGGTAAAAATACTCGCTACGATGTTCAGGCAGAAAAAGAACACCAATATTCCAAATACGACATTCAGTTCAGAAGAATAAACGGCATCAACATTCAAGATTACACTCCAATCGACAAAATTATTGATAACTATCGCTATCAAAAATATGCCAGAAAAAAGCAGAGACAAAACTACATAAGTAGTACTGACATATTCTCTGGCCAACTGCATATCCCCCTTAGCTACAGCCTCGGCAAAACGATTGCGAAAACCATGTGCAAATCCCAAATCAAAATAAGAGAGCCAAGCTATAATAGAACTTAAGGTGAGCCAAATGCCATATCGGGTAGGATTGATATAGTTGATTGTCAGAGGAACAACCTGCAAAGAAACCAATATACTGACGCCTTTCAGAAATAACGAAGCTATAATATTTTTCTTTATAGCAATGCTACGAGAGCTTCCATTCATAAATTTAATCGCGTAAATGTCTTATTCTCTCCACAGAAAATCTAAACAGACTGACTTGCAGCCACCAAGTTTTACATCGCAAGGAAAGCACAATAAGTTTTTTGAAATTTAATATGAGTTGAAAAAAAATGATTAACTATGCTTCATCATAATAGTATGAATTGTCTCTATATAAATAATACAACTATAGAAGGCAATATACGATTGCAGATTCTGATACTTTCATGACGCAAGTCTTTTGATATACAAAGATTTCCAAGGGGCATTACTAGAACTTCTTTCCAAACACAATACTCATAAACGTCATGAAGAGTATCTTGAAGTCAAATCCCCAAGAACGATGTTCCAAATAAAATAGGTCGTAACGTAGGCGGCGCACCATCTTTTCTAAAGTATCGGTATAACCATTATAGAGCGTAGCATACGAAGTAACACCCGGACGTATCTGAAACAGATAACGATAACGAGGGTCTTCCTTTATAATCTGGTCAATAAAGAATTGGCGTTCGGGACGAGGACCAATAAAAGCCATATCACCACAGAAAACATTCCATAATTGAGGAAGTTCATCTAAGTGATGTTCACGGAGAAACTTACCAATCCTTGTAAGACGTCCATCTTTACCCCCAGAATAAAGAGCCGGACCATTTTTCTCTGCATCTAGACGCATACTACGAAATTTATAAATGTAGAATGGACGACCGAAGCGCCCAATACGTTCCTGCTTAAAGATAGCTGGTCCACCATCTTCACTCTTCACTGCCAAATAACAAATTAAAAATAGAGGCGAAAATAAAATCATTAAAATTACTGCAATCATACAATCCACTATTCGTTTTACATTGCGTTCAAAAGCATTCATCCCATCCGGAATAAATTCCCCTTTGTATTCCATAATTATTTATTTTGCATTTCTAACTTAAAACTATGGCTAAATTCTTTGCCAAATAGTTGCCAACCGATAGTGCCGACTACCGATAAGAATATGAAAATAGAAGCATAAATAAGCACCCCTTTACCAGAAGGTTTCAGTGGCACCACCGCTGGCTCCACCACCGCAAACACAGGTTTCTCCTCTTGCACCTTTGCTCGCGCCATTTGCAACTGCGTAGCCACCTGACTATACACCTGATAAGCCAGAGCCATGTCATTCTGCAAACGCTCCTGTTCAGCACGCACACTTTGAAGAATTACATTATCATGCGAATCAACATAGCTAGCGTATTTCTTCTGGGCAGTATAATATTCCTGCTGGCGTTCTTTAAATAGTTTTTCTAGGTATATACAGTCTTCTTTGGCTTTAGAAGTACGGTAATTAGTAATGTACTCTTGCAATTTTCTTACTACCGAATCGGCAACCGTTGCTGCCACTTTAGGATTCTGAAAAGTCACGGAGACGGTAGTCATAGATGTTTTTTTATCAATAGAAGCTGTAATAGACTTTTTCAATTGATTGATCTTTGCAGCGTCTTTTGGGGTAAGTTCAATAGCTCCTTGTTTCCCTCCTCCAACGGTACTCGCCTCTTCTTCATCATAAAAAAGGGATCTTACTCCTCCAATCATCATTCTAGGCGCACCTATCACATAGCTCCACCAAGGAAAAGATTGAGAATCTAAATAAGTATCCAAAGTAGTATTTCCTCCGTTCACCTTCAGCTTTTTCAGTTCTAACAGAAAAGGAGTGGAAGATATAATATCAGCAGAAAGTGAGGCGTTCAAGGCATCGATATTATCACTCATAGTCATCCCACTTCCTAAAAAAGAGGCGGCTAACCCAGATAGGCTACCACCTTTTGTAGTACCCATTTCTGGAGATAAAGTTACTTCAACTGTATATTGCTTTGGAATACTAATGGCAATAATAATACCTATAATTAGTCCGATACCAGCTGCTTTATAGATGACCTTACGAAGAACTATGACCTTATGAAGAATTTCCATCAAATCGATCTCCATTTCTTTTGAGTTGGTATTTTCGATTGGGTTGGATTGATTTTCGTTCATTTTATTTTGAATTTCTTTGCCTACTACCAATAGAGATAGTATCAACTTTGGTTATTTCTTTATTAAATTTGCAATAGAAGCAATCATCATTCCCAATGAACTAAAAGAGGTAGCATAACCTAATATCTCACCC
>OGZY01000578.1_pt1 | contig 21348 bp, 22 predicted proteins | sample 1576911 | NCBI WGS metagenome assembly OGZY01 (sample SAMEA3541488, study PRJEB24748) | human gut metagenome | biome: human gut; feature: human-associated habitat; material: faeces | place: China | collected 2012 | reverse complement strand
GGCCTTTGAATAAGACAAAAGGCTGCCTCATCGCTAACTTTGCAACAGTGCCGTCGAACTCACGCACGCGAGACAAGCCGAGCTGTGCGAGCAGGGCCAGCTGGGGCGATACGGCCAATAACAATAGACCAGGCCAATAGACCTCCGCCGCGCCAACCAGCTGCGCGGGCAGGCTGAGCAGGATCGCGATCTGTCCCATAAGGGCCAGTAGGCTCGTGAGGCGACTGTCGGAATCCGCCAGCCCCATGACACGCAGATCCTCATTAGCGATGTGCGCGACCTCGTGCACGAGCACACCCGCCAGCTCGCGTGGGCTCAGGCTGCGCAGCAGGCCATCGGTGAGGGCGATCGATGCCTCCTGCTTCGATCCGGTAGCGAAGGCGTTGACGACGGCACTGGGCACATAGTGCGGCACCGGCGTGGCGGGCAAACCGGCACGGGCGGGCAGCTCGCGCAACAGGGCCCACATCTTGTGGGCTTCTTGCGGGTGCAAGGCCCGTACGCGGTACAGGCGCAAGCTCAGCGCCGACGCGGCTACCGGTTCCAGCAGCAACGCACCTGCAATGGCAAACAGCGCGAGCCACAGGCAGCCTTCCCCAAACGGCAGTCTCCCTGCTGCGGCTGCGATCCCGACCAGGGTCAGGACCAACAGCCCGGTCTGCAGGCGGTTGAGCCAGCGGTGTTGCAAGAGCGCCGTGCGCGGATCACTGGGATGATGACGGGTCATGCTCAGAGGTCTCGGCGGCGCGGTCGCCGCGCTTGCGCAGCAGCCAGTAGGTCGCACCCAGAGCCAGCGTGGCGCTAGCCAGCGCGGCTATCTTTGCGGGGCTCGCGTTGGAGTCGAGGATCACGAACTTGCGGGAGAGTGCGATCAGCGCGATCAGGACCACCGTCTTGACCTGGATGATGCTGTCCCGACGCAGCGCCACGCGCACGATGGAATGCTTGAACTCCATCGCGATCAAGAGCGTCATGATCATGCCGAACACGCTCTGGAATACCTCGTGGTCCAGGGGATTGAAGGCATCTAGAACCAGCAGCGTGAAGACGATGGAGATGAGCTGGAACAGCGACACCACGATGATGACGGCGATCACCGCCGACAGCACGAGCGCGACGACCTGCTCGAAGCGCTCGTAAAAACTCATGATGGCCAATTGGTCACGTAAGACCTGAAATGGGTTAAGGCGTGTTGATTTCATGACGATGAACTCCCTGGTAAACGGCTGCTGTCGAGACGGCGGCGCATTGCGCTGATGTGTCCTTCAATCAGCTCGGTCGACATGCCAAGCGTCGACATCACCTGTTCCGCCAGCCCAATAGCTGCGGCAAAGGATTGCTGATACACGCGCACGTTGGGCATGGCGCGAAATGCATCGGCCGCGGTCGTACTTCTGCATGACACCCACAATGTCAGCGCCGGACGGTGCTCGGCAATCGCCTGGGCGATGCGCAACGCTTGCTGGGCATGGGCGAACGTCAGCACCACCAAGTGTGCATGCGTCAAGCCGGCAGCCAGCAAGGTATCGGGCCGACTGGCATCGGCATGGAACACCGGCGCGCCGGCGGCACGCGCGGCCTCGACCTTCTGCGCGTCCGCCTCCAGCAGCAGATGCGCCACGCCGGCGTGGCGAAGAATCTCGCTGACTGTCAGGCCAAGCTCGCCCGCGCCGCAAATGATGACATGGTCTCGATATCGCGTCGTCTGCGCGGCGATCTCGACTTCTTCAGCCTGGGGTGGCTGAATGACGCCGCCTGTGCGGCTCAAGAACCGGGCAAGTACATCGTGATGGCGGATCAGTAGCGGTGCCAGGGCCATGCTGAGCACCAGCGCGACCAGCATGGGTTGGACGACGGTCGCGGGGATCAGATGCTGCTGCAAGACCGTGCCCAACAACAGCAGGGCGAACTCGCCGCCGTGCCCCAACGCTATGCCCGTGCGCCAGGCATCGAGGGCGGACAGGCGCGTCGCCCGCAAGGCCAGCGTATTGAGCAGGATCTTGACCGGTACCAGCACCACCAGCCACGCCAGCACCGCCAGCGGTGCCGAAAGAATCTGTGCTGCGTCCAGTTGCAGGCCGATGGTCACGAAGAACACGCCCGACAACACATCGCGAAACGGCCTGAGGTGGCTTTCCATGTGGTGCCGGAAGTCGCTCTCGCCCAGCACCATCCCGGCGAGGAAGGCCCCCAGGGCGGCGGATACGCCGACCGCGTGCGCAGCGGCGGCGGCAGCCACCACCACGCACAAGGAGACGAGCACGAACGATTCCTCGTGGCCCCGCCGTGCCACCCAGCCCAGCAGGCCATGCAACAGACGGCGCGAGGCGAGGGCCGCTGCCGCGAACAGCAGCAGCACACCGAATACTTCGAGCAGCACATGCTCGATCTTCGGCGACTCGCCGCGCGCCCAGATCGCCAGCAAGGCCAGCAGGGGCACGCTGGCCAGGTCCTGAAAGACCAGCACGGCGATGGCACTGCGTCCGTGGCGGGTGGTGAGCTCACCTTGGTCGGCCAGTTGTCGGCTGACCAGCGCCGTGGACGACATGGCCGCCGCAGTGCCGAGCAGCGCGGCGCTCTGGCCGGGCTGCCCCAGCCACATCAATAGCAGGATCAGCGGCGGGGCCACGGCGATCATCTGCAGAGCGCCCGCCATCAGCACCGTCCTGCGGGCGAGCCAGAAGTCTCCGAGGGAGAATTCCAGTCCGACCATGAACAACAGCAGCGCCACGCCCAGCTCGGACAGAAAGCTCAGCGTCTCCCCCGGCGCGATCACGCCGATGACTGAGGGGCCCAGTACAACGCCGACAGAGAGATACCCCAGCAAGGCGGGCACTCTGAACGCCGCCGTCGCCATCGCCGCCAGGCTGCAAGCCGCCAGCAGGATTAGTGTAGTGCCGAGCAAGCCCTGCATCGGTCAGCGTCCCACTTGCGTCGACGTCCAGCGCACGATGTCCTGCGCGCCCATCACGCCGGCCTGACGGGCGATCTCCCGCCCACCCTGGAACAGGGCGAGCGTCGGGATGCTGCGGATACCGAACTGCGTGGCCAGGTGGGGCTCAGCCTCGGTATTCACCTTCGCCAGCCGGATCCTCGGTTCGAGCTGGTGCGCCGCTTGCTGGAACTGTGGCGCCATCATCTTGCACGGCCCGCACCATGGCGCCCAGAAATCGACCAGCAGCGGCAGATCGCTGCGCTCCACGTGGCGCGAGAACGTCGCCGTGGTCAACTCGATGGGCTCGCCCGTGAACAAGGGCTGCTGGCAGCGGCCACAGTTGGGATGTTCCGATAGCTTCGCAGTCGGTACGCGGTTGATGGACTGGCAGTGCGGGCAGACGAGGTGAAGATCATTCTTCATGGTTCGCCTCCTTGGACCACAGTGAGGCTGCCTCGCTTCGGGTCACAGACAATGCCAACCAATCAACGCCTTGGAGCCAATCGTTCCCGTTTTTGCTTACTCCGGCCTCTTCCAGATGAGCAGCGATGAATGCTTCGGCCTGCATGAGCCACCTTCGGACAGCATCTTCCTTACTAGGAATCAGCAGGATTTCAGAGACGCAGCTGGCATTCAGCCCGTCCACACGGATAAGCAGAAAAATGCGCCGCCACAAACGCGGCATGTCCTTCAGCAGGTCAAATGCAAAAGCGAACTCGCTCGTCCGATCAATCAGCTCCTCCTGTTCCGCGATCGTTGCGACATCGGGATGCTGACTGCCAGCGAAAATATCGGCCAGCTTGAGTGTGTCATCGTGCTGATAAAATTCGAAGATTTCCTCTTCCACCATGGCCTCGGCCACGTCTTGGGCATCCGGTTCGACCGGCGCGTCCAGAGAAACGAATTCGCCAAATTGCCGGCTGCTTGCCACTTCGTTATCCAGGACGGCGAACAGATGCTTCAAAAGACCGGTGTAAGCCTCTTTTTCCCCCGGCACGGATTGCCATTCCACCTTAGCTCGGACAATCGCTTCATCCACCACGTCGCGCAGCGTCGGATAATCGCGCGGTAAATCGCCGACGGCCCGCAGATAAGCCAGCTCACGCCTTGCGACAGCCTCAAGTTTCGACAGTAGAGGCATTCGGATCACCTCGGCCTCATGGGCGGCTGATGCGGGTTTTGCGGCAATCCGCACCTTGAGCTCGCGCAAGCGCTCGCGTCGTGCTTTGCGCTTGATTTGATCCTGAGCATGCAGTCGGTCAAAATGCTTCTTGGCCTGACGGAACAACGACTTTGCGAGCATCTGCGCGAGGGGCGTCAGCTCGTCATGTGATGCAGTAACACTGACAATCTTTTTGCCGGGCAGGTGCATATAGCCACTGGCCAGAAATTGCCGCTTGATCTTGTCGCGATCAAGGACGATTTGAAGTCGCGCTGAATCTTTAGTGTGTTTGTCGAGCAATGGCTTGAGGGCGTGCTCGATCACATTTCCCAAAGCTCTCTGCCAAGGTTCATGAAACTCTTTGTCGATAGCTCGATAGCTATATTGTATCTGCATGTATGACTCCTTCGATGTCATTTCTATGGAGGCATGAATCGAGGATGCTCATATCCATAGATTTTGGTTTGGCACGCTCTTACCCCAGGCGCGTTTTGCGAAGACGCCAACTCAAGAACAAAAGCGTGACGCCATAGACTGCCGCATGGAAACCCAACAGCCAGCCTGCGGCCACGAATGACTCGACCGGACGGGTAAAAAATATCCACAAGACGATAGCACCAAGGATAATCGAGAGCAGTCCACTGAGGGCAAGCCAGATTTCACCCTTGATTTCCCGACGCAGCCGAACGGCGGCGGATATCTCCAGCACTCCGGTGAAAATCGCCCAGAAGCCCACGCTAGCCCATAAAAAAGAAGCCAAGACTATCGTGGCGACCCAAGGAGCAACCAGGACGACGACGCCCGTAAGTATGCCGACAATGCCGCTGAACAACAACCAGCCCCAGCGCTCTTTTTTCTGGATATGGCGCACCGCTGCAAACAAGTTGAACGCGCCATTGACCAAGGAAAATGCGCCGAACATGATGGTCATGGCCAACAGAGCCGATTGTGGCATCCAGAACGCGAGGGCTGCAAAAATCAATGCCAAGACACCGCGCAGCACAAAAAGCCACCAATTTTGGCTAAGCGAACACAGTGCTTTGGTGGGGTCATCCGCACTGGAATCGGTGATGGTGTCTGTATTCATGCTATATCTCCTAAAGATCTAATGGGGTGAAAAAGCAAACACTCCTGAGCCAAGAGAGGGGCGCGACGCGCCCCTCTTACGCCCTATCCAGCGGTTTCAGAACAACCTGGACAGCTTTGCCTTGATTTCATCGAGCCAGCCTTTTCCGCCGCCTCCCCCTCCCGTCTTTTCCTTGATTTTCTTGAGTTCAGCGTACAGGGGCTCAAAGTCCTTCCTTTTTCCATAGCCCAGCAGTTCTGCCATTTCCAACTGCTGCCGGGCTTCGTTCAACAATGTCTCCAGGCGCTCATTGGATGCTTCGCTGCGCTGACCATCTTCTACCAGAGGCTCGGCGCGCTTCAGGAGCAGCTTCGCACGCAGGACGGGCAGCGGAAGCACGCTGCGCTCCTCGACCAGCGTGCTGAGCGCTGACTGCAGCGCGGCTTTGGCTTCTTCGATCTTGCCCTGATCGATCAGCGGCACGACTGCCTTCACGGCTGCGGGATAGGACGCCAAAGGGATGTTGGTGACCGTGATCACGATTTCACTGGCCAGCAAAGCCAGCACGTGGCGAGCCTGTTGCACCTCGCCATGTTTGAGGGCATCCAGCGCCTCGTCGGTCATCGCCTCAATGGTTTCCGTGTTGGCTAACAAGTCGTGCACGATGGTGCGCACATCAACGCCGGCCAGGGCGAGCGTGGGTTCGCGCGCGACGATCAGCTCCAGCTTTCCCGTCACTTCGGCCAGCGTTGCCAATGCGCGTGCAGTGTCCTTGCCGTCAAGTGCGGCCAGCGCTGATTTGGTCAGCGACAAGGCCGAGACTGCCTCATCGAGGACTTGTTTACGTTTGTCTGCCGCCTGCGAGTCCGTTTCTTTCTGAACCTCAGGCTGTACCTCCGTGACGACTTCAGGCTTGGACTCTGGACTGACAGGAAGGCTGCTTACCGCGGCCTGTTCGTTTTTTCCTTCGTTCGTCGCATTGGGATTCGGTGTTTGCTCATTCATGATGATATGCCTCGTATGAGATAGTGAAAATAGGCGAATCTATTGGGGCTGAATGCGAACATCGCGAGACTGACCGACAGAGCAGTCAGCCCCTTCATCACCTCAAAACAGCTTTTGGATGCGCGTCTTCAACTCGTCGAACCATCCCTTGCCGCTTTTGCCACCAGCCGACTTTTGCTCAATGGACTTCACCTGATCGAAGATGGGTTTGAAGTCCGCCTTCTTGCCATAACCCAGGATCTGCGCCATCTCGATCTCCGTGCGCACGGACGACAGCAAGGTGCTGAGCTCCTCGTTCTGCTTGGCATCGCGCCTGTCGGTCTCGGCCAGCTTTTCAGCTTTTGCCATCGCGGCTTCGGCCCGTAGCACGGGCAGAGGAAAGGCGACCGAGGTCACCACCAGCGTGTTCAGTGCTCGGGCGAGTTCCGCTTTGGCGTTGTCGATCTTGCCGCTGTCGATGAGCCGTGCGGCCGACTTGATCGCTGCCGGGTACGTTGCCATCGGAAGGTTGTCGGTTTGGATTACGATTTCGCTGGCCAGATTGGCAACGATGGGCCGGGCCTTTTGCACCTCGCCATCACCCAACAACTCCCGAGACAACTTGACCGCTTTCTTTACCGATTCCACGTTGGCGTGGATATCGTGGGTGATGACGCGTACATCGACCGGCGCCAAAGCAAGTTTGGCGTCGCGTGCCAATACCAGTTCCAGCTTTCCGCTGGCCAGTTCCAGCGCAGCAAGCGCCTCCTTGGTCTTGTTTGCATCAAGGAGGGTCAAAGCCTCCTGGGTCTTGGTGAGCGCCGTGATGGCGTCTTGAGTGAGCTCGGCACGCTTTTTATCGGCTTCCCGGGCGGCCTTGTCATCTACCTGTGGCTGTGCCGCCTTGGATGCGGCAGAGGGTGCTGCAGCACCTGGGCTAGAACCTGCCGCCGATTGGGCCAGAGCCGGTCCGCTCAGTCCGACGACGACCGCCAGGGCAAGTGCGGAGAAGGTGTATTGTGGCTGTTTGATATTCATGATCTTGGGCTCCTGATTGAAGTTAGTTGACTGAGATTTCAATCTGTTTCGGTTTGGCTTGCTCGGCCTTGACAAGCCGCACTTCCAGCACGCCGTCTTTCATGGAAGCCGTCACCTTGGTCGGATCAACGTTGTCAGGCAAGACAAAGCTGCGCACAAAGCGGCCATAGGCACGTTCGATGCGGTGGAACTTCTTGCCCTGCTCCTCTTTTTCCAGTTTGCGCTCGCCGCTGATGGTGAGCACACCGTTTTCCGCGCTGACGCGCACGGCATCCTTGGGGACCTCCGGCAGATCCAGCTTGAGGAGGAATGCGTTCTCATCCTCGCTGATGTCCGCCATTGGAGCCCAGTCCGCCGTGGTCATGGCTTCGTTGCCGGTACGGGCGCCCTGTCGCTGGGGTATTCGTCCGAACATCGTCGCCAGGCGGTTTTGCAATTCATCCAGTTCCCGGAAGGGGTCCCACGGAGTCAATGCAGACATATCGGTTCTCCTTGAACAATGCCGACGAATTGGATGACGCACTGAACAGAGCCGTCGGTTTACTCTGAATGGCACCTACTACTGTTTTCAGTTCCGAACAAGTCCTTGAGTCAATTGACGGATATCGCTTTCGTCGAGCGTTTCCCGCGCCAGCAGCTCGCGCGCACAGCGCTCCAGCACCGCGCGGTTGATGTCGAGAATCCGGTAGGCGCGCTCGAACACGCCCATCACGATGTCGCGGATAGCCTGATCGATGCGCGCCTGGGTCGATTCGGCCACCCGGCAACAGCCTTGGCCAGCAATGTCTTGCCGGTGCCCGGTGGGCCGACCAGCAACACGCCCTTGGGAATGCGCGCCCCGAGACGGCCATAGTCCTGCGGATTCTTCAGGAAATCGACGATCTCGACCAGCTCCGCCTTGGCCTCATCCCCCCCCGCGACATCGGCGAACGTCACACCGGTGTTCTTTTCCACGAACACCTTGGCGCGGCTCTTACCGATGTTGAGAAACCCGCCCATGCCCTGCTTCTCGGCGAAGCGGCGGAACAGGAAGAACCAGACGCCAAAGAAGGCTACCGCTGGCAGGATCCACGACAGCACATCGCGCAGCCAGGTGCTCTCCAACACGCGGGCATAGGGCACGTCGTACTTCGACAGGCGATCGGCAAGATCGGGTTCGACCCTCGTTGCCACGATCGTCGTCTTGCCCCGGCTGTCCGGCGACTTCAGGCGCCCGGTCACCGTACGATCCGACACCAGCACTTCGGCCACGCGCCCCTCGGCCAGCGCCTTCTCGAACTCGCTGTAGGGCACCGGCTCGACGGTTTTCGCCGTCTGCCAGTAGCTCTGCAAACTCAACAACAGCAGGAGGGCAACGATCCAGTAGCCGGTATTCCATTGATTCTTTTTTTCCATGGGCTGTGTTCCTCGAAAGTCGAGTTGCCAGAGGATCAGGTGAACAGACGGGCCGCACCGTCACGCAAACGGATGGCCAGCGAGCGGGAGGGCAGTGCCGCCGCTGATGAGCAGCCCCCACGGCGTGGTCGACCGCGGATCACGCTTGTAGACGACCGCGTGACCCGCGGCCACGAACGCCACCGCGATCGAGGCCAGGGAGGCTGCCCATGCCAGGCCCTTGGGGTCGGACACGGCAGCCTCGCCCGCCATCAAGATGCGTCGCTCGCCGACTTCTTCTTGCGCGAGCCTTTGCCAGCGTCGCCGTGCGGCGTCTCGGTCGCCTTCGCGGCATCCGGCTGCTCCGGCTCGGCCGGGGTCTGCAGTGGCTCTTTGCGTTCGAACACCACGCGTTCGGCCTTGTCGTCCCAGCGTGCGCTGGCGTGATCGCCCTTGCCGATGCCGCCACCGAGCATCTCGCGCGCCAGCGCAGTTTCCAGCTCGCTGCGGATCAGGCGCTTGAGTTCACGCGCACCGAACTCGGGTTTGTAGCCTTCTTCCGCGAAATGGTCGATCAGCGTCTGATCGAAAGTGAGCGTCACGCCCTGGCTGGCGGCGCTGCGCGCCACGCGATCGAGCTGCAGGCCGACGATGTGGCGGATCTCCTCCTTACCCAGCGCATGGAAGACGATGATCTCGTCGATGCGGTTGAGGAACTCGGGCCGGAAGTGGCCGCGCAGCACGTCCATGACCTCGGCCTTGGTCTTTTCGTACTCCTCGTCGGCCGCCCCACGCGCCTTCAGCCGTCGCTGGATGATGTCCGAACCCAGGTTGGACGTGGCGATGATGATGGTGTTGGTGAAATCCACCACCCGGCCCTTGCCGTCGGTGAGGCGACCGTCGTCGAACACTTGCAGCAGGATGTTGTAGACGTCAGGGTGTGCCTTCTCGATCTCGTCGAGCAGCAGCACGCTGTAGGGCTTGCGCCGCACCTTCTCGGTGAGCTGACCGCCTTCGTCGTAACCGACATAGCCCGGAGGCGCGCCCACCAGCCGCGCCACGGTATGGCGTTCGCCATATTCCGACATGTCGATGCGCAACAGGGCGTGCTCATCGCCGTAGATCGATTCGGCCAATGCCTTGGCGAGCTCGGTCTTGCCCACCCCGGTCGGGCCCAGAAACAGGAAGGTAGCCACCGGTTTGCTGCCTTCGCGCAGGCCGGCGCGGGACAGCCGCACGGCATCGGCCACGGCACGGACCGCCTCGTCTTGTCCCACCAGGCGCTCGTGCAGCCGTTGTTCCAAGTGCAGCAGCTTTTCGCGCTCTTCCACCGTCAACTCGTTGACCGGGATGCCGGTCAGGCGCGAGACGATCTGCGCCACGTGTTCCGCCTTGACCTCTGCACTGCCGGAGGCCCGCTCCCGCTCCCAGTTCTCGACGAGCTTCTTGAGCTCGGCCTCCTTGGCTTCGATGCGCTTGCCGAGCTCGGCGGCCTGGTCGTACTGCTTGCGCGCGGCCACGTAATCCTGTTCACGCCGCAGCTGGTGCAGTTCGGACTCCAGCTCCTGCACGGCCACCGGCCGGGCCGTGGCCGACAGCTTCACGCGCGCGGCCGCCTGGTCGAGCAGGTCGATCGCCTTGTCCGGCAGGAAGCGCGCCGTGATGTAGCGGTCGGACAACTCGGCCGCCGCGATGATCGCGTCCTCGGAGATGCTGACCTTGTGGTGCGCCTCGAAGGTGTCGCGCAGGCCGCGCAGAATCATGATGGTCTGGGCCACCGTCGGCTCGGGCACCGTCACCGGCTGGAAGCGCCGCTCCAGTGCGGCATCCTTCTCGATGTATTTCTGGTACTCGTTCAGCGTCGTGGCGCCGATCAGGTTGAGTTCACCGCGCGCCATCATCGGTTTGAATACGTTGGCCACGTCCAGCCCGCCTTCGCCACCGCCCTGGCCGGCACCGACGATGGTGTGCACCTCGTCGATGAACAAAATCAGCTCGCCCTGGTGCTCGGTCACCTCCTTCAGCACCTTCTGCACGCGCTCCTCGAACTCGCCGCGATATTTGGCGCCGGCCACCATGGCGTTGATGTTGAGTTCCACCAGGCGCTTGTCGCGCAAGGTCTCGGGCACTTCACCAGCCACCATGCGCTGCGCCAGCCCTTCGACGATGGCGGTCTTGCCCACACCCGGCTCGCCGATCAGCACCGGGTTGTTCTTCTTGCGCCGGGCCAGCACCTCGATGGTGGTTTCGATCTCCTGCGCGCGGCCGATCACCGGGTCGAGCTTGCCGTCGCGCGCCATCTTGGTCAGGTCGCGCGAGTACTTGTCGAGTTCTGGCGTGTTGGTCGGCGTCTCAGCGCGTCCATCCTCGGCGCCCTTGCCGACCACCTTGCTGACCTGTTGGCGCAGCGCCTGCGGCGTCAGGCCGTAGCGGCGCAGCAGGTTGGCGGCCAGCCCTTCGCCTTCCTCGGCCAGACCAATCAGGAAATGCTCTGGACCGACATAAGAATGGCCGAGTTCATTGGAGGCCACGAAGGCGCGGCTGAGCGCATCCTTCACGCGCGGCGACACGCCGATCTCGCCCTCGAAGGGCTTGTCCCCGCGCTTGGCCTCAGACTCGATCTGCCGCTTGAGGTCATCGACCTTGATCTTGAACTGACCCAGGATGGTCTTGACCACGTCGCTGTCGGCCAGCGCCAGCAGCAGATGTTCGGTATCCACCTCGGAGCGGCCAAATTCGGCAGCGTGTTTGGCGGCCTCCTGCAACAAGGCTTCCGACTGTTCGCTGATGCGGCTGGCCAGCCCACTGCCGCGACGGCGCGGCGCACCCGAACCTGCGGCGGCGGGCTCGCCAAACGAGGCATCGACCACGTCATCGGTATCGGCGGCAACTGGCGTCGCGTCGTCGCCGATGCGGAAGAAGTCACTGCCGAGGAAGTCCTCGAACAGGCCGCTGCGCGAACCGAACAAGGCTTCCAGCGGCGAAACGGTGCGCTTTTGCTGGCGCACTAATTGCCGGTAATGGTCGTCGCACAACAGCATGGTGCTGTGACGACCGTTGAGATTGGCTTCCACCCGCACGGTGGCGGGTTGGCCGCAGACCTGGCATTGTTTTCTGGCCATGCTGATGCTCCTTAGAAGGTTGAAAAGGTTGAGGCGACGAGGCATCGCGAGCCGCGACACCTCGTCTCGGGACGGGTTTTTCTTGTGACGAACGAGCCGGCGACGTCAGCCGTTGATCGGGATCGAGCGTCCCTGCTTCGGCGCGCTGACCTCGCGCTTGTCGATCGTGACCGTGAGCACCCCGTTCTTGAACGATGCCTTGATCGAATCCTGGTTGGCGTCGTCAGGCAGGTTCAAGGCACGCTGAAAGCTGCCGTAGGAGCGCTCCACACGGTGGAAGCCACCTTCCTTCTTCTCCTGTTCCTGGCGCTTCTCGCCACGCACCATCAGCACGTCGTTGTCGAGGGTGATCTGGATGTCCTTCTCCTCGACACCGGGCACTTCCAGGGCAATCTTGTACTGCTTGTCGGTTTCCTGGATGTCCAGGGCCGGCTTCAGCATGCCCGACCAATCGGATGGCCACTGCGGCATGTTCAACGCCGGAAAACCGAAGCCCCGGAATGCGTCATCGAACAGCCGGTCGATTTCCCGATGCAGTTGCAGGATCGGGCTGACTGGCCCGCTCGCCGCTGGCAGGTCATTGCGCTGCACCGGCAGGGAAGAGACGGTCTGCTGCTCTTGCTGCTCGTTCTTGAACCAGTTCCAGGGAGCCAACTTCTTGAAATCGATGTCCATGTCATACCTCCAGAAAAATTGGAAAACGAGTTACTCAAGCCCTTTGCCTGCTGTGACGGGCAGTGCGCCCAGGTGACACGGGCTGCTCGGATGACTTCTGCTGTTCACGCTTGCGCATCACCTCCTTCTTTGCTCCGGCTCGGGTCTGATCATTGATGCACTGATCGATTTCACTTTGACGAAGCCGCCACGTCCCGCCCACCTTGAAAGCCGGAATTTCCCCGTGTGCGGCGAGCCGATAAAGCGTCCGCTTGCCGACTTTCAAGTACGCAGCCAATTCATCGAGCGTGAAAATCACCTGTAGGTGCGCTTTCATCTCACCCTCTCCAATCGCGTCGCTTTGCGGTTCCGGCCAAGGAAATCCTTGCAATACTTTGTAATATTAGACCTACTATGAATAACTTCAAGAGTCAATGTGCAGCGTTCTCCCGCCCCATTGATGCAGGTCAACTGCTCAGGCAATGGACAGCGCCTGGCTCGTCAGCCTGCGTGTGCCACAGGCGCCTCGATCAAACACCGATCCTCACGTTGTAGCCGAGTGCCCGCAGCCCCTTGCTCGTCTGCATGTTCCTTGGCGGAAACTCGTCTGGGCGCGCCCAGACGACGATTTCCCCGAGGCTGCTCAGGCCAACGTGCGGTGCGGATCGCGTTCCAGAGTCGGGCCGAAACACTTCCGTTGCCCCAGACAACGTAGTTCAACAGTATCCGTCCGGCCAACACACCTTCCCGACACCGCCGCCGAAGGCCATGGCCCATCAAGCGGATTTTCCATGCGCCCTCAGCGCCGTACCTACAGCAAATCTTTCAAGGCTCAGGTCATTCAGGAGTGTTCTGAACCCGGTGCCTCCATCGCAAACATCGCCTTGGGCTACAGCCTCAATGCGGCTTTGTTGAATAAATCGAACTTTTGCTGAGTTGAAGGATCAGATCACGCATCCTCCCGACAACACAGACCATTCCGTGGCAAAGCAAAAGTTCAGAATCACCAACTGGTCCACCTACAACAAAGCTCTCATCAACCGTGGCTCCCTCACTTTCTGGCTGGATGATGAGGCGATTCAGGCCTGGTATGAGTCGGCAACGCCTTCATCACGAGGAAGGCCCCAGCGCTATTCTGATCTCGCCATCACCACCGTTCTGGTGATTAAACGCGTATTCCGGCTGACCCTGCGGGCTGCGCAGGGTTTTATTGATTCCATTTTTGCCCTGATGAACGTTCCGTTGCGCTGCCCGGATTACACCAGTGTCAGTAAGCGGGCAAAGTCGGTTAATGTCAGTTTCAAAACGTCCACCCGGGGTGAAATCGCACACCTGGTGATTGATTCCACCGGGCTGAAGGTCTTTGGTGAAGGCGAATGGAAAGTCAGAAAGCACGGCAAAGAGCGCCGTCGTATCTGGCGAAAGTTGCATCTTGCTGTTGACAGCAACACACATGAAGTTGTCTGTGCAGACCTGTCGCTGAATAACGTCACGGACTCAGAAGCCTTCCCGGGCCTTATCCGGCAGACTCACAGAAAAATCAGGGCAGCCGCGGCAGACGGGGCTTACGATACCCGGCTCTGTCACGATGAACTGCGCCGCAAAAAAATCAGCGCGCTTATTCCTCCCCGAAAAGGAGCAGGTTACTGGCCCGGTGAGTACGCAGACCGCAACCGTGCCGTTGCTAATCAGCGGCTGAGCGGAAGCAATGCACGGTGGAAATGGACAACGGAATATAACCGTCGCTCGATAGCGGAAACGGCAATGTACAGAATGAAGCAGTTGTTGGGAGATTCACTGACGCTGCGTGACTACGATGGTCAGGTAGCGGAAGCTATGGCCATGGTGCGTGCGTTGAACAGGATGACAAAGGCTGGGATGCCAGAAAGCGTGCGTATTGCCTGAAAATCCAGCCAGCTACAGGGTCGTTCGCACGAAATCTTATTTATTCAACAAAACCGTTTACATGTGGAAATCCCGTATAGAAACAATCCACAGCATCAACCACTATGCCTCCAAACTGTAATAACCATTCACTCTAATTTGGTGGCAGCTATGAAACAAAAACAATATGGCTTCTATATCGACAGCAGTAGATGTACAGGATGTAAAACCTGTCAGGTTGCCTGTAAAGATAAAAATCAACTGCCTATTGGTGTCAATTTTCGTCGGGTATATGAATACGCCGGAGGTAGTTGGACTCAAGCCGGAAAAGATATCTGGCGACAAGACGTTTTCGCTTATTACCTCTCCGTCAGCTGTAATCACTGCGCCGATCCGGCCTGTACCAAAGTTTGCCCTACCGGCGCTATGCATAAGCGTACACAGGATGGTTTAGTTGTTGTTGATGAGCAAATTTGTATCGGTTGTCGATACTGCGAAATGGCCTGTCCGTATGGAGCGCCGCAGTATAACAGCGAGAAGAAACACATGACAAAATGTGATGGCTGTTATGAATTAATCGAACAAAATAAAAAACCGCTGTGTGTTTCATCGTGTCCGTTACGGGCGCTCGATTTTGGGCCAATCGACGAACTAAGAGAAAAATATGGTGATATTACTGATATCGCCCCACTTCCCCAATCGTCGTTTACCCAACCGTCTATCACGATCAATCCCAATCCTCATGGGAAGCCAACGTCAGAGTATCGTGGAACGATTGTTAATAAATCGGAGCTATAACTATGCATGAATTACCTTTGGTCTTCTTTACCGTACTTATGCAAGCCGTTGCCGGTAGCTTTATTCTGCTTTGGTTAATTAAGCTGATCCCTGCCGCTCAGCTACAAACCTCAGGCCAACAATTTTCACTGGCAATATTCTCTCTTTGGCCGCTGTTAGCACTGGCGGGGCTCGCCGCGTTAACACATTTAGGCCAACCATTAAGAGCCCTAAACGTACTCTTTGGCCTAAAACATCTTTCTCCCATGAGCCTCGAGATCGTCATGGTGCTCATTTTTAGTTTGCTTGGCCTAAGCACCAGTTTCTTACTATTGAAAAAAGTAAAAGGAGCGCCACTGCTCCTGTGCGCTGTTCTGGCGGCACTGGCAGCCATCGGTGTTCTATTTGCCATCGCAAACGTTTATTTTTTACCAACAGTTTCTCTTTGGTCTACGCCGTGGACCGTTATTAACTTTGTATTTAGCGGTATTTTGTCCGGCTCATTATTAAGCGCCCTTCTGTTGTACGCATTTCGTAACAGAAACGGGAGTTCAACATCGTTCATATACATCATGAAACCCATTTGGGGCGCGGTACTCTTTCTATTTATCTTGTTTTCCTGTGGCTATTTGTTTGCTCTAAACGGAGAAGTTAGCGCAATTCCTGTATGGCTTAAAGCTATTCAAGTTATTCGAATCCTGTTATTGGCATCCGCATTTCTCTGCTGCCTTTTAATGAATTTATCCACGCAAATAACGGGCAAGTTAGCCGCTGTAACAACGGCTGTCATTATTGCCGAGCTCTTAGGAAGAGTCTTTTTCTATGAACTTATTTTACTGCAACAGCTTTAAGGCAATCGGACTTAACGCCGCGATATAAGGATTTTATTATGTCTACACAACAAAATATAACGCAAGCAGTCGACCATTCTGATTTATCCCGCAGGCGCTTTTTAAAACTGAGCTCTTTTCTCGGTATGGGCGCCTATTTATCGACTCACTCTATGAATGCTATCGCTGCGGCTGTTATTGATACTCACGTAGGTGAAGTTGCCAAATGGCACAATTGCTGGGCACATTGTCATTCCAGTTGCTTATTAAAAATCGTGACTGAAAACGGTGAAATAAAACGTATTGAAACGGACGACCAAGGCGATGATACATTTGGTCGCCATCAAGTCAGAGCTTGTTTACGCGGCCGATCTTTGCATAAACGAACCTTCGCTCCCGACAGATTAAAATACCCAATGAAACGCATCGGCAAACGTGGCGAAGGTAAATTTAAGCGCATCAGTTGGGAAGAAGCACTAACGGAAGTGCACGATAAGCTAAGTCATATCATCCGTGAATATGGTAATCAGGCAATCTTCAGCCGAATCGGTTACGGAAAACCGGACGGTTCTTATCACTATGTTCCCAGATTTCTGAATATGATCGGCGGCTACCTATCGCCGGAAGGTAATTACAGTAGTCACCAGATTGATACGGCTTCTCAATATACTTACGGCGATAAATCTTATACGTTCGGCAGCGCACCAACGGAAATGGCGCGTTCAGATCTGATTGTTTATTTTGGAAATAATCCGGCCAATACGCGAATGAGCGGTGGCAGCGATACTTACCATTATCAATGGTACAAAAAGCAAAACTCCGCCAGAACAATCGTTATTGATCCTCAATACACAGATACCGCCTGTGGTCGGGAAGATCTTTGGCTGGCTATTCGCCCGGGAAGTGATGCAGCATTAGTTGAAGCAATTGCGTGGGTACTGATAACGGAAGGTTTTACCGATGACGACTTTCTGAAAACACATTGTTACGGTTATGACGAAGAACCGGGTGATAGCGAAAAAAATATTCCTCCGTTAGATAAGCGTTTGGGATACAAAGCTTATATTTTGGGTGAAGGCATCGACGGTATCGCAAAAACGCCAAAATACGCCAGCGCAATCTGCGGCATTCCGGAAGAACAAATTTATCAGTTAGCACGTGAACTTGGCCACGCGAAAGCGCCCTATATTGCTCAAGGTTGGGGCCCCCAGCGTCAGGCTGCCGGAGAACAAACGGCCAGAGCAATATTTATGCTGCCAATTTTGCTGGGTAAAATCGGCTTGCCCGGTACGAATAACGGCGCATCAGACTTTTTGTTCCACACAACAGATGTCATGACAATGCCAACCGGAAAAAACCCGGTTTCGGCAAAAGTTCCCTGCTTTAAATGGCTGGAAGCCGTAGAACGTGGCCATGAAATGACGGCATTAACCGATGGGATCAAAGGCGCACCTAAATTAGATACCGACGTAAAATGCGTCTTTATGTATCAAGGCAACTGGCTGTTAAATCAGCACTCTGACTGCAATGCAACGGCCAAAATATTGGCCGATGAAAGCAAGTTAGAGTTTATTTTCGTGATGGATAATCACATGACAGCCAGCGCTAAATTTGCGGATATTTTACTACCGGATATTACTTGGCTGGAAAACTCTCGTATTGTGGCCTTCTCAACGCATTTGACTATGACTGAACATGTCATTGATCCTATGTACGAGTGCCGCCATCCTTACGATGTCTTTGCCGATCTTGCCGACAAATTTGGTCTCCGCGAAAAATTTACTGAAGGGCGCAGTTGGGATGACTGGCAACGCTATCTGTATAACCAAAGCCGTTTAAAACACACGAATTTTCCGCCTATCGAGATTTTAGAACGAGAAAAAACCGTTCGTCTTCCGTTTGATCCTCTCGCACCGCGATATACGTTAAAAGCGTTTCGGGAAAATCCGGCCCTCAATCCACTGAAAACAGAATCAGGTAAAATTCAGATTTACAGCCATAAACTAGCCAAACTTGCGGAAACATGGACGCTGCCGGCGGGAGATACGATTACGCCATTGCCGCAATATACGCCGACGTGGGAGAGCTATGCCGATGAGGCATTAAGAGAGCAATATCCTTTACAACTCATTGGATTTAAATCAAAAGGACGCCCACACTCAACGTTTCATAACGTTCCGTGGCTGCGGGAAGTCATTGACGATGTTTTAATGATTAATCCTATTGATGCAAAGGCTCGTCATCTTGCTCAAGGGCAGATGGTGCATGTTTATAACGCACGCGGAACGATTCAAATTCCAATACGCATTACGCCAAGAATAATGCCCGGCGTTGTAGCGATGGGCGAAGGTGCATGGTATCAGCCGGATGAGAAAGGCATTGATATCGGTCGATGCATTAATACCCTCACTCGTTTAAAGCCGACGGCCTTAGCGAAAGCCAACCCTCAAGGAACCAATCTGGTCGAAGTCAAACCGATTTAAATTCAACGTTAGCCTCTCAATGGAGGCTAACTCATTGATTTCGTTTTAGCCGGAAATCTATCTCTTTTTATAGGTGAATAAAATGAGCCATCGTATAGAAACTGAAGCTATTACTGAGCGTGAATTGTCACTGGTCAGCTTATCCCTTTTGTATCATTTCTTTTGCTTTGAACCACAAAAGGCACTAATCAACAATATGTTAAACAGCGATATTCTTAATCTTTGGCACAGTAAATGGGACATGGATATTCACGAGACAAACACCTTTTTACAAAATCAAGATGCTCTCGAGCGTTTGCAGGCTGACCATTTAGCCTTATTCGTTGGCATTGGGATGCCAAAAGCCGTTCCATGGGGATCGGTTTATCTGACGGAAGAGAACCTGCTATTACAGCGCTCAACTCATGCATTAACCGCTTTTTTGAAATCCCACCGCATTATACTTTGTACCGATGAACAGCAAATTTCTGACCACATTGGATTATGTTTATCAGTACTCGCCTTGCTATTAAAACAATGGGGAGATTATCCGGAAGAAACCACCGAGCGCACAATACGCGAATTTTTACGCGATCATTTATTGCCATGGAGTGGCCGTTTTTGCGAATTGCTCACCGCCCATGCTGAAACGCCTCTATATGCATTATTAGGAAAAGTCACTAAACGGATATTAAAAGATCAGCAACATCAATGGCAGATTACCCCGCGGCCCCGCACGCTATATTATTGATCTTAAACTTTTACAAACGGATTTTATCTAATGGGGGCCATGAGGTTGCCATTCGTGTGCCGGCGTTCAAAAGTCTCAACTCACGGTTTTATCAGGTTGAGGAAAATATGCCGATCACCATGGCAAAGTCTTCCCCTCCATGCTCTAATCGGCGCCATTAAGAAACCCCGTAATTAAGAGGCTCCTAATACTGTGGCACAATACGTCTATACTATGCATCGTGTCGGAAAAGTTGTTCCTCCGAAGCGACATATTCTAAAAAATATCTCTCTCAGCTTCTTCCCCGGCGCCAAAATTGGTGTGCTTGGTTTAAACGGCGCAGGTAAATCCACGCTATTACGCATTATGGCTGGTATCGACACCGATATCGAAGGTGAAGCGCGTCCGCAGCCGGGCATTAAAATTGGTTATTTGCCGCAAGAACCTAAGCTGAATCCTGAGCAAACCGTAAGAGAAGCAGTTGAAGAAGCCGTCAGTGAAGTCAAAAATGCCTTAACGCGTTTAGACGAAATTTATGCGGCATACGCAGAACCGGATGCAGACTTCGATAAGCTGGCTAAACAGCAAGGCGAAATGGAAGCGATCATTCAATCTCACGATGGACATAATCTGGATAACCAGTTGGAGCGTGCTGCTGATGCATTGCGCCTTCCGCCGTGGGACGCCAAAATTGAGCATTTATCCGGTGGTGAACGCCGTCGCGTTGCACTTTGTCGCCTACTGCTGGAAAAACCGGACATGTTACTGCTCGACGAACCAACCAACCACTTGGACGCAGAGTCCGTTGCCTGGCTGGAACGCTTCCTGCATGACTATGAAGGCACCGTTGTAGCCATTACCCACGACCGTTACTTCCTTGATAACGTCGCAGGCTGGATTCTGGAACTTGACCGCGGTGAAGGTATTCCATGGGAAGGTAACTATTCTTCATGGCTGGAGCAAAAAGATAAGCGTCTGGAGCAAGAAGCCTCTTCCGAAGCCGCTCGCCGCAAATCTATTGAGAAAGAACTTGAGTGGGTTCGCCAGAATCCAAAAGGCCGTCAAGCTAAGAGTAAAGCGCGTCTTGCCCGCTTTGATGAGCTCAATAGCGTTGAATATCAAAAACGCAATGAAACCAGCGAGCTGTTCATTCCGCCCGGCCCTCGTTTAGGCGATAAAGTGCTGGAAGTTCAGAATCTGAAAAAATCTTATGGCGATCGTCTGCTAATAGAAGATTTATCATTCGCGATTCCAAAAGGTGCCATTGTCGGTATTATCGGCCCGAACGGCGCTGGTAAATCAACGCTGTTTCGCATGATTTCCGGTCAGGAGCAGCCTGACAGCGGCACAATCACTTTAGGTGATACCGTAAAAATCGCCTCCGTTGATCAGTTCCGTGACAGTATGGACAATAGCAAAACGGTTTGGGAAGAAGTTTCCGGCGGTCTGGATATTATGCGCATTGGTAACTTTGAACTGCCAAGCCGCGCTTATGTCGGTCGCTTCAACTTCAAAGGCACCGATCAGGGCAAACGCGTTGGCGAGCTTTCCGGCGGCGAACGCGGTCGCTTACATTTAGCTAAACTGCTACAAGTTGGCGGAAATATGCTGCTTCTCGACGAACCGACTAACGATCTGGATATCGAAACGCTGCGTGCGCTCGAAAACGCCCTGTTAGAGTTCCCGGGCTGCGCCATGGTCATTTCCCATGACCGCTGGTTCCTTGATCGTATCGCTACGCACATCCTTGATTACGGCGATGAAGGTAAAGTGGAATTCTTTGAAGGTAACTTTACTGAATACGAAGACTGGAAAAAGCGTACGCTGGGTGCAGAAGCGCTTGAACCTCATCGTATCAAATATAAGAAGATCGCCAAATAATTCTGATCTATTCTTATTAACGGATGTTTTATCAATACACACATTAACGCCCCTTAATTTAGGGGCGTTTTTTCAGGTTGAGCGTAACGGGCTTAATCACTTGAGGAGAGCAGAGATGCCTGCAAACGTTTTATTATTAGGCGCAACCGGATTAATCGGCAGTCATTTACTCGCTATGCTGCAATCCGATCCGCGCATTGAACGCATTTACGCTCCGACGCGCCACCCGCTGTCAAATGCGGGTAACAAAGTGATTAACCCAACGGGCAGTGATGTTCAAATTCTGCTTGATACGCTGACTGAACCCGTTGACGCCGCTTTTTGCTGTTTGGGAACCACACAAAAAACCGCCGGTAGCCGCGCGGCTTTCCGCTTTGCTGATATTACACTTCCCGGGTAATGACTCCAACTTATTGATAGTGTTTTATGTTCAGATAATGCCCGATGAC
>OGZY01000566.1_pt1 | contig 21777 bp, 20 predicted proteins | sample 1576911 | NCBI WGS metagenome assembly OGZY01 (sample SAMEA3541488, study PRJEB24748) | human gut metagenome | biome: human gut; feature: human-associated habitat; material: faeces | place: China | collected 2012 | reverse complement strand
GTCGGCGTACTTGATAGTAACCGGCATGGGCACTTTCATCTTTATGGGAGAATTTAGAGTGGATGCCAAGTGGAGCTTCCGCTTCCTTGTAGGGAAGGATGACAGGCATGAAAGAAATGTCATACAAATCTCCAGCTCCGGTGCCGGAGAGATGCGTGTGGCTAAAGCCGGCAATTGTACTATCCGGATAGAAATAACCGGAGATACGATCCCATCCGGGAAGTCCGTTATCCGGACTAAGTTGTACCATGCCAAAAGGAGCTTGGGCACCAGGATAGGTATTTCCGGTGAAGTCGGTTCCGATAAATGGATTTACATAAGATGTGTAATCTATTTCGTGTTTTTCTTGCGTAGGGGCACAAGAAATGAGCATGCAGGTTAACAGCAGGCATAGATAAGCAGGTGTTCTCATTGCTTTTTAGGTATTAGTGATCACTTATTTTATTTATTTGAAGGATAAGAAAAATAATTAATCAGGTCACAAAGGTAGAAAAAAACTGTGACAAGCCTAAATTATAGGCTTAATATTTTTTAAGAGAGACAAATAGACTTCTACATCCGGTCGATATTCCTCGGTGCTGGACAGTGCTCATCGGTGCCGCGATTAGTATAATATTTAGGCGCGGATTTCGCAGATTACACGGTTTTAAGAATAAAAAATCCGTGTAATTCGCGTAATCTGCGCCTAATTTTAAATCTTTATGTAAAGCGAGCTTATTATCTTTTTATTAGACTCCTTTTCATTTACTTTTAGATTCCTGCTAGCTCCAGTACTTTTTCAACAGCTGCCGGTAGTCCGTCAGTGTTTTTACCTCCTGCGGTTGCGAAGTGAGGTTGGCCACCGCCACCACCTTGAATCAACTTGGCAGCTTCTTTCACCAGATTGCCAGCTTTCAGACCACCCGCAACCAGATTGTCGCTAAGCATGACTGTCAGCATCGGTTTTCCGTTGTCTATACTTCCGGCAACGAAGAACAAGTTTTCTGTAATCTCACCGCGAAGTTGGAAAGCGATATTCTTCACTACTTCTGCCGGTAGCGGAGCACAGAACTTAACCACTTTGATGCCGTGAATTTCCTGTATATTCTTCAACAGTCTTTCTTTCAGAGCTGCTTCTTTTTCTTTCATGAAGTCTTCCACCTGCTTCTTCAATCCTGCATTTTCATCCAGATATTTGCGGATTGCAATACCCAAATCAGGAGCATTGTTGAAAAGAGCTTTCAAATCACTAAGTGTATCCTGCACTGTATCCAGCAATTCTTCTACACGCGCTCCGGTGTAAGCTTCAATACGACGAACACCGGCAGCAACTGAACTTTCCGACATGATTTTCACCATACCGATATTCCCGGTTGCAGCTACGTGTGTACCTCCACAGAATTCAATAGAAGAACCGAATTGGATCACACGTACTTTGTCGCCATACTTTTCACCAAAGAGAGCGATAGCTCCCAGCTCTTTAGCTTCCTCGATAGGAATGTTGCGGTATTCTTTCAAAGGAATATTGGCACGAACTCTTGCATTGACGATATGCTCTACTTTACGGATTTCCTCATCGGTCACTTTCTGGAAGTGAGAGAAGTCAAAACGTAATGAATCCGGTGTAACCAATGAACCTTTCTGTTCGATGTGTTCACCCAGCACTTCACGTAAAGCAGCATCCAACAAGTGAGTCGCCGAGTGATTGGCTGCGCAGGCAGCACGTTTGTCAGTGTCTACACAAGCCATCATCGGAGCTTCCGGATGTTCGGGCAACTTTTTGGTAATATGTATTGGAAGATTATTTTCTTTCTTGGTATCGATCACTTCAATCGTTTCGAATTCGCTTACCAATACACCGGTATCACCAACCTGACCACCACTTTCTGCATAGAATGGAGTATAGTCAAGTACAATCTGATACAATGTTTGGTTCTTTTGTTTGATCTGACGATAACGAAGGATAGAAGCTTCGTATTCAGTGTAATCGTAACCAACGAATTCGGTCGTTCCTTCTTTCAGTATAATCCAGTCACCAGTCTCGATAGCGGCAGCATTACGTGCACGCTGTTTCTGTTGCTGCATTTCTTCATTGAACTCGTCGATGTTGACAGTCATTTCGTTTTCACGGAGAATCAGTTCTGTCAAGTCGAGTGGGAAACCGAATGTATCATATAAAGTAAAAGCATCCTTACCGCTGATTTCTGTTTTTCTGCTGGCTTTGGTATCTTCCATGGTCTTATCCAGTAAGCGGATACCTGTTTCCAGTGTGCGGAGGAATGATTCTTCTTCTTCCTTGATTACTTTTTCAATCAGTGTTTTTTGTGCAACCAGTTCAGGATAAGCTTCTCCCATGTTATCAATCAATACAGGAAGCAACTTATACATAAATGCCTGTTTTTGTCCAAGGAAAGTATATCCGTAACGAACAGCACGGCGAAGGATACGGCGGATCACATAACCAGCTTTCGCGTTAGAAGGCAACTGACCGTCTGTGATAGAGAATGCAATAGTACGGATATGGTCGGCAATTACACGCATGGCGATGTCCTGCTGCTTATCTTTTCCATATTCTGTACCCGACATAGCTGCAATAGCTTTCAGCATTGGCTGGAATACGTCTGTATCGTAGTTGGATGTTTTTCCTTGTAAAGCCATACAAAGACGTTCGAAACCCATACCGGTGTCAATAACCTTTGCAGGAAGCGGCTCAAGGCTGCCATCTGCTTTGCGGTTGTATTGCATGAATACGAGATTCCAGATTTCAATTACCTGCGGATGATCGTGGTTCACGAGGTCGCGACCGGAGATCTTGGCACGTTCTTCAGCAGGACGAAGGTCGATGTGGATTTCGGAACAAGGTCCGCAAGGTCCTGTATCACCCATTTCCCAGAAGTTATCGTGTTTGTTACCGTTGATGATGTGATCCTTTGGCAAGAACTGTTCCCAATAAGAAGCAGCTTCGTCGTCACGGCTCAATCCTTCTTCGGGACTTCCTTCAAATACGGTTGCATAGAGATATTCCGGATTCAGTTTCAAGACTTCTACCAGATATTCCCACGCCCAGTTGATTGCTTCTTTCTTGAAGTAATCGCCAAACGACCAGTTACCAAGCATTTCAAACATGGTGTGGTGGTATGTGTCGTGTCCCACTTCTTCCAAGTCATTATGCTTTCCGCTAACGCGCAAACATTTCTGCGAGTCCGCGACTCTTTGGTATTTCGCCGGGTGGTTACCCAAAATAATATCTTTAAACTGGTTCATACCCGCGTTGGTAAACATCAGGGTAGGGTCGTCTTTTATCACCATGGGAGCCGACGGAACGATGTGGTGTCCTTTCGACTCAAAGAAATTCTTGAATGAATCTCTGATTTCTTTTGCAGTCAACATATCTTCTATATATCTATCGTTGAGGTTAATATTCTCAAAAAACTGTGCAAAGATAGCTTGTTTTTATTACTTTTGCCGTATTAACAAGCGAAATATTTCCAAAAAGATGCGCAAAGTATACTATATCTATAATCCACAGACCCAGACTTATGACCGAATTTATCCTACTGTACGGCAGCGTGCGCTCAGTATCTTGCGCAGACTCTTTTACGGTATGGGGCTGGGAGCAGGCTGTTTCATCGTGTTGCTCTTTATCTTCGGTTCACCGTCAGAAAAGGAATTGCGAATAGAAAACAGTCGTTTACAGGCGCAATATAATGTACTTTCCCGCCGTTTGGATGACGCCATGGGGGTACTTCAGGATATTCAGCAGCGTGATGATAACTTGTACCGCGTGATTCTGCAAGCTGACCCGGTTTCTCCGGCTATTCGTCAGGCAGGATACGGAGGTACGAACCGTTATGAAGAACTTATGGACTTGGCCAATGCCAAGCTTGTCGTAAATACCACTCAAAAGTTGGATGTATTGTCCAAACGACTGTATATTCAATCCAAATCTTTTGATGATGTGGTGGATATGTGCAAGAACCATGACGAGATGTTGAAATGTATTCCGGCCATTCAGCCTATTTCCAATAAAGACCTTCGTCAGACCGCTTCCGGTTATGGAACGCGTATCGATCCGATTTATGGAACGACGAAGTTTCATTCCGGTATGGACTTTTCGGCTCATCCGGGGACAGATGTATATGCTACCGGAGATGGAACTGTCGTGAAAGTGGGATGGGAAACCGGATACGGTAATACGATTGAGATAGATCATGGCTTTGGATATATGACGCGCTATGCTCACTTGCAAGGTTTCAATACGAAAGTGGGTAAGAGGGTTGTACGTGGTGAAGTTATCGGAAAGGTGGGGAGTACGGGAAAGAGTACCGGACCGCATCTTCATTATGAAGTGCACGTGAAAGGTCAGGTGGTGAATCCTGTAAACTATTATTTCATGGATCTGAGTGCAGAAGATTATGAGAAGATGATACAGTTAGCTGCCAACCATGGTAAGGTGTTCGATTAAATTTTAAAGAAACAAAAGAATGCTATGCTCAATACGGATAAGGAATTAAAGCTGTATTATTCAATAGGTGAAGTGGCCGATATGTTTGGTGTCAATCAGTCTTTGCTCCGTTTCTGGGAAAAGGAGTTTCCACAGATCTCTCCCAAAACAACGGGAAGAGGGATACGCCAGTATCGCAAAGAAGATGTGGAGACGATCGGACTAATTTATCATTTGGTTAAGGAAAAAGGAATGACCCTTCCGGGTGCCAGACAGCGGTTGAAAGATAATAAAGAAGCTACTGTCCGCAATTATGAGATTGTGAACAGACTCAAAGCGATAAAGGATGAGTTGCTGGCAATCAAACGGGAACTCGACGGGCGGGAGTAAATTTTCTCGCCCCTACTTGCAAACATTTTAATTCGATGACTATTCTTCTACGCGGTTTACCTGCTTGATATTCTGAATCTTCTTCAGGTTGTTACAGATTGTCTTTACGTCTTCCACATCATGTACCCACAATTGTATCTTTCCTTCGAAGATGCCATCGTTGGTTTCGATTGTCAATTTGCGGATGTTGACATTCAGTTGCCGGGAGATAACTTGGGTTACTTCATTTAAAAGCCCCATACTGTCTATTCCTTTTATATATATATAGACGAGGAAGGAGAGTTCTTTGTGGGTATCCCATTCGGTAGCCAGAATACGGTTACCGTAACTGCTTTTCAGCTTGGCTGCAACCGGACATTGGCGTTTGTGGATAATAATCCGGTCGTTCTCATCGACATATCCCAAAACATCATCACCCGGAATGGGATGACAACATTCTGCCATGATATACTTCTTTTGAAGGCTTTCTTCCGTCAGTTTGAGTATTTGTTTCGGGTTAATTTTTTCTTTCTCTTGAGGTTGCTCTTTTTCTTCCGGCTTTTCTTTATTGGTATTGCCGAAAGAGAAAGTGAGGTATTTCTTCCAGTTGCTGGTTTGTTTTTCTTTCAGTTCGTTCTTGTCCACTTCTCCCAAAATGATAACCTTGCTGCCGATAGCTGCCAGCAGTTCCTCTTCGTTTTTGGCATTATGCAATTTACGCAATTTTTCAATCACGGAATCTTCCGGACGGATTTCCTCTTTTTTGAGAAATTCGCTAAGGATTTCTTCACCAAGCTTTTGGTTTACTTTGCGTTCTTTGCGCAGAATAGCGGCTATTTTGGCACGGGCACGGGCGGTTGTTGCAAACACCTCCCATTGCGGTTGTACACGTTGCGATTTAGATGTCAGAATCTCCACCTGGTCGCCACTTTGTAACTTGTGACTTAGTGGTACGAGTTTATGATTGACTTTGGCGCCGATACAATGGCTGCCGATATCAGTGTGCAGTGAGAAAGCAAAGTCCAGTGCTGTTGAATTTTGCGGCATTGTCTTTAACTCCCCTTTCGGTGTAAACACAAATATTTCGGAAGCAAAGAGGTTCAGTTTTATTGTATCCAGAAAGTCGATAGCGTCCGGTTGCGGATCATCCAGTATTTCCTTGATCGTTTTCAGCCATTTCTCTAATTCGCCTTCGTCCTCACTGCCGCCTCCCTCTTTATATTTCCAGTGAGCTGCGAAGCCTTGTTCGGCAACGTCGTTCATTCGTTCGCTGCGAATCTGAACTTCAATCCATTGCCCGTTGTTCCCCATCAGGGTAACGTGCAACGCCTGATAACCATTTGCCTTCGGATGACTTACCCAGTCACGGAGGCGGTCAGGATGAGGCTTGTATATTTTGGAGATAGAGACGTAGATATCGAAACAGTCGTTGAGTTCCTCCTCTATGTTGCGAGGCTCAAAAATAATACGGACGGCCAGTAAGTCGTAGATTTCTTCGAAAGGAACGTGCTTGGTCTGCATCTTGTTCCAGATTGAGTAGATTGATTTTACGCGGGCGAGAATCCGGTATTTCAATCCCATTTTATCGAGTTGTGTACGGATAGGAGCTGTGAAATCGTTGAATACCTTGTCGCGTTCGGCTGCTGTCGCATTCAACTTTTCTTCTATCTCGGCATATTCTTCGGGATGTTCGTATTTGAAACTTAGATTTTCGAGTTCGGTCTTTATTTTATAAAGCCCCAGACGGTTGGCAAGGGGAGCGTAGATATAAAGAGTTTCGCCGGCTATCTTGTATTGCTTGTTAGGCAACATGGAACCAAGGGTACGCATATTGTGCAGGCGGTCGGCTATTTTGATAAGGATCACCCGGATATCGTTCGACATGGTAAGCAGTAACTTTTTGAAATTCTCTGCTTGTGCCGAGGCACGGTCACCAAAGATACCTCCGGATATTTTAGTAAGTCCATCTACAATTTGGGCAATCTTTGGACCAAAGATGTTTTCGATATCTTCTACCGTATAATCGGTGTCTTCCACTACATCATGCAGTAACGCTGCACAAATAGAAGTCGATCCGAGACCGATTTCGTTGCATACGATACTCGCCACAGCAATCGGGTGCATAATATATGGTTCGCCCGAACGGCGTTTGATTCCTTTGTGCGCCTGATTGGCAAAGTTGAAAGCCTTCGTAATGATTTCAACACGTTTGCGATGTTTTGTAGCGAGATAATCATTCAGCAGTTCGTGGAACGCCTGATTGATCATCTCTTCATCAGCTATTTCTTTGGGGGTCAGATTATCCATAATTGTTATCCTTTCACTTGCTTACTTTTGCAAAAATAAGCAAATTTCCGAACGGTGCAAGCGGGATACCGTTTATTTGTATATTTTCAATCGTTTTCCTGCTGCAATCTTGGTGTTTGACATTCCGTTCCACCGCTGTATATCCTTAACACTGACACCATATTTTCCGGCAATAGTCGACAGAGTGTCTCCACTTTTTATTGTGTAGTAAGACAGTTTTCCTTTTCCAGCAACGGCTGTTGTAGCTTTGCGGGTACTAGGTGTATTCTCTTTTACGGCAACAGTTTTTCGGTTACGGAACAATTCATTCGAGCGATGTGCATAGATTGTATCTTGTTTGTCGATGAAATTGCTGATTGCTTCGATCGGCAACCGCAGGGTATAAGGCTTGCTGTCACCCGGGATAACTTGTTTCTTGTACTGTGGATTCAAACTCTTTATTTGATCCAATGGCACATTACAAAGATCGGCAATCTGTTCGAAATGCAGGTTCTTGTTCACTTGCACAGTGTCTGTGCTTGCCGGAATATTAGTTTCCATTGGACAAATATTGTGGTCGCAGTAATAGGTCATCACATAGTTGGCTGCAATAAAGGCAGGTACATAACCACGTGTTTCTTTGGGTAATAAATTGTAGATTTTCCAGTAATCCGTTTCACCGTTGGCGCGACGGATTGCTTTGTTGATTGTGCCGGGACCACAGTTGTAGGCGGCAATTACAAGGTTCCAGTCGCCGTAAATGGCGTACATCTCTTTCAGATAACGTGCGGCAGCCCATGTTGCTTTGATCGGGTCACGGCGTTCATCTACCAAACTGTTGGACTCCAGACCGTAGATTTTACCTGTGCCGATCATGAATTGCCACAAGCCTGATGCGCCGGCACGTGATACGGCGGAAGGGTTCAAAGCTGATTCAATGATAGGAAGATATTTAAGTTCCAATGGAAGTCCGTATGCATCCAATGCTTCTTCGAAAATCGGCATATAGAAGTTGCAGGCGCTCAGCATAAAAGAAACTTGATTACGTAGGCGTCCTGCATACATATCTATGAATTTGCGTACAATGTCGTTGTATGGCATTTCCATAATAGCCGGGATGCGTGAGAGGCGGTCCATGTAAACAGAATCACTGAATAAAGGATTTACTTCAGCCGTGCTGCAATCTTTGCCCAGATCAATGTAATTTTTGGCTTTCCAATCGTTCAGCAAACTGTCGAGCGGATAAGTCATACTCATAGGCAGGTCGATGCTTTCCTTACGTTCTGTACCATTTTCACGAATCACCACATCTACACTTTGGGCTTTTACTTGGGATGTTGCCAATAGTAAAAGAAGAATAATCGAACAATAGTTAACTAATTTCTTCATGCTTCAATAATAAGATCAATCTAAATTGTGTTTTTAAAATCGTAATACGCATTGCAAGCCGACCGATTTGCTTTTCAAACTATTTGAACGGAACTGGTTGTTATTGTCGATAACTGCCGGTTCCACTTTCATACTTAGGTCGGGGGTTATATCGAAGTTGGACAACTCGGCATCTACATAAGCGTCAATGATAGAGATGAGGTAAACTCCGATAAATGCAAATATACTAAGGTCCCGGTAACGCCGGAACATATCCTTTCTTCGTTTTAACGTACTTTTTAATTGTTCCTCGTTGTAAGAGGAATTAGGGGGCAGCAGATCTTCATAACTTTTAGTGTTTGGATTGCTGTCCATAATGTCCAGATAGGCTTGCGAATAGTCTTTATACATCTTGCCATTCCAACTCAAGGCATACGCACAACCGGCAAATCCTCCATATATAATAGGCAGTTTCCAGTATTTACGGTTGTAAATCTGTCCTCCACCCGGGAATACGACGGCAAGCCAGGTAGCTTTGGTCGGATTAGGTACGAATATCTTTTTATTAATGTCTTGGGATGGAGGCGGAACCGTATCGGTATTCACGACAATGGCTGCCGGCTGTTCTATCTTCTTCAGTTCTTTTTTGTTGGCTGCATCAAGGCTGTCGGCTACTTGTATTTTAGCTGCCGATAAACTGTCAATAGACTGAAGATGCTTAGGTGGTAACATTATGCTGTCTTTTCGCAATGAATCTTGCTCTTGCATAGGGTCACGATGTCTTCGTGCACGGGCTTTTGGCGGTTCTCGGTGCGTAATGGTAGTATCTTTCTGAACTGGAGTTACAGGGGCTTGTGCATACACATCAATCCCTGCCATCTGTAAAAAACAGAGAAGCAGGGTGCTGATTAGTAACTGATATTTCTTGTTTTTTCTTGTCATTTATTTCTTTAGCGTATCGAAGATTTCCATGATACGTTCTAGTTCCTCCTCATTACTGAAAGGAATACTAATTTTCCCTTTCCCCTTTTCGGAGCAAGTGAGTTGTACCTTGGTGCTGAAAAAGCCTGAAAGTTGTTGCTTCAGTAAGTTAAATTCTTCCGGAAGTTTGGCACGTTTCGGAGTTATTTTCCGCGTACCGCTTTTCACAGCTTCACCTTCACTTAATGATTTTACAATCTCTTCGACTTTGCGGACTGAATATCCGTGTTCTTGTATTTCTTCGAATATTTTTACTTGTAGTTTAGGGTCGCCTAATGAAATCAACGCACGGGCATGTCCCATGTCTAACTGCTTGTTTTGTAGCGCCATTTGGATAGGAGCGGGTAGCTTGAGCAGACGCAAGTAATTGGCGATAGTCGTCCGGTTCTTGCCGATACGCTCGCTAAGGCGTTCTTGGGTCAGTTCATATTGGTCTAGCAGATGTTGATAAGCCAATGCGATTTCTACAGCATTCAGGTCTTCACGCTGGATATTCTCGATCAGCGCCATTTCCATCATGTTTTCGTCGTCGGCTGTGCGGATGTAAGCAGGGATTGTTTTTAATCCGGCTCTCTGTGAAGCACGGTAGCGGCGTTCACCTGCGATAATTTGGTATTCATTGTCCGATACCTTACGTAAAGTGATCGGTTGGATGATACCTATTTCCGCTATTGAATCAGCCAGTTCCTGCAAGGCCGTTTCGTCAAACTCACGGCGAGGCTGGTTAGGGTTGACTGAAATCTTAGCTAACTCTATTTCGTTAATGGAAGAAGAACCTTCGGTTTTCACATCATCCATTGAGAGCAAGGCGTCAAGTCCGCGTCCTAATGCATTTCTTCTTTGTGTTGCCATATCTTCTTCGTTACTTATTTATTACGGTTAATAATCTCTTTAGCAAGAGCCAGGTGGTTCTTGGCACCGGTGGAGTCCGCATCATAAAGAATAGTCGGGACACCGTAGCTGGGAGCCTCGCTCAGTTTTACATTTCGTTGAATTACGGTGTTGAACACCAGTTCCTGGAAGTGGCGTTTTACTTCATCGTAGATTTGGTTTGCCTGGCGCAGGCGTGAATCGTACATCGTCAGCAGGAAACCTTCGATTTCCAATGCCGGATTCAATTTCGACTTGATAATCTTGATTGTGTTCAGCAGTTTGCTGATCCCTTCGAGAGCAAAATATTCGGCCTGCACGGGGATAATCACAGAATCGGCTGCCGTCAGGGCATTGATTGTAATAAGTCCTAATGAAGGAGAACAGTCTATCAGGATATAGTCATATTCTTTCTTCAAAGGAGTAAGTACTTCTTTCAGTATCTTTTCGCGGTTTGGGAGGTTCAGCATTTCAATCTCTGCTCCTACAAGATTGATGTGCGAAGAGATTACTTTTAAAGAATCAATTTCGGTGTCATGGATAGCGTCCTGTACGTTGGCTCTGTCAATGATACATTCATAGATAGTACATTCCGACTGCTTGATGTCCACTCCCAGACCGGAGGAGGCATTAGCTTGCGGGTCGGCGTCTACTACGAGTACCTTTTTTTCGAGTGTAGCAAGCGAAGCTGCGAGATTGATCGTAGTCGTTGTTTTTCCTACACCACCTTTTTGATTAGCCAAAGCAATAATTTTTCCCATATTCTCTAAATTTATTGGCAGCGAAATAAGTGATAAATCCTTAGAGCGCCTACGAAAAAAGAGAAACTTTACAATTTCTGTTGATAAGTCACCTGTTTTGTTAATAACTGTCGGACGAAACAGATACCAAACTTCGACAGGTTCATCATCTACCTTTCTCTTTATGAGCTTGCAAATATACATATTTATATTGGATATTTATTTCTTTTTTTGCTCGCTTGCAGAAGATTAAGATTTGTAAACGGGTAGAAACAGGGAAGGAAGATACTTTTTCATCTGGAGGAAAGAGGGTTTGGAGGTACGGCTTCTTTTTGTTACTTTTGTGCGAATATTAAAAAGGAAAGGATTGAATATATGGAAAATAAGAAGCCGTTGATACTCGTTTCCAATGACGATGGGGTTATGGCCAAGGGTATTAATGAATTAGTGAGATTTCTTCGTCCTCTTGGGGACATTGTGGTCATGGCTCCTGACTCTCCGCGTTCCGGTAGCGGATGTGCGCTGACGGTGACGCAGCCTGTTCATTATCAACTGGTCAAGAAAGAAGTCGGATTAACAGTCTATAAGTGTACGGGAACGCCTACCGACTGCATCAAGCTGGCGCGCAATACCGTTCTCGACCGAGAACCGGATCTTGTGGTCGGAGGCATTAATCATGGAGATAATTCGGCAACTAATATGCATTATTCCGGTACTATGGGAGTGGTGGTTGAAGGTTGTCTGAATGGTATTCCTTCTATTGGCTTTTCGCTTTGTAACCATGACCATGATGCGGATTTTGAAGCTACGGGACTCTATGTACGCAAGATATCTGCTATGATATTGGAGAAAGGACTTCCTCCTTTAACTTGTTTGAATGTGAACTTCCCGAATACTGCCGATATCAAAGGAATAAGGATTTGTGAACAGGCAAAGGGACGTTGGACCGGGGAATGGACTCCTTGTCCCCGTTTGAATGATACAAATTATTTTTGGTTAACCGGTGAATTTACCGATCATGAACCGGAAAATGAGAAAAACGATCATTGGGCGTTGGTTAACGGCTATGTAGCTATCACCCCGACTACTGTTGACGTGACGGCTTATGGTTTTATGGACGAGCTTAATAAGTGGTTCAATTAAGAACCTTCAACTATCATGAAGTATTATCTGATTGTTGGTGAGGCTTCCGGTGACTTGCACGCTTCCCACTTGATGAGTGCCTTGAAAACGGCAGATCCGCAAGCCGATTTTCGCTTTTTCGGGGGCGACCTAATGGCTGCTGTTGGCGGCAAAATGGTGAAGCATTATAAAGAGCTGGCATATATGGGATTTATTCCTGTATTGCTTCATTTGCGCACTATCTTTGCAAATATGAAACGTTGCAAAGAAGACATTGTTGCTTGGAATCCGGATGTCGTAATTTTGGTGGATTATCCGGGGTTCAACCTTGATATTGCCAAATTTGTTCATGCAAAGACACAAATACCGGTCTACTATTATATATCTCCTAAGATATGGGCATGGAAGGAGTATCGCATCAAGAATATCAAACGTGATGTAGACGAATTGTTCTCTATACTTCCTTTTGAAGTTGAGTTTTTTGAAGGGAAGCATCAGTATCCCATTCACTATGTAGGAAACCCTACCGTGGACGAAGTGGCTGCTTATCAGGAAATGAACCCGAAAGACTTTGCTGCGTTTATTGCAGCAAACCAGTTGGAGAATAAACCGGTTATTGCTTTGCTGGCAGGTAGTCGGAAGCAAGAAATCAAGGATAATTTGCCTGATATGCTGAAAGCTGCTTCTGCTTTCCCGGATTATCAACTGGTATTAGCCGGTGCGCCCGGCATTACCCCGGAATATTATGAAAAGTATGTGGGGCAGGCGAACGTAAAAATTATATTCGGACAGACATACCGCATTTTACAGCATGCAGATGCGGCTTTGGTGACATCGGGAACGGCTACTCTCGAAACAGCTTTGTTTCGTGTTCCTCAGGTGGTTTGCTATCATACTCCGATTGGAAAAGTTATTTCGTTCCTACGACGTCACATTCTGACTGTGAAATATATTTCATTGGTTAATCTGATTGCCGACTGTGAGGTTGTTAAAGAGTTGGTTGCTGATACCATGACGGTAAAGAATATGCAGTGTGAACTGGCTAATCTTCTTGAAAATGAAGTGTATAAGAAGGAAATGCTTACTGGATATGATTATGTGGCGGAACGGTTGGGACCTGCCGGTGCTCCCTGTCATGCAGCTCATGGAATAGTGAAGCTGTTGAAAAAATAACTTTCTTTTTCTGAATAAACGTAAAGCCGATGCAGTAATTGCACGGCTTTTTTATTTATTAAGCAGAAGACTAAAAAAGAAAGGAACAGATATGAAAAAATTTAAGTGGCTTTTAGGTATGTTAGTACTGGCACTAATGCCAATGTTGCAATCATGTGATGATGATGATGGATATTCTATCGGAGATTTCAGTTGGGACTGGGCTACGGTCCGGACTACCGGTGGAGGAGGTTATTATTTGGTAGGTGACCGTTGGGGAATCATCGATCCGGTTGCTACTTCTATACCTTGGTTCAAACCTGTGGATGGTGAACGTGTGGTATCCTTTTTCAATCCTTTGGCTGACATGAGTGATGAAAAAGGTGTTCAGGTGAAAATGGAAGGTATTCAGGAAGTGTTGACTAAGGAAGTTGAGGAAATGACTGCTGAAAATGAAGAAGAATTTGGAAATGATCCTATTTTGATTTATCAGGGTGATATGTGGCTGGGAGGAAAGTTTCTGAACATTATCTTCCGCCAGAATTTGCCTCGCAGTGAAAAACATCGCATCAGTCTCGTGGAGAATAAGATAGCAACTGAGCCGGGTGAACCCGAAACTCCGGAAACTTTAAGCATCGGTGAAGACGGCTATGTTCATTTGGAGTTACGTTATAATACGTATGATGATGTAACAGACTATTGGGGGTGGGGACGAGTTTCCTATAATTTGGAAAAGTTCTACCCGACACCCAAAGAAGGTGAAACTACGATGAAAGGTTTTAAGGTAACGATTAACTCTGAAGAAAATGGAGAAGGAGTAGTGGTAGTACTTGACTTGGAACATCCGGTCGGTGTGCCGGAGAAAGCTAAAGATGTACATGCTACATCTGTAATCAGATAAATAACCTAACCTATGTAACTGTGTGTAAAAAAAGGTCGGGATAATTTTCGCAAAGAAAGTTTCCCAACCTTTATTTTTTATCTCTATTCTGAATATACAGATTTAAACCCAAGTGAGAGCATAAAGATAGACTACTGCTGCCGGTATAGCCATTAATGAACTGTCGAACCGATCAAGCATGCCTCCGTGTCCCGGAAGAATTGTACCGGAATCTTTTACGTGAAGTTGGCGTTTTAGCAATGATTCTGTCAAGTCACCCCAAGTTCCGAACACTACAACTACCAGCGCCAATCCTGCCCATTGCCACATCGACATGAACGGAAAATAATGTGCCAGTATAAAGGAAGAACCAATAGCAACGATACCTCCGCCGATAGAGCCTTCCCACGATTTCTTAGGAGAAATACGTTCGAACAAACGATGCTTTCCGATCAGCGAACCGATGCAATATGCACCTGTGTCACTCAACCAAAGGAAGATGAAGATAGATAACGGCAAAATCGGGTTGTAGCTAACACTGCTGTATTCCGAACTGGGATCATTGTGGAAAGCAAGTACGTTCAGTAGTGCGAATGGCAGACCGATGTATAGCTGGCTAAGCATAGAATATGCCCAGTTCAGCACCGGATTTTCCTTTTTCAGGTATAACTCGCTAATCATTAAGTAGAGCAGTAGCAGTACGTAAGGAATAAAGATCTTGGAATCAGCTGCATCAATACAGAAGCCCATTACTGCAAGGAAGAGATAAGCTCCTCCCAGCATGATAATCGTTTTATTTACGTTTACTCCGTCAGCACGCATATTTACTAGTTGTCCAAACTCATAAATAGTCAAGGCGCTAATGATTATGAACAGTATACCGAAACTGAATGATGTGTAAAGGATGCATCCCACCAGAATGGCGACGAAAAGCACACCTGTAATAGCCCGTTTGATAAAATTGCTAGCCAAAATATTTGCGTTTTAAGTTGTTTTCTTTCCACCTTCCGCCGAGATCACCTTTTTTTCTATGGAAACTTTACCTTCCACGGTAATCTTAGCTTCGGTTGCCTCTTTCTCCTCTGTAGAGTTTTCAGCTTCTTCTTCCTTGATTTCTTTCTCCTTCTCTTTTACCTCTTCGGCCAGTCTCTTTTCCGCTTCGGCAGCTTCCTGACTTTCTTTGGCAGCCATGATTTCTTCTGAGCGGGAAGCCCAAGGGCGTTTTCCAAAGATACGTTCAACATCTTCGGCAAAGATTACTTCCTTATCAATTAGTAATTGAGCGAGCTGGTTGTGTCCTTCCCGATGTTCGGACAGAATTTTTTTTGCACGTTCATATTGCTCATTCACCATATTTTTGACTTCCGTATCAATCAGTTCGGCTGTCTTTTCACTATATGGACGATTGAAAGAATATTCTTCATTGTTATAATAGCATAAGTTAGGCAGTTTGTCGCTCATACCTAAATAAGCTATCATTCCGTATGCTTGTTTGGTGACTCTTTCCAAGTCGTTCATAGCACCTGTGGAGATACGATTGAGAAATAAATCTTCGGCAGCGCGTCCTCCTAGAGTGGCACACATTTCATCGAGCATTTGCTCTTTAGTTGTGATCTGGCGTTCCTCCGGCAAATACCAGGCAGCACCCAATGCACGTCCGCGAGGAACAATTGTCACTTTAATCAACGGGTTTGCATATTCCAGCAGCCAGGAGATCGAAGCGTGTCCCGCTTCATGCAGAGCGATAGAACGTCTTTCTGCTTCTGTTGTAATCTTTGTCTTCTTTTCCAAACCGCCGATGATGCGGTCTACGGCGTCGAGGAAGTCTTGTTTTCCAACGAACTTCTTGCCGTGACGGGCTGCAATCAGGGCCGCTTCATTACAAACATTGGCAATGTCCGCACCGGAGAACCCCGGAGTTTGGCGGGCAAGAAGGTCCACATCTACAGTATCATCTATCTTGATCGGGCGCAAATGCACACCGAATACTTCTTTACGTTCATTCAGGTCGGGCAAGTCTACATGTATCTGACGGTCAAAACGTCCGGCACGGAGTAAAGCCTTGTCGAGTACATCTACACGGTTGGTCGCGGCCAGGATGATTACACCACTATTGGAACCGAAACCGTCCATTTCAGTCAATAACTGGTTCAATGTATTCTCGCGTTCGTCATTTCCTCCCATTGCAGGATTCTTGCCACGGGCACGTCCAACGGCGTCAATCTCGTCAATAAATACGATACAAGGAGCTTTCTCTTTGGCTTGCTTAAACAAGTCGCGGACACGGGAAGCACCTACGCCGACAAACATTTCCACAAAGTCAGAACCTGCCAGCGAGAAGAAAGGTACATTAGCTTCACCGGCCACAGCTTTGGCGAGTAATGTTTTACCGGTCCCCGGAGGGCCTACCAGTAATGCTCCCTTAGGAATTTTACCTCCCAAGTCTGTATATTTTTGAGGTTCTTTCAAGAACTCCACAATTTCTTCTACTTCCTGTTTGGCTTCCGCCAGGCCGGCTACATCTTTGAATGTAATCTTGATCGCCCCTCCTTTTTCGAAAAGTTGGGCTTTTGATTTACCTACATTAAACACACCGCCAGGACCTCCACTACCACCGCCACTCATACGGCGCATGAAGAATATCCATAAAGCAATCAGCAGCACAAGCGGCAGGACCTGAATCAGGATAGCAGGGAATATATCTGATTTAGGCGGATAATCCGAGGTCCCGTCAAAATGACCGGCTTCTTTTTCTGCCTGCAAAAATTCTTCCAGTTTGTCAGTAGACGGCGCCCTACTTGTGATGATCGGGTTGCGCCCTACTTTGGTAGAGTCCGCTCCGAATACGGCACCTACGGAATTAGGTTTGAGATAAGCCTCAATCGACTTGTCCTCATATCCCAGCACTTTGCTGACATAACCGTTTTTAACGTAATCCTGAAATTCGCTGTATGTGACAGCTTTGTTTCCGGCTCCCCTTGAATCACTGCCCCACCAGAGGCCGAGAAGCATAAGGGCAATAATCATATACATCCAGTTCAAGTTGAACTTGGGCATATTAACCTTGTTGTTAGGTTTATTGCTATTGTTTTTGTTGCTACTATTATTGTCCATAATCGTTGATTAGTCTAAATCGGGGATTTGAATAAGTTTGGCATCTGCCCAAAGGTGTTCCAGATTATAAAAGGCTCTTGTTTCCGGTAGAAAAACATGTACCAGTACGTCCGCATAGTCCATAGCTACCCATTCTGCATTTCGAAGTCCGTCAACGGCAAAAGGTTTGCTGTCCGCACCTTTACGGGTAAATTCTTTGATAGAATCTACGATAGCACCAACCTGACTGGGAGAATTTCCCTGACAAATAACGAAGTATTTACAGATAGTATCTTCTATATTGGTTAAATCGGCAATAATGATGTTTTTACCTTTTTTCTCTTGAATTCCCTCTTTTATTTTTTCAATTAATACTTTAGTATCGTTCATTCTTTTAATTGAGATTAATAATTCATGTTCTCTTTTGGTTTATAACAAAAAAGGCTTCCCCTTTGTTTCTGATTATAAACGTGATATTTTTGACAAATATACGCTGATTTATTGGATACAAGAAAGTTATCACTTAATTTTTGTGTTTTTTAGTGGAGATGCTTTTATTTGAAAAGTTAATTTGGGGATTTTTGCAAAAAAAATAGTGGAAATGTTTTGAATTCCCAAAATATTTGTATCTTTGCACCCGAAATCGCAAATCATTGGGCTATGGTGTAATGGTAACACATCAGATTCTGGTCCTGACGTTCCTGGTTCGAGTCCAGGTAGCCCAACAAAATACCAGCTTTTTACTGACAAAAACCCGCTAAAAATGCAATTTTAGCGGGTTTTTTCATGCTTTGACAAATACCATCCGAAAAAAGTTGACGCTGATTCGGTGGCTAATTCGGTGACACGAATGCTTTTTTTTGATATTTTTTTGAGTGGTTCTCAAAAAAATAACGATGAGCCAAAAAAAGCAAACTTTCAATGTTCTTTTCATACAAAAATAGGTTACAGTCGCCTGTCATCCGTCTATGCCCTGGAAGATGTATAAGAAAAAAATGTCTTCCTGTGCAGTGTGTGGGCGGTTACAGATGAATTCCTGTACATTGGTGCATTCCGTACAAGTTTCCGGCAGTTGCTATCACATGCCTGACGGGTTCCCGGCTCATCAACCTGATATCGCCTATGATGTGCTAGCAGAATCCGGCAACCGGCTTCTTCCAGGATGAAACTTTTGCTAGCAACCTGCTGCAGCTCGAGCACAAGATCCGGAAAAGCCTGATAGCAAATCCTTCATTGGCCAAGATCTTCCGGAGCGGATTCTGCTAGCAATCATTTCCCGCGTTCTTTCTCCTTGCCTGCCTTCTCCAGCCTGTCGAATGCCGAGAGGAATCCCCGCACGGCTTCGCCTTGCTCCTGATACTTCCGTTTCAGTTCCCCGTGTTCGCGGGCTTCCTGCTTGTAATGCGCACAGAATCGAGGGTACTCCTTAACGACGTGTTTAATCGCTTCGCTTCCGCTCTTCTTCCCGATGATGTCTTTGAGTATCTCCAGTTGGGCGGCTTCTTCGGCTGTCAGTCGCAAGGTGATCGTGCTTACTTTTTCGCTCATGATCGTTCACCCCCTTTCTCGCCGGAGACGGACGGTTTCAGCGAACCGGTGGTTTCTCCGGCTTGTGTCCCGGTGCGCTCCGCTTCCTCCTGTTCCCGGTTCATCACTTCCGCCCTTCCGAATGCTTCCGCATATGTTTGGCAACGTATTCCATATCGCTCAATGGTGATGCCTGCCGCAGTCACTTCGTGCGCCACGCACCATCCCCGACGCATTTTACGGGGGTAGTATAACACTTTGTTTTCTTGTTTTTCGTCCATATTGTGGGTGATTATGCTGTTTTTTGAATCTCGTTTTTCCTCGCTTTTTTCATCCGGGAGCGAATGAAATAGGCGGGCATCAGGATTTTGCCTTTCGATTTTCGGATTTCGGCAATGAGTTCCAGCAAAAGGTGGTCCGCACCTGCAGCCTCTTTGCATAATGCGTCAGCATCGTAGCTGGGGACGCCTATTGCTGTCAACATTCGTTTTATCTCATTTTCGCCCGGTACTGCCTCCGGTGAGGCTTTCACCACGTGCAGCCTACCGGACACGATCAAGGCTCGTAATGATGGGATTACGTAGCTGTAGAATGTGTGTCGCCCACCGCTTTGGCGCATTTCTTCGATCAGTCCCCAGATGGGACTATCTTCAAGGGCTATGTTTTCGATCAACAGAATATCCCGGAGATCATTTTGCACACATCCCATACTACAGCAAGTTTCGCCCAGGTGCTTCAACTTCCGACGGTATTCTTCCTCTGGAGAATTTCCGCGGAGTTCTGCAGAGGTATGTCCATCACTTTTTACTGGAGTGAGCGGAGCTTTGTCCTCCTCCTCCCTTGCCGGCGGAACGATTGGGGGGATAGAGGAGGGATTTTCTTTACTTTCCTTTTCTTTGTATTCATTTCCTGCGGAATTCTGCGGAGTTTCCCGAATTTCCGCAGAATTCTGCGGAGAAATTGCGCTTGCGGATATTCCGGCGGCGGCGGATTCTTTTCCGGCGGCGGCGAGTCCTTGGGGAGCAACCATTTGAGGAACACCGTACGTTGTTTTCCCCGTTTTCGTCTCGATTTCCTGACCGGGGAAAAGAGGTAGCGGTGCACTGCCAGAAGGCGTATCTTGCAGTATTTCGACAAGCTGAATATCTTCGGGTATTACCACCTTCTTTTTAGCCCGTCGGCAGATTTCAAGATAGCGGTTTTGAATATCGGCGGACGTGAGCACACGTTTCGTTTGCCAGGTGATGGCGTCGAACAGTTCCACTTCCGCACAGTAATCAATAATCGTTTCGACCCGTGCCTCGTCAATGCTCCAGTATTCTGACACATCGAACATCTGATCGTCCGTGAAGCGGATATAACACCCCTCAACCCGGTATATCTCATTTTGGATATACTGGTAGACGGCATATCCTTCGCAGCCGTAGCGTTTCTTCAGGCGTTTGATTTTAATATCCTGAAACCGATCGGTTTCCGCCTGATAGTAGGATAATCCTGTTTTTGCCATGATTGTTAGATTCTTCTGCTGTAATTGGATGCCAGGTAATTCATGATTTCTTCTTTGCTGTATAGGAAAGTCCCGCCCAACTTGTAAAATGGGATAGCCTTCTCCGCGCGCAAGTTTCTCAATGTCGAGTTGCTGATGTTGAGCAGCTTGCACACGTCCGTGGAGCGGATGAATAATATATCTTCGGGCATGGTGTCGAGCATGACAGGTTCCACGGATTTGTATTTCGGTTTTCCGGGAGCTTTCTGCTGTTGGGGGTCTGTGACTGCTTTTTCAGTCTCCTTTTCAAATTTCACAATTTTCATGTTGCTATTTTCTGTTTTCATGATTATGTCTTTTTATATGGGTTATTATTATGGGTTAATTGGCTGTTTTTTCGGCGACGTAGTTGCCCGCTTCGTCGTATATCCATTCACCGGGACTAACGTCTCCGGCACGGATGGCGTAGAGGTGCGCTCCGCCGTCGCCTGGTGCCGGTGCTATATGTTCTTTCACTATCTCCCAGTTTCCGGACTGGTAGGCTTTACTGTCCATCATTTCCCTCTGCGTACGGATGACGCAAACTTTGTCTGCGTCTCTTCTGTCGGTATGGTCGGTGTATTTCATCCTGTTATATTTTAGTCATTTATGTATTTGAAAGCGATTCGGTCGAGATTGGCCAGCTGGGTGCTGTCCAGGGCGTGGATTGTTTTTATAATCCATCCTTTCAGCACGATTTCCCGGTGTCCTTCCTTGTTGCCGTAGTGTTGCAGTGCACGAGTGATTGCCAGGTGCATTTCGCATTTGGACATACTTCCATGTTCATACGCTATCATACTATCGATAGCTTTTTGTTCCAGTTCTTCCTGATTGACGATTTTAATTGCTTTCATTCGTTTACGGCTTTATTGTTGGGTGATTTTTCTTCGTTTTTTGTAGCGTACATTTCCTTGAGTGCCGCCATGTCATCCATTACCTTGTTATCAACTACTTTCGCGTATATTTGAGTAGTAGACAGTGCGGCGTGTCCGAGCATCTTGCTGACGGTTTCGATCGGGATGCCGTGCATCAATGTGATGGTGGTTGCGAACGTGTGGCGTGCCATGTGGAAAATACCTACCATTTGAGGATTTGGAAGAATGTAGAGAATAAACCGATAACGTGTTGTGAATTAGTCGATTTTCTATATTCTGCGAGTATGATAGGAAAGCAGTTCAACACGGAATATTGAATCCTTTCGGTTACCAAACCGTTATCCGTTGGTTTCCCTAGTGTGGTGAGGTAACGGAAAAAGGAAAGGTTTTTCTGACATGGGTTCTATCTCACTGTTCCACAACGTTTTGCTTATCAAAGAACGCTTTAACAACGGGTAATTTTGCCCATAAAATTAAAGCGTATGAAAATAGAAAAATTCAAGGTGTTGCTCTACCTCAAAAAGAGCAGACCCGACAAGTCGGGCAAAGCGCCCATTATGGGACGT
>OGZY01000554.1_pt1 | contig 22110 bp, 15 predicted proteins | sample 1576911 | NCBI WGS metagenome assembly OGZY01 (sample SAMEA3541488, study PRJEB24748) | human gut metagenome | biome: human gut; feature: human-associated habitat; material: faeces | place: China | collected 2012 | reverse complement strand
TCTTTAAGCCATCTTAAATGACTCTGAGGTGTCTGTTAAACCCGTGGCAATTCAGTACGGTTTTCAGTGTTGTGGTATCGCACTGTTCCAGCTTAATATCGAAAGGACGAGGCTGAGAAGTTCCACCGTCTTTCAGAGCTACGCTTGAAATCTCACCAAGATTGACTGTCTGATCGATTGTATCTGGAGAAATAGAGCATGGTGCATCAATAATAGAGCCAGTAAAAGTTACTGTGCCATGTCCCTGATCCGGGGAGGCTGCGTGTGCAGCACCCATTGCCATACCTGACGCCATAGCTACCGCAAGAACAATCTTTTTCATGTTCATTAATGAAATCCTTAATATCATTTGCTAAATACAACCTTGTTAGGGTTGCTGATTGGAAGATTGGTAAAATCTCAGTGCAACATATAAGTTGCAACGACATTTAGTACCTTTCTAAAATAAAGAAACTGCTTAAGAGAATTAAGACGTCTTCATTACATATGACATGTATAATTGATACATTCACAGTTTCTTTTCGGTGCTGATTTTTATACGAACTTTGAACTGATTCAAATAAAATAAGGTCCGATTTCAGACGCTATCAACTTAAGGGTAAGCGAATAAATTTTATTGCGGCGATGATAATACCTGGGGTTACTATTAACCCTTCGTATGTGTCAATATGCAGGCTTGTGACCCGATTAAATACTTTAAAAAACTAAAATTTAAGTGTTTCCCTTTAGTTTTTTTATCGCTGTCTTTTTTTAAATCAATATATCATTGATTTAAAAGGCGTTTACTTGGATGGCTTTATAGTGTGAATAAATCTTTCCAGGTCATAACTTAATGATTGACTTGATTTTTCTTGATTTCAGTCTTTTATATAATAGTAGTAGTGTTCAAACGATACTGAAATCTTTAGCAAATGGGTAAGTAAATGAATACAGAGCAGAATAGTCATGTCGAAGTGACACACGCAGCCAAAAACTTTACAGTAATAAGACCTAATGAAGCCATAGAAACGTTGATTAATCATCTCTCACCATTAGGCTCTGTCGAGTATTTTAGGTCGGGCCAGCGAGTGCCTATGGTTTATAAAGGAGAGAAAGTCATCTACGTACTACTAAAGGGGTACTTATCTTACTACAATGGTGAAAATGATAGAGTTTTAGGGTATGTCTACCCACCGAGTTTAATTGGAGTGATTGAGATGTTTTCTTCGGTGGCGGTTGGTTATGTCCGTGTCGAGGAGGAAGCGAAACTCATTTGCGTCAAACAAACAGTTCTAACGCAATTACTTGATACAAATCCCAATCTTTGGACCCCTCTTGCCCAGTTTATGAGTTATGTAGTTCTGCGTGTTCTCCATCGAGAAGCTATGCTTCAAGTGAAGGACTCTTATACAATTATCCGCAACTTACTGTCAGATCTTGCTTCGCAACCACCAGAAGTTCGTAGTAGCGTAACAGCTTCTCGTTTCATTCTTGAACGAGCTATGATAGCGCGCAGTACGGTAATGAGTATTTTATCGCAACTACAAAGAGGAGGGTTTATCACTTTGGAGAAAGGACTGCTTGTTGCAATGCGTGTATTACCAGAAAAGTTCTGAGCATTATTTTTGTGAACTTTTTGAAAGATATGATAAAAAATTGTATTTGAAAAGTAAAAAACAATCGCCTTTACTTGTTTAATATCATTAGAACTGCTGTTCATTCTACGATGCATCTAAATTTGGACAGGTTACTGGGTGCGGATGCAAACTTTATGTTTTACATTATGTTCTGCAATGGTTTTTAGAAACCAGGTAAACTTCGTTGTGTTTTCAGAATATCCTGTCGCCCCGCTGTCGCGGGGTTTTTTTTATTCCATATTATAATTTATTTAATCAAACCAATTATTCATAGTCGTTGAATTACTTTTTTTGGAATATAAAAACTGGCCTTTGGCCAGTTTTTATAGCTTGAATATTCGCCTTAACGCATGGTGACAAACTCTTCCGCCGCCGTTGGGTGGATCGCCACGGTATTGTCGAAGTCTTTCTTGGTCGCGCCCATCTTCAGCGCTACCGCAAAGCCCTGCAGGATCTCATCCATGCCGAAGCCGATGCCGTGGATACCGACAATCTTCTCGTCCGGGCCGACGCAGACCAGCTTCATGCGGCACGGCTGACGGTGCGAGGTGACGGCGGTGTACATGGCGGTAAACGCCGATTTATACACTTTCACCTGGTCGTCGCCGTACTGCTCACGCGCCTGCGGCTCGGTTAAGCCGACGGTGCCGATTGGCGGGTGGCTGAAGACCACGGTCGGGATGTTGCTGTAGTCCAGATGCTCGTCCGGCTTGTTATTGAACAGGCGCTCGGAGAGACGGCGGCCCGCCGCAACGGCGACCGGGGTCAGCTCAACCGCACCGGTATTGTCGCCGACCGCATAAATGCCCGGTACGCTGGTGTTCTGGAATTTATCGACGACGATGTACCCTTTTTCGTCGGTTTTCACGCCGGTCACGCCCAGGTTGAAGTTATCGTTCGCCGGTTCACGGCCAATCGCCCAAATCAGGCAATCGACGGTCTGGCTGCGGCCATCCTCCAGCTCCAGGGTCAGGCTGCCGTCTGCATTTTTCACGACCGCTTTCGGCACGGCGTTGGTGTGCAGGGTTGGACCTTCGGTGTTCATCACTTCAACCAGCGTATCAACGATCAGCGGATCGAAGCTGCGCAGCGGCGCGTGTTTGCGCACGAACAGGTGCGCCTCAGCGCCCAGACCGTTAATCACGCCAGCCAGCTCCACCGCGATGTAACCCGCGCCCACCACGGCAACGCGCTTAGGCAGGGCAGGCAGTTCGAAGAAACCGTCAGAGTCGATGCCGTATTCCACGCCCGGGATGTTCGGGTGGCTCGGACGGCCGCCGGTGGCGATCAGGATGTGATCGGCGGTGATCGTCTCACCGTTCACTTCGATCGTTTTCGCGTCCACAAAGCGGGCGAAACCGTGGATAACGTCGACGTTATTTTTGCCCAGCACGTTGTCGTAGGAGGTGTGAATACGATCGATGTAGGCGGTACGGCTGGCGATCAGTTTGTCCCAGTCGAAGTGGTTGATGGTGGTGTCAAAGCCGTAGTCCGGGCCATACATATGGATAGCTTCACGGATTTGCGCCGCATGCCACATCACCTTTTTCGGTACACAACCCACGTTCACGCAGGTGCCGCCCAGCGCTTTGGCTTCAATCAGCGCACACTTCTGGCCGTACATGGCCGCGCGGTTGATGGAGGCGATGCCGCCGCTGCCGCCGCCGATGGCGATGTAGTCATAATGCTTAGTCATAGCTTTTGTCCTTAATCGTGAATTGCCGCGATTGTATACCTGAAATCTATAGTTTCCACCGATGGCTGCGATTACTCCGGCACGATCCAACTGACGGAGGTATGACCCGTACCGGCTGGCACCAGCGTTTTGTGCAGCCACGGCAGCACGTTGTTCATCTGCGCTTCGAGCTTCCACGGCGGGTTAATGACGATCATGCCCGAGGCGGTCATGCCGCGCTGGTCGCTGTCCGGACGCACGGCCAGCTCGATCTGCAGGATTTTGCGGATGCCGGTGGCTTCCAGGTCTTTGATCATGCGCTTGATTTGCGCGCGCAGCACCACCGGATACCACAGGGCGTATGTCCCGGTGGCGAAGCGTTTGTAGCCTTCGTGGATACCGGTCACCACCGCCTGATAGTCGGTTTTGATTTCGTACGGCGGGTCGATCAGTACCAGACCGCGACGGGAAACCGGCGGCAGCTTGGCTTTCAGCTGCTGATAGCCGTCGGCTTTTTCCACGCGGGCGCGGCTGTCTTTCTGGAATTCAGAACGCAGCAGCGGGAAGTCGCTCGGATGCAGCTCGGTCAGCTGGATGCTGTCCTGCTCGCGCAGCAGCTGGCGGGCAATCAGCGGGGACCCCGGGTAGTAACGCAGCTGGCCGTTGCGGTTGAAGTGGTTCACCACGCCGATGTACGGCTCCAGCTCGGCAGGCAGGTCGTCCTGCTGCCAGATGCGGGCGATCCCTTCCAGATATTCACCGGTACGCTCGGCATGCTCGCCGCTCAGCTGATAACGGCCCGCGCCCGCGTGCGTGTCCAGATAGAGAAACGGCTTCTCTTTCTCTTTGAGCGATTCGATGATCAGGCTCTGAACGGTGTGTTTAAGGACGTCGGCGTGATTGCCTGCGTGGAAGCTGTGGCGATAACTGAGCATGGGTAATGATATTCCGCTGAATTGACGATTTGCCACAGTTTACAGCAGAACGGCGCAGATTACCCGTAGGCCCGGTAAGCGCAGCGCCACCGGGCTCTTTTCCGCCACGTCTGGCATTGAAATCCTCTACACTTAACCCCATTCTAGATCGCATATGCACAGCGCCGGATGCGCGCTTCATTCACCTCTTTCAACAGGACAGCGTTTATGACCAATCCATTACTGACGCCTTTTTCGTTGCCACCGTTTTCTAAAATCCTCCCCGAGCATGTGGTTCCAGCGGTTACGCAATCGCTGGACAACTGCCGCGCGGCGGTAGAAAGCGTGGTCGCGCAGGGCGGGCCGTACACCTGGGAAAATCTGTGTCAGCCGCTGGCCGAAGTGGACGACGTGCTGGGGCGTATCTTCTCCCCGGTGAGCCACCTGAACTCGGTAAAAAACAGCCCGGAACTGCGTGAAGCCTACGAGCAAACCCTGCCGCTGCTCTCTGAGTACAGCACCTGGGTCGGCCAGCACGAAGGGCTCTACAAAGCCTACCGCGACCTGCGCGACGGCGATCACTACGCCGAGCTGAACACCGCCCAGAAAAAATCGGTCGATAACGCCCTGCGTGATTTTGAGCTGTCCGGGATTGGCCTGCCAAAAGAGAAGCAGACCCGCTACGGTGAAATCGCCGCGCGCCTGTCCGAGCTGGGCAACCAGTACAGCAACAATGTGCTCGACGCCACCATGGGCTGGACGAAGCTGATTACCGACGAAGCAGAGCTGGCGGGTATGCCGGAAAGCGCCCTGGCGGCAGCAAAAGCGCAGGCCGAAGCGAAAGAGCAGGACGGCTACCTGTTAACCCTGGATATCCCAAGCTATCTGCCGGTGATGACCTACTGCGACAACCAGGCGCTTCGCGAAGAGATGTACCGCGCGTATAGCACCCGCGCCTCCGATCAGGGGCCGAATGCCGGTAAGTGGGACAACAGCCCGGTCATGGCGGAAATCCTCGCCCTGCGCCACGAGCTGGCGCAGCTGCTGGGCTTTGAAAACTACGCCGACAAATCTCTCGCCACCAAAATGGCGGAAAACCCGCAGCAGGTGCTCGACTTCCTGACCGATCTGGCGAAACGCGCCCGTCCGCAGGGTGAAAAAGAGCTGGCCCAGCTGCGCGCCTTCGCGAAAGCGGAGTTCGGCGTGGACGAGCTGCAGCCGTGGGACATTGCTTACTACAGCGAAAAACAGAAGCAGCACCTCTACAGCATCAGCGACGAGCAGCTGCGCCCGTACTTCCCGGAAAACAAAGCCGTTAACGGCCTGTTTGAAGTGGTGAAGCGCATCTATGGCATCACCGCCAAAGAGCGTACCGATATCGACGTCTGGCATCCGGACGTGCGCTTCTTCGAGCTGTATGACGAGAAAAACGAACTGCGCGGCAGCTTCTACCTCGATCTCTACGCGCGTGAGAACAAGCGCGGCGGGGCGTGGATGGACGACTGCGTGGGCCAGATGCGTAAAGCAGACGGTTCCCTGCAGAAGCCGGTCGCCTACCTGACCTGTAACTTCAACCGTCCGGTGAACGGCAAACCAGCGCTCTTTACCCACGACGAAGTGATCACCCTTTTCCACGAGTTCGGTCACGGTCTGCACCATATGCTGACCCGCATCGAAACCGCAGGCGTGGCAGGCATCAGCGGTGTACCGTGGGATGCGGTCGAGCTGCCAAGCCAGTTTATGGAAAACTGGTGCTGGGAGCCGGACGCGCTGGCGTTTATCTCCGGCCACTACGAGACCGGTGAACCGCTGCCGAAAGAACTGCTGGATAAAATGCTGGCGGCGAAGAACTACCAGGCGGCGATGTTTATCCTGCGCCAGCTGGAGTTCGGCCTGTTCGACTTCCGCCTGCACGCCGAGTTCAGCCCGGAGCAGGGGGCGAAAATCCTTGAAACCCTGGCGGAGATTAAAAAGCAGGTCGCGGTTATTCCAGGGCCAACCTGGGGCCGTTTCCCGCACGCGTTCAGCCACATCTTCGCAGGCGGCTATGCGGCGGGGTACTACAGCTACCTGTGGGCCGACGTGCTGGCGGCGGATGCCTTCTCTCGTTTCGAAGAAGAGGGGATTTTCAACCGCGAAACCGGTCAGTCGTTCCTCGATAACATCCTGACTCGCGGCGGTTCCGAAGAGCCAATGGTGCTGTTCAAACGCTTCCGCGGGCGCGAGCCGCAGCTGGACGCGATGCTTGAGCATTACGGGATCAAAGGCTGATTGTTACGTGAAGATCTGCTTAGTGGATGAAACAGGCGCCGGAGACGGCGCCTTATCTGTTCTGGCCGCCCGCTGGGGGCTGGAACATGATGAAGATAACCTGATGGCGCTGGTGATGACACCAGAACATCTCGAATTACGTAAGCGCGACGAACCGAAGCTCGGCGGGATTTTTGTCGATTTTGTCGGCGGGGCCATGGCGCACCGGCGCAAGTTCGGCGGCGGTCGCGGCGAAGCGGTGGCGAAAGCGGTTGGGATTAAAGGAAGCTATCTGCCGGACGTGGTGGATGCCACGGCGGGGCTGGGGCGCGATGCGTTTGTGCTGGCGTCTGTCGGCTGTCATGTGCGGATGCTGGAGCGTAATCCGGTGGTGGCCGCGTTGCTGGACGATGGTCTGACGCGTGGCTACGCGGACCCGGAAATCGGGCCGTGGTTGCAGGTACGATTGCAGCTGATCCATGCCTCGAGCCTGACGGCGCTGACCGATATCACCCCGCGCCCGCAGGTCGTCTATCTCGACCCGATGTTTCCGCACAAGCAGAAAAGCGCGCTGGTGAAGAAAGAGATGCGGGTGTTTCAGTCTCTGGTGGGGCCTGATCTGGATGCGGATGGCCTGCTGGAACCGGCTCGTCAGCTCGCAACGAAGCGGGTGGTGGTGAAGCGCCCTGACTATGCGCCGCCCCTGGCGGACGTTGCCACGACCAATGCGGTGACCACCAAAGGGCACCGGTTTGATATTTATTCGGGGACACCGGAATAAAAAAAGCCGGGTGGCGGCTTCGCCTTACCCGGCCTACATTTCGGGCCGCCTGTAGGCCCGGTAAGCGTTAGCGCCACCGGGCTTTTTTGCACTTACTCGTCTTCTTCGTCACGCAGCGGAACAATCAGCATATCCACGTGAACGGTATTAATCAGCTGGCGAGCGGAAGACATCAGCTTGCTCCAGAAGTCCTGGTGGTGACCGCACACCACCAGGTCCATGTCGTATTTCTTGATCGCATCAACCAATACCTGGCCCAGGTCGCCGCTGCCGCTCAGGGTTTCGGTAATCGGGTAGCCCGCGTTGGTGGACAGTTCGCTCAGGGCGTGGTGGGTCTCTTCAGAGATACGCTTCTGCATATCGCCCAGATTGACGTCGATCAGACCGGTGTAGAGGTCGGAGTAATTCACATCAACGTGAATCAGCGAAACTTTCGCGTTGTAGGGACGTGCCATGGATACCGCTTTATCAACCAGCACTTTGCTCTCCGGGGAGAGGTCTACCGCGATGAGAATGTGTTTGTAAGCCATAGTGTTACTCCTTCCTTAAGTTATCGATGACTAAATGGGAAAGCCGTCGTCTGATGCTTTCATTACGGCCCAGTTAAACATATTTTTCAAGCTTTGGTGTTGATAACGATTAACCTTGTGGCAAAAAAATTAACGGATCTCCTACACTATTAAATGAGCCGTTCGGATATTAAAACGCGAACCGGATCGACTTTTGGTCATTCTTTCACTGAACTGTCTGTCAGGGCATTGGGGTGCGGTAGCTCAGAAGCCTTGCTTCGTGGGCGGACGCCGGGGAGGATGTATGATTAGCACCGTCGCATTGTTTTGGGCGTTATGCGTAGTTTGCATAGTGAATATGGCGCGCTACTTCTCATCGTTACGTGCGCTGTTAGTGGTACTTCGTGGTTGCGATCCGTTGCTTTATCAGTATGTGGACGGTGGAGGGTTCTTCACCTCGCATGGACAGCCCAGCAAACAGATGCGTCTGGTGGGATATATCTACTACCAGCGCTACCGCGATCATCACGATGAAGAATTTATCCGTCGCTGCGAGCGCCTGCGTCGTCAGTTCATTTTGACCAGTGCCCTGTGCGGGCTGGTCGTGGTCAGCATGATTGCATTGATGATTTGGCACTGAGCATAAAAAAAGCGGGTCAGTTTCCTGACCCGCTTTTTTGTCGCCTTTAACCGATTAAATCAGCTTCAGCGAAATCCAGTACAGCCCGCCAGACAGCAGGATGGATGCCGGAAGGGTGAACACCCAGGCCATCAGAATGTTGGTCACGGTTTTGCGCTGCAGGCCGCCACCGTCAACAATCATGGTACCTGCCACGGACGAGGAGAGTACGTGGGTGGTGGATACCGGCATACCGGTGTAGCTCGCCAGACCGATAGACACTGCTGCCGTCATCTGCGCGGACATACCCTGCGCATAGGTCATGCCTTTCTTACCGATCTTCTCGCCAATGGTGGTCGCCACGCGGCGCCAGCCAATCATCGTACCGATACCCAGTGCCAGCGCGACCGCCATGATGATCCAGATTGGCGCGTACTCGATGGTATTGAGCATATCGCCTTTCAGTTTCTTCAGGAGACGCTGGTCGTCAGCATTCACGTCTGGCAGCTTCGCCACTTTATCCGTCACATCAGAGATGCACAGCATAATGCGACGCAGCTGACCACGCTGCTCAACGGTCAGTTTGTCATAACTTTCGATATTGCCCAGCATGCCTTTGGCACGTTCCAGCGCGTTAATCGCGTTAGCCGGATGGCAGTGGAATTCGCCAGGTGCAGTCGTGGCACCGGCATCCGGAGACGGGATTAACTGGTCAACGCCGGTCGCTTTTTTCAGCAGTTCAGGGTGCTGCTGGAAATAAGTTTCAACGTTGTTGACCGCATCGCGGGTACGGGTGATTTCGTAGCCGGAGGCGTTCATGTTAACCACGAAGCCTGCCGGAGCAACACCGATCAGTACCAGCATCACCAGACCAATGCCTTTCTGACCATCGTTCGCGCCGTGTGAGAAAGCCACGCCGATAGCGGAAATGATCAGGGCAATACGCGTCCAGAATGGCGGCTTTTTCTTGCCGTCTTTCTTTTCACGCTCTGCCGGCGTCAGGTGTATACGGGAGCGTTTTTTGGTATTGCTCCAGTAACGACGCAGGATGAAGATCAGCCCGCCCGCCACCACCAGACCCACGATAGGGGAGACGATGAGAGAGGCAAAGATCCCCAGTACTTTCGGGATATTTAACGCATCAACAACCGATGTACCGGTCATGAGGGCGTTGGTTAACCCGATACCGATAATCGCGCCGATGAGGGTGTGAGAACTGGATGCAGGCAGGCCGAAATACCAGGTACCGAGGTTCCAGATAATTGCAGCAAGCAGCATTGAGAACACCATAGCGAGGCCATGGCCAGAACTTACGTTAAGCAGCAGATCTGTTGGCAGCATATGCACAATGGCATACGCAACGCTCAGTCCGCCCAGGAGGACACCAAAAAAGTTAAATACCGCCGCCATAACAACCGCAAGCTGCGATCGCATTGCGCGAGTGTAGATAACCGTCGCTACTGCGTTTGCAGTGTCGTGGAAGCCGTTGATCGCTTCGTAAAACAGTACAAAAACCAGAGCAAGCAAGAGTAAAAGCCCGGTATGTAAATCCAGGCCGGCAAACAAATGTAGCATAGGACGTTACGCCATTTTGAGGACATGAACGCGGCGCATTATCCAGGACAAATGCGCAACGGGCAAAGTGAAATATAGACTTTTTTTGACATACCACCTGATTTGAGAAAAGTGCCTGAAAGGATATTCTTTAAATTTCAATGGAATGGCTTTGTAATATCTTTTTACGCTGGTGTGACCACAGAGGAAACTTTACAATCCGCGGCAGTTAACAACGAGGGTTTTGACGTGGAAAGGTTTGATGCCGTGGTAATTGGCGCCGGTGCGGCGGGTATGTTTTGTGCGGCAATGGCCGGACAGGCGGGTCGTCGCGTGCTGCTGCTGGATAACGGTAAAAAGCCAGGCCGCAAGATCCTGATGTCCGGCGGCGGGCGCTGCAACTTTACTAACCTGTATGTTGAACCCGCGGCCTATTTGAGCCAAAACCGTCATTTTTGTAAATCTGCGCTGGCGCGTTATACCCAGTGGGACTTTATCGACCTGGTGGGTAAGCACGGTATCGCGTGGCATGAGAAGACGCTGGGCCAGCTGTTCTGCGACGACTCCGCCCAGCAGATTGTCGATATGCTGGTGGCCGAGTGCGAGAAGGGCGGCGTGGTCATGCGCCTGCGCACCGAAGTGCTGGACGTTTCCCGCGATGACCAGGGCTACACGCTGCAGCTCAACGGTGAAACCGTCAGCGCCGATAATCTGGTGATTGCCAGCGGCGGCCTGTCTATGCCGGGGCTGGGCGCTTCCCCGTTCGGCTATAAAATCGCCGAGCAGTTTGGCCTGAAAGTCCTGCCTACGCGCGCCGGGCTGGTGCCGTTCACGCTGCATAAACCGCTTCTGGAACAGCTTCAGACGCTGTCTGGCGTGTCCGTTCCCGCCGTTATCACCGCCGAAGACGGCACGGTGTTTCGCGAAAACCTGCTCTTTACCCATCGCGGCCTCTCCGGCCCGGCGGTCCTGCAAATCTCCAGCTACTGGCAGCCGGGGGAGTTTGTCACGGTTAACCTGCTCCCCGATTGCGATCTGGATGCCTTCCTCAACGAGCAGCGTGCGGCGTACCCGAATCAGAGCCTGAAAAACACCCTGGCAATGCAGCTGCCGAAGCGTCTGGTAGAATGTTTGCAGGTGCTGGGGCAGATCCCCGACGTGTCGCTAAAGCAGCTTAACAGCCGCGAGCAGGAAACGCTGGTCGAGACGCTAACAAACTGGCGCGTGCAGCCAAACGGCACGGAAGGCTACCGCACGGCGGAAGTCACGCTGGGCGGAGTCGACACGAATGAACTCTCTTCCCGTACCATGGAAGCGCGCAACGTGCCGGGGCTCTACTTCATCGGTGAAGTAATGGACGTGACCGGCTGGCTCGGCGGGTACAACTTCCAGTGGGCCTGGGCAAGTGCCTGGGCGTGTGCTCAGGCGCTGGCAGATGTCCGAGGACAATAAAGTTGTACACAAAGCACTAAAGTTGTAACCATTCTCAAAAAACGACGCTAATGTTGTATACTTACTGAATGTGTGGTTATAGGGTTGGAGACTATAAAATGCACATATAGGTACGTATCAATGTCGTTTTTAGGGTACGATCATGGCTAGGGGTAGGCGTCTCAAATCCTATTTGGATTATGAAAATGCGCTAGGTGACGGCATAGGAGTGGGCTATGGCCAAAGTTATCAGCCCTGGCTTAGAGCTCAGGACGTTAAATCCCGTGGAAACCGTTCGATAGTCTTTGGCCTTAAGACGTTTCGAAACCATCATCTCCTTTCTTCTGTCGAAAGTAACTTTTTCTATCTGGCTGAGTTTAATGACTCGGTGATTGATATCCGGGAACAATTCCCACTCTTTCCTCTCCGGCTTACCCAACAAATAGCAAATCATCTACATTTTCAACATCCTATGGTGAGGGGAGTAAGAGGAGTACCTGTCGAAGTTCTGAATGTTATGACAACCGATTTTTTACTGACCTTGAGAACTCCTGAAGGCGGACTTCGATACAAAGCTATAGCAGTAAAACATAACGAGAGCATACCTGAACGCGAAGCCCAAAAACTTGAAATAGAGAGGATGTTTTGGCAGTTGATTGATGTTGAGTTTCAAATTTATGTTGGCTCGGAACTCAATAACGTCGTCGGTAAAAACATTTGCTGGGCTACTTCTGTATTAAGAGATGGTTCTGAATTTTATGATAAATATCCTCTTGATAAAATCCTATGGAAGCTTAAACCAGATGTTTATCCCATAGTAGGACTACGTGCAATGATTTCATCAATCTTTGGGGTAGATGCACAAGAAGCGATGATGTTATTGCAGGCAATGATTGGATTAAAAATGATAAATGTTGATTTATCATATCCAATACTCGAAACCGGTCTGATAAAGATAATTTCCAATGACCACTATATAGGACTGAACGCAAATGGATATTATTAGGAATTCAGTCTGGCTCTCTCAAGGCACTGATTTGCTTGCAGAGGGACTTTACCGTGTTTTGGATTTTGACAGAAAGGTCGATTTGTTAATTTTGTTTAAAATAAAATCAGAAAGAACGGGTAAGCCAATCCCTTTCTCATTTTCAATGTTTAAATATTATATTGAATCAAATAGCATAACTTGTAAAGATTATATATATCCTTCATATATGTTAGTAGATGAGAAAGAATTAACAGATAAAGACAGAGGAAGGCGAGATGAAAATTACAATATCATTAAAGATCTTGTAGATGACAGAATGTTTCTGTTCGACTATGCATTACATAAAAAGTCGCACCTTTTAATGGATTACTCAAGAAATAAAAAAATATCACAATATACTATCAGAACGCTTCTGGCGTTGTATTGGCGACATGGGCAGGATATTTATGCATTGCTACCCGCATTCTCGAACTGTGGCGCCGCTGGGAAAAGTAGAATCAAACATGAAATTAAACTTGGGAATTCCAAAAAAAACAGAGCATTACCTAATGAACGATCACGTGTTTTCATTCTTAATGAAAGAGATATAAATAATATTAGAAAATCTCTCATTACGTATCATTATAAAGTTAACGGAGATACGATAAAGAAAACATTAGAGAGACATATTGATTTGTATTTTAGGGATGAAATTAAAACAGCAAACCTAGAAAATAGAGCTCCATATGTTCCTTCTTTAAAACAATTTTCATACTGGAATAAAAAACTCTTCACTAAAGATTTCTCGATAAATAAGAAGAACACGAAAAAAGAAATAGACCTCAAAATGCGGGCGCTTTTAGGTAGTGTGGCTAATACAACTGTTTTGCCGGGTGATGTTTTCGAAATAGACTCAACTGTCGCTGATGTACATCTTATTTCGAGTTTAAACAGACGAAAAGTCATTGGGCGTCCTACTATTTATACAGTGGTGGATCGTGCAACAAGAATGATTGTTGGCCTTCATGTTTCTTTATACCATGCTTCATGGCGAGCCGCCCGACAAGCGTTAGCAAATTGCTTTATGCCAAAAAAAGAATATTGTAGATTATTTGGAATCTCTATTACTGATGATGATTGGCCTTGTTCTCACATTCCATTAACATTGATGTGTGACAACGGGGAGATGATTGGTCTTAAACCTCAGGAAGAGATGACCCCCCTGACAAAACTTGAGTTTGCGCCAGTCGGTAGAGGCGACAGAAAAAGCATTGTTGAACGCTGTTTCGGCATTCTGAATGATGAGGTTATTCATAGGCTTATTGGAACAACACGAAGGGGAAAGATTGTTAAAGGAGAGCCAACACCGCAATCCAGGGCTTGTTTAACGATTCAGGAGGTCACGTCTTTACTGATTCGGGAGATACTTGCACATAATCAGAGAACGTATGAGGAACTGGCTTATATCAATCCCTTACTGATTGAAAATGATCTCGTAATATCACCAAAAAATAGTTGGATGATAAGCTTAAAGCACGGGAGATTCAGCGCAAGAGCCGTTGGGGCCGACGAAGTGATCGCACGATTGTTAATCCCTGTGAACGCTAACATTACCGCCGGTGGGATTCAGTACAATAATCTTTTTTATGAATGTGATCCTGAAATTGCATCAGGTGTCAGAGTATTTGGAAGAACCACTTGTGAAGCAAGAATAGATGACAATTGCGTAGATTATATATATGTAAGATTTGACAAAAATAGCATTTTCAAAAAACATTACCTACTTAAGAAAAGAGATGTATTTAAAGGGAAAGCTCATCTTGATACAGATGTAATGGCTGATTGGGTAGATACTCAAAAAGAAATTAATTTATTTACTCTGGATTCGCTCAGCAATATCAATAATAAAGATGAATTTAACAGGAAAGGTAACGAAAGATTAAATGAAATATACGAATCTCGCCGGGTACATGGTAAAGATATTAAAAAGAACAGGAAAAATGAACTTGATTCATTAGGGCGAACTCATGTTGCTAATGGAAGATCTGAACCCCTACTTCCTTCATCCAGTAATGTTCTGCTTTTGCCTGGCCGGGAGGAGAAACAAAGATGGTTAAAAGGTAAGAAGAAGACTGAGGACGCAGAATAATGAATCTTATACGGCGCGTTTCAGCGATATATAAAGAACAGGAGTTACCTGAGTATCGTGGCAATCCCTTAATTGAAGCACTTCCTGAAGCGCTTACGGAAGATGAAGTACTTCTGGAAATGAGTTATTTCCCCGAAATTGACGAAAAAATCCGCTGGACTGCCCCGGCGAATGTTAGAGAGCAGTATGTCGAACGTATAAAGAAATTCCGTTGCCCTCAAACCAATCTTATCCAGGCTTATAAGATGATCTTACGGGCACTTAGGGAAAGCTATGCAGCTCGTAATCCTTTAAAAAGCGGAACAATTCAATATCTTCATTACTATGGAAATGAGCGTCCTGATATTGAGCCAGAAAGTGGATATTTTAAATCCCAGGCTGAAACTATTACGATAGTTGGAATGAGTGGTTCTGGAAAAACTACCATGATTGAGCAAGTCATGGATCATTTCCCTCAGATTATAGAACACAGCAGCTATAAAGGAGTTTTTCCCGGCTTCAGTAAGCAAATTGTATGGGTAAAGATTAATTGTCCATACAATTCAAGTGTGAGAGACCTTTGTGAAGAGATTTTACAAAAATTAGATGATGCAATTGGTATTGAACGAACTACACCTGAGATTAGAAATGGTGCTCTGGCTCGCCAGATTGCACAAAGAATTAAATCATCATTTTTGGGTATCCTTGTTATTGATGAAATGCAGAGGCTTAAATTTTCAAGAACCGGGGGTGAGAGTAAGTTGATTGATTTTTTACATGAAATTGTAGATTCCATGGGGGTATCTATGGTTTTTTGTGGAAATCATCCTTTTGACGAGACGCTGACAAAGAAAATGAGAATTGCCAGGCGGGCAGAGTCTGGTGGTTACATGAAAATTAAGAATGTTAGATACGATTCACAAGACTGGCAATCGTTTATTCATTATTTATGGCCATTACAATGGACAAATGTTGAAACTCCATTAAATGATGAGTTAAACGAAAAATTATTCATTTTATCTAAAGGCAATATTGGATTGGCTCAGATGATTTATCGGGGGGCACAATTAAAGGTTATCGGTAGCGGCAATGAAATCATCACTGGCGCAGTCTTGTCGGCCTCTGTACCGGTACTCGTGAGTCATACGGAGGAATATAAGGATACTCCACTCCCGGGGGCCGCGACTGAAGATGAGGAAGCTAAATGGCTCTCTGCATCTAATGAGGGTGATGCTTCGGCTAAAATCATGGCAGAGAAGTCCCTAAAGTCTTTGATCCCTGGGGATATAGACAGGCCACAGCACAAGGAATTCGTAGGAAAAATAGACGAGGTTTTGCGCAATTTCGACGAGAAAATACTGTCTCTTGACCACGATCTTGTTATCAACAGAACAGCTGAAAAGAAAAATACCTACGATGCTCTTCAGCGTTGCGGGCTTATAAATATAGATCCACTTAATAAATTGTAATGAGGTAACAGTTCGTAACGGTCAAAGAGAGGTGTGGGAAATGAGAATGTTGCCTGTTTTGCCTGATGAATCCTTGTTCAGCCGGTTTTGTCGGACAACTACCGTGTACGGTATGTCCCCATCTTCTCTGTTAACGATCATTTTCAACAAACCTGATATGAACGTCCATCCAATTCTCAATTCAGGATTAAAGGCTATTTCTCTTCATACATCCGAAAGTGCAGATCAGCTCTGGCATGAACAGACTTTACTCCCTCTTTTTGCCTGGGCACTACCAATCAGTCGTAATGAAATTATGGATTTCAACACGACCCCTGCCAGGCTTAATCGATTGTGCCGCCTTAGTAATTTTTCACTAGGGCAGCGCACACTATTGAAGTTTTGCCCGGTTTGCGCTCGTGAAGATACTTTTCATTATGGTGTTACTTATTGGCATCTGGCGCATCAGCTTCATGGGGTTACAACCTGCCATCGGCATCCGGTAGCGCTTGAAAGCATCCATGTCCCTTCTTCACCGCACATACGTATTGGACTGATGCCTCCTGTTTCGTATACAGAACAACTTAGCAATGAGATAGACTTCGATTTTGCTAAGTTTTGTTATGAGTCCCTAAATATAATCAGAAGAAAAGATATTACACACCCCAATTACATGGATGTACTTAAAAAGTTGAATTTATTATCATTGGATGGAAATTTAAAGAAAAATGTATTCTACGCACATGTTTATGCTAAGTGCCAGTTATTTGGGGAGGGTTCATCGGGACTTATACCAACGTCCCTAACTGATTATCATTACTGGGAGCCTATACTCAAAGACAAATGTTGTCAGCATCCCACAAAGCATCTTTTGCTTTGTTATTGTTTGTTAAATACTTGCTGGCCAACGTATGCAGGAAGTCGTACTAATAAAAAGAAAGAAATCTTTAAAAGTCATAAGAAATACAGTTTTCATATAGTTGAAAATAATACTAGTGTTAGCAACCTTGGGAAGGAATTTAGTCGCAGCAGATGTTACATTAAAACACTTATTTATAAAAAATACCTGAGGGCGTTTAAGCGAAACACAAAAATTAATATATTCACTGAATTGCTTATCAAGTCTATGGCTGTAAGGGGGTTTAGTCTGGCATCCATAGCTGAGAAAAACTCATTATCGGAAGGAGCTGTATCCTCTGTAATTTCATCTTGTTACGGTTTATGCTCATGGCGTAAAAAATGTAAAAAAGATTCTTTAAGACGGCGTCATAAGCAGACAATATTAAGATTTATACATAATCAATCCGTTTCTATAACACGAAAGTTAGTCAAAGAAAGTTGTTATGCAAGTTTCTATTGGCTAAATAAACATGAATGTGACTGGCTTAATTCCTGTCTTCCTAAAACAATACGATGCTATAAAAATAAAAGAGTAGACTGGAGCGAGAGAGATATTATCTCATCATCATTAATAAATGATGTTTTATCTCAGGGGCAGTACTCGATGTCACTTACAAGTCTAGATGCTTTACTGGGAGGGCATGGCTGGCTTTTGAAATACAGAGATAAACTACCAATGACAATGATACTTCTCAGAAAAATGGAACTAATTAAATAAGAGGGAGTTATATGGTTTACGAAAATGAATTGTGGCACAGTTTTCTTCTGCGTTCACAGATAATGTATAACTTATCCAATTGCAGGAACATAATATCAAAGCATGGCGCACTAAGGTACGATGCCTTTCCTCGTTTCGAACTGATTGATATGTACAAATTGCATAGCTTGCAGGATATATATGACATTCTTGCCACTAGAAATGGTTATATACTAACTTCCAATATAGTGTCGTTATCTTCTGGTGTTTACGGGTATTTTAACGCTGTTGAAGATGCCTGTCGGAAAAATTTTCACATAACTAATTCATATCCATTGGTAAACATCTCAAACATTCGTTACTGTCACAAATGTATTGTTGAAGATATACACTCTAAAGGCATTGGTTATCTGCGTCATAGATGGTTGTTTGAATCTAAATGTGCAGTTCATAGTACCAGTTTATATGAGGTTTGTTTTGATAACTATTTGAATGCAGTGAAAGGACTTAGTGACTTAATTATAAGTGGAATAAATCCTCATGGTTATTGTTCCCTTGTGGTTGACGTTTCAAACCCTTTCAAAAATCCAGTGTATATATTACCATGTGCACGTAATAAAATTTTAAAATGGATTTCGGACAATAAAAATATGCTGATTTACTTTCTCTTTGATCTCTTCAAATGTAAGTCGCATTCAAGTTTATCTAAGGTTATCGAAGTCAAGATAATGCATGATAGATATATTTCTGCGGTGTTCAAGATGTTAAGTGAAGTTAATTTTTGTAATTTCAACTCATTTATTTCTGATATTTTTGAGGACGTAAGTTATGCCTCTATCGGACTTGATGATTATTCTGTTAATGTGCATTTTCTCAGGCTAAGGGCTGCAGATTGTAAATTTTGCCAGTTGAATGGTAAATATTTTTGCTCACTTTACAATGTAAAACTTCTTCGCTAATTTCACTTCATTTATAAAATACTAAGAAAGCTAGTTAGATAAGGTTTTATATTTTGACTGGGGCAGGAATAAATTATCACTCATAGAGTTTCCCTGGGGGTTACCACCTGTGTATGATGCCGGTTAGCAACAACGTCTAAAAGACCTGCGATCACGTGGGTCCCTCTCCAGCAAAGGGGCAAGGGGTGCTATATAACGGTGTACTGCTTACCCAATACGGCCTTGTATTTGAAAGATGCCGCATCTTGGCAGGATTCGTATTACAGCCTATAGTCTGTTAATGAGCATTACAGCCTATATGCTGTAAATCCCTGCGTTATGCTTGTTAACTCGTCGATACGGAAGGTCACTTATGAACACTCAATACGCTTTGAAGACTTTGAATCAGTTACGTCCTGTTTTAATCGGCTTTCGCAAAGCCAATGGACTGACGCAAAAAGATGTTTCTGAACGTTTGGGTATAACACAGCAAACTTATGCCCGACTAGAGGCCAACCCTGCAAGTGCGGGTTTTGAGCGTTTGTTTAGGGTGTTCAGCGTCCTTGGAGTGGAGATCGTACTTTCATCCAGGGAACCATTGTCAGATGCAAAGCCCGAATACGGAGCTATGCACAATTATTCTTCACTTCCAGCCAGGCGGGAGAAATGGTGACGCCTGGCGCTTCCCGGTCTAATTTTTCTTCAACAAGATTAACCCCTTAGCGGCCTGAAGTATCAGGTTGCGATAGAGCCTTTCATTTCTTCTGTTATGTTAAATACACCATTTTGAGCTATTTCGCTCGGCCTTAAATTATCTCTTCATTCTTCAGTGAAAATTTTATGTCGATCACATTATCGATGAATTTAGGAAATAATCCGTAAATGAAAATCTATCTTCTTTTAAATTCATCAGTGTCAGTAGCAAATATTACGCATAAAAGAATGGTTATTATTATCATTTAAATTATAAAGCTCATGAGTCAATTCCAAAAAATATAATAAGCATTGAAATCATTACCTGTGATTCTGGAGTTTTAACTTTGCCATGTAACCAACCACAAGTTAGTTTCCGGTGTTTTGAGGGGCAGTAAAGTTCTGAAAGCGCGACCAGATCATAATCCCGAAATGTCGTTAAGATATTCTGAATAACGGTTATCCCTGCTTGTTGGCAGGCATTTGAAAATATATTTTGTATTCAGGTTGCAGCAAAACGCTTTCTTACACACAGGACTTCATATGCGGCTCAGAAAATTAAAACTGAAAAACTTCAGAGGCTACAGAAACTCTACTGAAATCATTATTGATGAAAGCATGACGGGTATTGTCGGTCGTAATGACTTTGGGAAATCAACGCTTCTGGAAGCGCTGGCTATTTTTTTTGAAACAGAAGGAATGAAGGCTGACAAGAATGACATGAACTGTTTCAGCCTAAGAGAAGGGGACGGCCGTTTTGAAATAGCCTGTGAATTTGATGACCTGCCCGATTTTATCATGATCGACGACAGGGTGCAGACCACGCTCGCCTCAGAACATCTGCTGAATGAGGACGGCGATTTTGAAATCGTCAAAACGTTTAAAGCAACGACCTCAGGAAAACCGGAGCAGACCTGCATCCGCTGCATCCACCCGGATGAGGAGCCCCTGAGAAATTTACTGGGCATGAAAATTTCTGAGCTCAAGGCGGTGGGAAAAGAAGTTGAAAAAAATGTGGCGGATAAACGCACTGCATCGTTATGGCGTCAGGCCATCAGGGAAGCCGCAGCCCCCTATACCTGTTCGGAAATTATGCTGGATGTCGATAAAGAGTTCGGAACCGACACAAAATCATTATGGGGTAAGATCCTCGATTTGCTGCCCACGTATGCGATTTTCAAAGCCGACAGGGAAAGCAGCGACGGGGATTCCGAAGCTAAAAACCCCTTACAGCAGGCCGTAAAAGACGCTCAGGCTGCGCTGCAGGACAAAATTACAGCGCTGGAAAATGAGATTCAGGACAGCGTCCTGGATGTCGCACAGAGAACGCTGGATAAATTACGTGAAATGGCCCCCGAACTCGCCAGTGAACTGACTCCACGATTTAAGGAGAAACCCAAGTGGACCTTCAATTTCACCCTGGACGGGGAAAATGGCATCCCCATCAATAAGCGCGGCAGCGGGATAAGGAGGCTTATCCTGTTGAATTTTTTTCGGGCTGAGGCTGAAAAGAATGTCGCGGGGACGCCCAGAAATGTGATTTATGCCATAGAGGAGCCTGAAACGTCACAGCATCCGAACTATCAGATGATGCTGATGAAAGCGTTACTGGCACTGGCAGGCCAGCCGCACCGTCAGATTATCGTCACCACCCATGTCCCGGCGCTGGCCGGATTAATCCCTGTCGAAGGCGTACGTTATGTTACCCGAAATGAGGCGGGTGAACCCGTAGTAAAAATGCCGGATGACGCAGTGCTGAAGGAAGCCACTGAAAGCCTGGGGGTGCTGCCAGAGACCGGTATGGAAAGGGCGCAGGGGATTGTTCTGGTAGAGGGAAAGTCGGATGTTACTTTCCTGAGGCATGCGGCCAGTTCATTAAAACAGTCAGGTGCGCTGCCAGCCTCTCTGGAGGACGTGAAAATAGTGCCAGTCCTCATAGGAGGGTGTGGTAGCGTCAAACACTGGGTTACATTGAATCTGGCCAAAGATCTGGGGCTTCCCTGGTGCGTATTTCTGGACTCCGATATTGGGGGAGACCCTGCACAGGTTCTGTCCATCCAGAAGCGTAAAAAAGAAGTAGAGGAGGCCGGTAAGGTATTTTTCGCTACGCGCAAACGTGAGATAGAAAACTATCTGTGCCCGGATCTTATCGAGGAAATTACTGGTGTAGCCGTCACGTTTACGGACACCTGTGACGCTAAAAAAATAATCGGCCGGGCTGTGGGAATGAAACCCGATAATGTACTAGATAAATTCTGGCCTCAGATGACATCAGAAAGAATCATCTCAAGATCAACCTATCATGACGGAACGCAGGAGAGAAGCGAGCTGGTTGAGATCCTGAGCGACATTGTATCCATGACGAGATAATGTATTAAATAAGCATCTCAGGTGCATATATTCCGGTCCTCAACAAAGGACCGGAGTACAGAGTAGTAAAAACCCGAAATTAATCGGGTTTGAATTATATAAAGATTAACCGACTCCCGCGCCCAGGAACGATGTAAAATCACGCTTGTCGTGACATTTCTACAATGTTTACTTTTGACTATCAAGCCATTTATTCATCTGCTCAATTTCACCTTTTTGAGCTTTAATGATGTCCTGCGCGAGCTTTCTCATTTTCGGATCTTTTCCGTATTTGAGCTCGGTCTCAGCCATTGCTATTGCCCCTTCATGGTGCGCTACCATGCCTTTCGCAAAAGCCTTGTCGGGATCGGACTCATTTACGGCAGCCATCATTTTGTCATGCATGTCTTTCATGCCAGCCATATATTCCTGTGACGAAGCCGAGGTAGACATATCAGTCATTTTCATTTCTGAATGTTCTGCTGAAATCGCTGGCAGGGATAACATTAATACTGCAAATAAAGTGTTTCTGGCTTTCATAAAAAATATCCTTTTAGCGTTGATGCCCGTTAACTGTAGCAGAATCTGGGCTTTGTTGAATAAATCAGATTTCGGGTAAGTCTCCCCCGTAGCGGGTTGTG
>OGZY01000532.1_pt1 | contig 22986 bp, 20 predicted proteins | sample 1576911 | NCBI WGS metagenome assembly OGZY01 (sample SAMEA3541488, study PRJEB24748) | human gut metagenome | biome: human gut; feature: human-associated habitat; material: faeces | place: China | collected 2012 | reverse complement strand
GTTTGGGAAAGGATACCGGTGAGAATGCGGTGAATAATGGTGAGCAAATGTGGGATAAGTTGGTGAGCAAATATCCCAATATTCTCTTTGTCTTTAGTGGACATGTTTTGAATGGCGGTGTTGGGACGTTGGTTAGTACAGGCGAACAAGGTAATAAGGTATATCAGATGTTGGCTAACTTTCAGGATGGAGTGAAAGGAACGAATAGAGGACAAACCGGTTTTTTACGTATTGTAGATATAGATGTGAAAAAGAAACAGGTAAAAGTGGACACTTATTCTCCTTATTTGAAAGAATATAAGACTGACGCTAAGAATAGATTCTCATTTGAGGGAGTTAATTTTAAATAATCTGGTTTTACATTCCAAAGGATATAGCTATGAGCAGCATTCAATCATTTTATTTTGTAGGTGTGATTACTTTAGTCTCTTCTGCCCATGTTTATGGACAGAAGAAAGATAAGATGAATGTTTTATTTATCATTGCTGATGATATGCGACCTGAATTGGGGTGTTACGGAATAGAGGATATTGTGACTCCTCACATTGATAGATTGGCGGAGCAGGCTACGGTCTTTCAAAATGCATATTGTAATATTCCTGTGAGCGGGGCTTCCAGAGCGAGTCTGTTTACAGGAGTATATCCTTGTTATCCGGAACGTTTTACTGCTTTCGATGCTAATGCAGAGAAAGATTGTCCCAAGGCACTTTCGCTTCCGGAGTGTTTTAAGAAAAACGGATATTATGTTATTTCCAATGGAAAAGTTTTCCATAATATAACCGATCATGCCCGTAGTTGGTCAGAATATCCGTGGAGAGTATATCCTGATGGTTACGGTAAGGATTGGGCTGAATATAATAAGTGGGAATTGTGGCAGAACGAAGAGTCTTCCCGTTATATCCACCCTAAGACTTTGCGAGGACCGTTCTGTGAATCGGCTGATGTCTCGGATACAACTTATATTGATGGTAGAGTAGCGCAGAAGACGATTGCAGATTTAAGGAGATTGAAAGAGATGAAAGTACCTTTCTTCTTGGCATGTGGCTTCTGGAAGCCACATTTGCCGTTCAATGCTCCTAAGAAATATTGGGATTTATATCAAAGGGAGAAGATTCAGTTGGCATCGAATCCTTATCGACCGAAAGCATTGCCGAAGCAGGTTACTTCCTCCGGTGAGATTCGTGGATATGGGAAATTTACGACAACAAAGGATGAGGCTTTTCAGCGAGAGGCAAAACACGGTTATTATGCATGTGTGAGTTACATAGATGCGCAGATCGGTTTAGTACTTGATGAACTTGAACGCTTGGGATTGGCAGAGAGTACGATAGTAGTGATATTAGGAGATCATGGCTGGCATTTGGGTGAACATGGTTTCTGGGGAAAACATAACTTGATGAATCATGCGACCCGTGCTCCATTGATTGTCCGTGTGCCTCATTGTAAAGGCGGAAAAGCTGGGGGAGTTGTAGAATTTGTGGATATTTATCCCACATTGTGTGAGTTGTGTAAAGTTCCGGTTCCTGAGGGGCAATTACAGGGAAAAAGCTTTGTTCCTATTCTGCAGGATAGTGAGAAGAGGATAAAAGAATACGCTTTTGTTCAATGGCAAGGTGGGTATAATATTGTTTCGGAGCGATATAGCAGTGCTATATGGTTGAAAGGTGATTCTGTTGTAGGCCGGATGGTGTTTGACCGCCAATCGGATGTTGCCGAGAATGAAAACAAAGTGGGTTCTGTCTCATTAAGTGAAGAGATAAAAGAACTGGAAACTCAGATAAGAATAAAAAAACTTCAATTAGAAAAATAATTTTAAAGAATATATAAATGAAAGTAGGTTCATCTATTATTGCATTTTTGGGACTGATGGCAGTTTGTAGTTGTTCAGCTCCCAAAAGCGAAATGAGTACTCTTGTGAATAATAGTTTGCAAATAGCGACTGTTCAATCAAAGTTAATGGCTGAGAATTTATTGAATGAAGAGGAGAAATTGCCACGTACTATTGGTAAGGATGGTAAACTGATGACTTCAAAGGCCAAATGGTGGACAAGTGGTTTTTTCCCTGGGGTATTATGGTATTTGTATGAGGTGAATCAAGATGATTCCTTGAAAATGTATGCAGAAAATTATACCAAAAGGATAGAAAATGAGAAATACACAACAGATAATCACGATGTGGGATTTATGTTGTATTGTAGTTTTGGTAATGGATTGCGTCTGACAAGCAATGATGAGTATAAACAGGTATTGTTGCAAGGAGCGGAATCATTGAGTACTCGTTTTCGTCCACAAGTCGGTTGCATACGTTCATGGGACTGGAATCAGAAAGTGTGGGAATATCCGGTAATTATTGATAATATGATGAATTTAGAGATGTTGATGTGGGCTTCCAAGAATTCCGATAATCCGAAATTTGCGGAAATAGCCAAGTCACATGCAGATGTGACGATGAAGCATCATTTCCGTCCGGATTATAGCTCATACCATGTGATTTCTTATGATACGATCTCGGGACAGCCTGAAAAGAAAAACACTTGTCAGGGATATGCTCATGAATCATGTTGGGCACGTGGCCAGGGCTGGGCATTATATGGCTATACAATGATGTATCGTGAGACCGGGCAAGAGAAATATCTGCAACATGCTACGAATGTGGCTAGATTTATTATGAATCATCCTCGTTTGCCTGAAGATAAAATTCCATATTGGGATTTTGATGCTCCTGGTATTCCCAATGAACTTCGTGATGCTTCTGCGGGAGCATTAATGGCCTCGGCTTTCATCGAACTTAGCCAGTATACTGAAGGTGATTTCTCAAAACAATGTCTTTCTGTAGCCGAAACACAGTTGAAGACTTTGTCATCGCCGGAATACTTGGCTGAGCCTGGTACAAATTGTAATTTTATTCTGAAACATTCAGTAGGTAATAATCCGGGTAAGGCAGAGGTTGATGTACCGTTAACTTACGCTGATTATTATTATGTTGAAGCTTTAGTACGTTATAAAAGAGATATTTTAAAAGAAAAACTTCATTAAAAACTTCATTTTAAATGATACAAAGATTATCTTTCTGGATAATGATGATTGTCTGTTCGGTGATGGTGAGTGGGCAAGAATATGACGGATATTACACAAATCCTATCCTGCCTTCGGGTGCTGATCCGTGGGTTGTAAAACATGAAGGATGGTATTATTATTGCTGCGGGGTGCCGGGTGGCATCGGAGTTTCCCGTTCTCGTGATTTGCATAAGATAAATCCTCCTGTACGTGTTTGGAAGGCACCGGAAAAAGGGCAATGGAATTCGACTTGTATTTGGGCACCCGAACTTCATTTCTGGAAAGGTAAATGGTATATTTTTTATGCGGGCGGATATAGCGGTCCTCCTTTTATTCACCAAAAGACGGGCGTGTTGGAATCTGTTACATCAGACGCAATGGGCGAGTATATCGACAAAGGAATGCTGTTTACGGGGGATGTTTTGGGAGACTGGAAAAACAATCGCTGGGCGATTGATATGACTTTGTTGGAGCATAAGGGACAATTGTATGCTGTCTGGTCCGGTTGGGAGAATAGTGAACCGACTGACAAAACTCAGCAACATCTTTATATCGCAAAAATGGAGAATCCTTGGACAATGGCTTCCGGAAGAGTAAAAATATCGTCGCCGGACCGCTATTATGAACAAGGAGAGTTGCCATTGAATGAGGGGCCGCAGATTTTAAAACACGGGAAAGATGTGTTTGTTGTTTATTCCTGCGGGCAATCATGGCTGGATACATATAAACTTTCTTATTTGCGTCTGAAGGACCCGGACGCAGATTTGTTAGATCCGAAAAGCTGGATTAAAAGTGATAAACCTGTATTTGAAGGTACCGATCAAGTATTTGGGGTAGGGCATGCCAGTTTTACAACTTCTCCTGATGACAGGGAACATTATATTTATTACCATACGAAAAAAGAGAGAAAACCCGGTTGGAAACGGGATATTCGTCTTCAGAAGTTTACTTTTGATGCATCTGGCGTTCCATGTTTTGGGAAGCCGCTTCCGGTAAGCGAGAAACTTCCTTTGCCTTCAGGCACTGCTCATCCTGTAAAAGTTAAGCCGATGAGTGAGCTGGAAAAAGACTTTACCCAATTGTCTTCGACTGCCCGGCCTTATACATATTGGTTCTGGATGAATGGAAATATCACAAAGGAAGGCATTACAAAGGATCTGGAGGCGATGCATCGTATTGGGATAGGTGGTGTTTTCAATCTGGAAGGGGGAACTGGAATTCCAAAGGGGCCTGTTACTTACTTAAGTCCGGAGTGGTCGGAATTAAAAGCACATGCTATAAAAGAAGCAGCTCGTTTAGGCATTGATTATGTGATGCATAATTGTCCGGGTTGGTCGTCAAGTGGTGGTCCTTGGATTACTCCTGAGTATTCAATGCAAAAATTGACTTGGAGTGAGACTGAGGTGGCAGGCGGTAAACGGGTGGATACTTTATTACTCCGGCCGGCAACGGAATTAGGATATTATAGAGATATAGCTGTGTTAGCTTTCCCTTCTTTCAAGAATGGTAAACCTGTGGGCTTTTCTGATTGGCAGTTATTGAATAACAGTGTTTTTAATCATAGAGGGAAGATCGGTATACAAACGTATGACAAAGAACAAGTTATTCGCTTGGAAGACATTATTGACTTGACGAATCAGGTTGATTCTTTGGGACGTCTGAATTGGGAGGTACCTTTGGGAAACTGGACAGTCATCCGTTTGGGACATACTTCTACCGGAAGAAAAAACTGTGCAGCTCCGGATACAGGCGTGGGGCTTGAATGCGATAAGTTTAGCAAACAGGCGATTCAGCTTCATTTTAATAAAATGATGGATTTATTGTATCCACTAATCAAACCTTATGTTCACCAGATTCAGATAGGACTGGAGATAGATAGTTGGGAAGTCGGTATGCAAAACTGGACATCCGGATTTGAAGGTGAGTTTTGTGAAAGGACCGGATATGATTTGATTAAATATTTGCCGGCTATGACAGGTAAGATTGTAGGAAGCAAAGAAATGACAGAACGTTTCTTATGGGATATTCGTCGTGTACAGGCTGACTTGTTGGCAGATAATTATTATGGTGAATTTCGGAATCTATGTAATCAATATGGGCTGGTATCCTATTGCGAACCTTATGACCGCGGACCAATGGAAGAATTACAAATAGGCTCACGGGTAGATGGAGTTATGGGAGAGTTTTGGAATGGGTTATCTGCTATTTTCCAGAACAACTTGATGATGCGGCGTACTACAAAATTGGCGTCTTCGATAGCTCATATCAACGGTCAGAAAGTGGTGGGTGCCGAAGCATATACTTCTGAACCTGAGTCGGGAAGATGGCAGGAATACCCATTTGCTTTGAAGGCTGTTGGTGATAAGGCGTTTACAGAGGGGATTAATCGGATGGTGATTCATCGTTATGCAATGCAACCTCATCCGGATGCTGCTCCCGCTATGACTTTAGGCCCTTGGGGAATACATTTTGACAGAACTAATACCTGGTGGGAGCCGGGACGTGCCTGGATAGATTATCTGAACCGTTGTCAAACTCTATTGCAAGAGGGACTATTCGTAGCTGATTTTGCATACTTTACAGGTGATAATATTGTAGGATACACGAAAGTGCATAGAAGAGATTTGAATCCGGTACCACCGGAAGGATATGATTACGATTTGATGAATACGGAAACGTTATTGAATAGAGCTTGGGTAGAACGCGGGCGTTTAAGGCTTCCGGACGGAATGAATTATCGTGTATTGGTTTTACAGGAACAATCGCATATTACGTTGGGTCTATTGAGGAAACTGCGGAATATGGTGGAACAGGGATTGATAATTGTCGGTGCCCGTCCGCAACAGACCGTAGGGTTGCAATCTTATTCAGTTATTGAAGAAAAAGAGTTTGAACAACTTTGTGACGAACTATGGGGAAAGGCCGCAACTACAGTGGTGGATCGTAGCGTAGGGAAAGGTAGGATTTTCTGGGAAACCTCTTTGAACTTGGAACAAGTACTTGAGAAGATTCAGTTAAGACCTGACTTTGAAGTGATCACAGATTCAATTAGTGCCCCAATACGTTATATCCATAGGCAGATAGGAGAGGCGGATGTTTATTTTGTTGCTAACCAGCAACGGACTTCGAAAGAGCTGATTTGTAACTTTCGTGTGAAAGGAAAGATTCCTGAGTTTTGGAATCCTATATCAGGTGAAAGAACACGGGCTATGGTATATCAAACGAATGAAGAAACCATATCGGTGCCTGTTCAACTGGAAGCGTATGGTTCTGTGTTCGTCGTCTTTCGTTCTGACCTTCCTGAACAGAAGGCTATTCGTTCTATTCATAAAGATGGGAAGTGTCTGATAGATGCTTCTGCTATATCAACCGAAGAATGGAAGCAGGCGGCATACCCTGACATAAGAGATAATTTCTCAATCTCATTGTGGGTGAAACCGGAATCAGATGCCATGTTGAATATAGATAATCCAATGGGATATATACCGTACCCTTGGACGGAATATTATGCAATCTATCCGTCGGGCGGTGAACTGTTATATGGCGCAGGACATGCCACTTGTGGACTGGCTGTAGGTAGAAATGGAGTTGCGGTATGGGAGAATGAGAAAGGATATCCTGAGTTTAAAATGGGAGTGGAAAAACCTATTTCCGGTTGGAGCCATATTTGTCTGGTTTATAGGGAAGGGGCTCCGCATATTTATATCAATGGAGAGCATATAGCTTATAAGACGAAGTCTTTGCAGACAATTCATCCTGGATTGAATTTTACTACTTTAAAAGAAGGAGCTTCCTATTATAATGGGGATATGTCTGTTCCGGTGTTGTTTTCTAAAGTATTATCAGATAAGGAGATTTCTCAATTGGTAGCCAAAGGATATACAAGAAATACTGATGAGCGTATATTGGACTGGATACCTTATGCGGATACCCGCTCTCTGTTGGCATGGAGTGATGGGAATTATGAATTTGTTACATCGGACGGTATAAAAAGAGAGGTAAAGGTTGAAAAAACAGGAAGTCCGGTGATGATAAATCAGAAATGGGAGGTTAGCTTCCCGAAAGGGCTGGGAGCACCGGAAAAAATAAGTTTGCCCAAATTGTTCTCTTTGCATAGACACGAAGATGAGGGCGTTAAATATTTTTCTGGTACAGCTACTTATAAAACTAACTTTGTTGTGAAACCTTCTATGATGTCTGAGGATAGAGTTGTTTTCCTTGATTTGGGTGCAGTAGAGGTGATGGCGGAGGTGATTGTCAATGGAGTAAATAAAGGGATCTTTTGGTCCCGTCCGTATTTAATTGATGTCACTGATGTGCTGAAGCCGGGTGAAAATACATTGGAAATTAAGGTGACTAATCAATGGACGAATCGTTTGATTGGGGATGAACAGTTACCGGAGGAGAACGAGTATGTACCCGGAGGAGGAGTAAATGGAATTGCTGCTTTGAGCCGTGGGGCTATCAGAAAGCTACCGGACTGGTATAGAAATGGAGTAAATAAACCGGAAGGCGGAAGAGTGGCATTCACTACTTGGAAACATTACCGGAAAGACTCGCCATTGATAGAATCGGGGTTAATAGGTCCTGTTCGGCTGATTCCTGCGAAGAAAATAGAATTTGAATAATGGATATGATAATGTGCGAACGTATAGTAGCCAAGACATCTGTAAGAATGCTATTGAGCTTATTGCTAATCTTTGGCTCGGTGAATCCTGCTATGTCTGTGTTACGAAAAGGGGAGACATCGCTGGGGACGTCTTTTGAAAGTTATTTTCCATTGAAAGAAATACGTTTGTCAGATGGTCCTTTTCTTGATTTGCAACAAAAAGGCAAAGAATATCTTCTTTGGCTGAATCCTGACTCTTTGCTTCATTTTTATCGGATTGAAGCGGGATTGTCATCGAAAGCCGGACCTTATGCCGGCTGGGAGTCACAAGACGTATGGGGAGCAGGCCCGCTTCGGGGTGGATTTCTTGGGTTCTATCTTTCTTCCGTATCGATGATGTATCAATCTACAGGCGATAGAGAGTTACTGAGACGATTGAAATATGTGCTGAAAGAATTGAAGCTATGTCAGGAAGCCGGTAAAGATGGCTTCCTGTTAGGTGTGAAAGGAGGCAGGGAACTATTCAGGGAAGTAGCCTCAGGAAAGATAAAAACGAATAATCCTACGGTCAATGGTGCCTGGGCACCTGTTTATCTGATTAATAAGATGCTGCTCGGGCTTTCTGCTGCTTATACACAGTGTGACTTGAAAGAAGCGTTGCCGATATTAGTACGGTTGGCCGATTGGTTTGGCTCTCAGGTATTGGATAAGTTGACTGATGAACAGATTCAGCAATTATTGATTTGTGAACATGGTTCGATTAATGAGTCTTACGTTGAGGTTTATGAGTTGACGGGGCAAAAGCGTTTCCTTGATTGGGCCCGCCGTTTAAATGATCGGGCTATGTGGGTTCCTTTGTCTGAAGGAAAGGATGTTTTATTCGGGTGGCACGCCAATACACAGATCCCGAAATTTACGGGTTTCCATAAATATTATATGTTTACCGGTGATCGGGCCTTTCTTCTTGCGGCGACTAATTTCTGGAATATTGTGAAGCAAAACCATACTTGGGTAATAGGTGGTAACAGTACCGGAGAACATTTCTTCTCTAAAAAGGAGTTCATTGATAGGATGCTCCATATCAGCGGACCGGAAACGTGTAATTCCGTAAATATGTTACGTTTGACCGAAGCTCTGTTCATGCAGCAACCGGATGCGACTAAGGCGGCATATTATGAAAGAACTTTATTTAATCATATCTTGTCAGCCTATGACCCGGTGAAGGGTATGTGCTGCTATTTTACTTCCATGCGACCGGGGCATTATCGTATTTATGCTTCACGTGATAGCTCTTTCTGGTGCTGTGGACATACAGGGCTGGAAAGTCCGGCGAAGCTGGGTAAGTTTATTTATAGCCATAAAGTGACGAATAGGCATCAAGAAAAGGATATAAGAGTGAATCTGTTTATTCCTTCCATTCTTTCTTGGAAAGAAGAAGGAGTCGAGCTTATTCAGCAAAGCCGGATTCCGGAATCCGAACAAGTTGACTTTACATTGAATCTAAAGAAAAAGCAGAAACTGATTCTGCGCATTCGTAAACCTGATTGGACTGATAAGGCTACTTTTATAATTAATGGAGAAGAAGAACAGCCTCTGCTTGGCAGTGATGGGTATTGGATTATAGACAGAGTGTGGGAGCGGAAGAATGTGATTACACTACGACTTCCGATGCATATATATATAGAGAACTTAACAGGTACCGACCGTTATGTTGCATTATTATATGGGCCTTACGTGCTTGCCGGGCGTATGGGAAAGGAAAATCTTCCTACTACTTTTTGGGGAAAGATGAACAATACGGCTATGAATAAGATGGACATGGCAAAAGTCCCGGTATTCAGAGAACCTGTAGAACGGATTCCAACTCATGTGGAGGTTGTTTCAGGAGAACCATTGAAGTTTGGCATAAACTTGAAAGGTTTTGAGCATATAGTGCTGGAACCTTTTTATAAAGTTCATTTTGAACGTTATGCGGTATATTGGCCGATAACTCATTAGATTCTGAATGGAAATGAAGGTATAATAGAACAATAGATAAGAGGTATGAAAACGATATTAAGGACATTTGTGGGTTGTACAGCGATTTTGTTTGGTACTGCCTGTATGGGAGCAGTGAAGTATGTTCCTGAGAATATGAAGGTAGAACTATCTTTAAAGGTTCCGGGTAATAATGCTGTGAATTATAAACTGCATCCGGATAAGTTGGAGAATAGCTATTTTGATTATGAGTGGCGTTCGGATAATAAATTGCCGATAACGGTTTTTCATAAAGTTGAAGAACGGGATAGTTGTATGCGATTGACTGTACAGCTTACCGCTGCACAGGATGTTTACTTCAACTATCGTCAATTGTTGAGTACGGGCTATCGCCATGATAACTGTCAGTTTTATATGCCGGGATTTTGGTATCGCCGTAATTTGCGTTCTCCTAAAAAAGCTCCATCATTCCATACGTCGGATAGTTGGTTGGTTCGTGAAGACAGGTTGAGCGCACCACTTACGGGGATTTTTAGTGAAAAAGAAAAACGATTTATGACAGTAAATCGTTTGGATGATTTTTCTATGGATGCTTTAGCTACACATAAGGAAGGAGAGATCATTCTTTCAGGGAAGACTTCCTTGGGATTTACCGGATTTGAGAATCAACAGGGAATAGCTATGCTTTCTTTTGGTTTTCCCTATCGGGAGGCTCCTAAAAGTTATATTCGTAAATTAACATTAGCACCTGAGGTGGAGGCTTTTCAACTGATGAAGAAAGGTGAGTCGGTATTGTTGACATGGGAAATAATGGAAAGTGGTGCGGATGATTTTTCAGACTTTATACAGCATACATGGGAGCATTGTTATGATACCTATGTACCAAAACCAGTGGAGAATTCATATTCTATAGCGGATATGAAGCAAGTGCTTAGTTGCTTTTTTGTAAATAGTTTGGTCGATAATCAACCGCTGGTTTATAATTCCGGAATACATCTGAAGGTAAGTGACTGTGAAAGAAACGGTCAGGCTGAGGTTGGTTTTATCGGTCGTGTACTTCTTAATGCATTTAATGCATGGGAATACGGTTGGCAATCGAACCGGGAAGAACTGAAAGTGAACAGTACAAAGATATTTGATAGTTATTTGAAGAATGGTTTCACACAAGCGGGATTTTTCAAGGAATCCGTGAATTTTGACAAGGGATATGAGGAACCGATCCATAGTATCCGGCGTCAGTCGGAAGGCGTCTATGCCATGTTCCATTTCTTAGCTTATGAAAAAGAGAACGGACGCCGTCATCCTGAGTGGGAGCAAAAGTTGAAAAGAATATTGGATATGTTCTTACAGTTACAGAATGTTGATGGTAGTTTCCCCCGTAAGTTTCGTGATGATTTAACTATTGTCGATCCGAGTGGGGGAAGTACCCCATCTGCTACGTTGCCATTAGTTATGGGATATAAATATTTTAAAGATAAGCGTTATTTGGCCAGTTCCAAACGGACGGCAGACTATTTAGAGAAAGAGCTGATTTCGAAAGCTGATTATTTCTCATCTACATTGGATGCGAACTGCGAGGATAAAGAGGCTTCTCTCTATGCTGCTACCGCTACTTACTATCTTTCATTGATAACAAAGGGAGAAGAACATAGGCATTATGCCGATTTGACAAAAAAAGCGGCTTATTTTGCTTTATCTTGGTATTATTTGTGGGACGTTCCTTTCGCACCGGGACAGATGCTGGGTGATATAGGTCTTAAAACTCGTGGTTGGGGAAATGTTTCTGTGGAGAATAACCATATTGATGTTTTTGTTTTTGAGTTTGCATCTGTACTTCAATGGTTGTCAAAGGAATATGCTGAACCTCGTATGGCTGATTTTGCGGAGGTGATATCTACATCTATGCGTCAGTTGCTACCTTATGAAGGGCATTTATGCGGCATTGCAAAATCCGGTTTCTATCCGGAAGTCGTTCAGCACACTAATTGGGATTATGGTAAGAACGGAAAAGGATACTATAATGATATCTTTGCACCGGGATGGACGGTTGCTTCTTTATGGGAGTTGTTGACTCCGGGACGTGCGGAAAGGTTCTTGCTTGATTAGGTAAACTATTGAAGAAAGTGAATACAGGTCTGTGGCTTTCTTGAAAAAGAGAAAATGCAGTAATTACCAGAAAGCATGCCACAAGGACTTGACAAATGGCTTTAAATGTTGTATATTTGTAGTCTGAGAATATAAGGGGGGAGACCTACCACCTCCCCCTACGGGTACTCCTCCTTCCTGAAGGAGGAGAATATTAGATACTACTGACTTATTGCTCAACCTCAAACTATGCAGGGTGTTTGTGAAACTTGAGTTATTAATGAATAAATGAGAAAAAAGATATAAAATCGAGTATGAAAATAGTGAGATATTACAACAAATATAGCTAACTGTCCTACCCTTGTACAGAGACAGGAATGATTAATATAGGCAAAAGGCTGCAATCTTTATAGGAATTGCAGCCTTTTTTGTTGTAATAAATGGATGCTAAGATTCTAAATTTCTATTTGAGAGTTTATAATAAACTTGGATACCGTTTATAATAAACGATTCGGAAATTTATTATAAACCGAATAGGAGTTTATGTAGTGAACTGTAAATTATTTTAGTCATATTGATTTTCGTGCATGGAATCTTCTTGAATTCGGGTAATTATAGCATACAATGGATCTGGTAACCTAATTATACAAACACTTGTTTTTCTTGTCCTGTTATCCGGCCCAGTTCTCCCTATCCAGATTTCTATAACTGATCGCTTCCGCTAAATGTCCGGAAAGAATTTGCTCACTTCCTTCGAGATCGGCAATGGTGCGTGATACTTTCAATATCCTGTCATAGGCGCGGGCGGATAAATTGAGCCGATCCATTGCATTCTTTAATAAGGTAAGCCCTTTGTCATCCGGCCGGGCAAATAGTGACAGTAATTTGCTGTTCATCTGTGCATTGCAATAGATACCGGGATATTCGGCGTAGCGCTTTTCTTGTATTTGCCGTGCTTTGATAACTCGTTCGCGGATCGTTTCACTAGATTCTCCCCTTCTCTGGTCAGATATCTTATCGAATGGTACGGGAATGATTTCTATTTGAATGTCAATCCTGTCGAGCAGCGGACCGGAAATTTTATTCAAATATTTCTGTACTTGCCCGGGACTGCATACACAAGCCTTCGTCGGATGATTATAATATCCGCAAGGGCAAGGATTCATCGAAGCTACCAGTGTAAAACTGGCCGGGTAATCGATGCTGCTTTTTATTCGGGAGATTGTGATTCTCCTGTCTTCCAATGGTTGCCGCAGTACCTCAAGTACGTTTCTATTAAACTCCGGCAGTTCGCTATTCTTAAAATACTTGCACCATTGTAGAAACTTTCTTATCTTTGCGAGAGGTAAAGACTATTATCTGTGCTATTATATTGCATTATAGATAGTTAGCTAATAGTCTTGATTGCAATAATATTAAATGTAACAGATATGAGAGCTGCATTTTTGATTAGGTGCTCAACTAAGAAGCAAGACTATGAGCGACAGGTAAATGACCTAACTAGACTGGCTAAGAAGTTTGGTTATACGTCAAGTGATAATATGATATTTGGTGAGCATATCACTGGTAAAGATGATGCAAGTAAGAGAGATAGGCAGTCTATTCAACGTCTAAAAGATGCTGCTATTAATAAGGAATTTGATGTCGTTTTAGTGTCGGAAGTTAGCCGAATGAGTCGTGACCCTATGTCGGGTCGGTTATATGTTAGACAGCTTATCAACATGGATATTCCTGTGTATTTTAGGGATATTGATACTTGGACTATAGACCCTGTAACTGGCAAGAAAGTTAGAGATGCTGAAACTATTATAGGTGCTGCCTTTGATGCTGCTTGGAAATACATAAAGAGTATGAAAACACAAATAGCATCTGGTAGACGTGATGAACTGGATAACAATCAAATGAGTATAGGACAGCCCTTCTTTGGTTATAAAAGATATGGTGGTAGAGATAAGGGTAAGAAGAATAGTTGGGTGATAAATGATGATGCCGCTAAAGTTGTGGTAGATGTATTTGAAGAATATGTTAAAGACGGTGCAACACTGAAATCTACAGCTTTGGCTATTACTGCCAAGTATGGTGAACAATTTAATAAGAAATTCAGCATAGGGACTATAGAGCATATTTTAACCTTTGAACCTTATTGTACTGGTATAAAGGTTGTATCTCTTACTGACCCAGATACAGAAGATGTAGATGAGTTTGAAGTCGAGATACCTACTATCATAACTAGGGCTATGTTCGATAAAGCCACCACTAAGAGAGCTACAAATAGAACTGCTAGAACTCCTTATCCAAAACAGGCTACTTATATATTGAGTAAACTTCTTAAATGTCCTATCTGTGAACACTCATTAACTCCACAGAAACGTGGTGGAGATAAGGGGGATAAATATAGATTGATGAATGGGAAGGTAGCTATTAGGTGGTCATGTATGTCGGGTATCAATAATGCTACAGATTGTAGTAGTCGCATTACAATTAGTAATGAGAAATTAGAAGCTATTATTTGGGGCTTAGTTAAACAGGAGTTAATAGGATTTGCCAATTTGAATGATGAGGATAGAGTAGCTAGGGTGGTGGAACTTACCGATAAAATAACCAATTTGGAAATGAATATAGCCAACTTTACATCTCATATATCTAACATGGATAGATTGATAGAAAGAGCTTATAGTGCTTATATGGATGCTCCGGATTCTGTAATGGATATAGCTAAAGATAAGTACTATAAAACCCTAACTAAGTGTGAGAATGAGAGAGCGGAGTGCAAGGATAAGATAGAAGCTTTAAATGTAGAGAAGTTAAGATTGGAGAATATGAGGACGTTCTTCAACCAACCTACCTTGCCAAAGGATGCCATTGAGAAGGCAGAATCAGACCCTATTAAAATGAGGAACTTAGTAATGGAACTAGTAGACAAGATATATCCTTATAGGATTACAACCTATGTATCACCAGCTACTAATAGGATAATGAAGAATGGTATAGTTCTATTGGAAGTATATACTATAAATGGAATTTATAATGTCCTATATGACGGTAATCAGAGGAATAATAAGGTAGCCTATTATATTAGCGGTAATTATGCCACATTCCAAAATGGAAAGAATAAGCTTGATGCTTATGATGCCGGAGAGTACTTTGTTATCTCTAATGCCACATTGGTGACTGAAACAGAAGATGTAGATTTAACAGTAACCTTTAATGAACTGATAAAGATATGTATGCAGAATGGTTGGGAAATAGATTATACTTACAAGATGTAATATTTCACTGAATATAATTATTAACTAGTAAATGTGGTTGATTAAATTGAAAATGAGGTTGTGCCAATGTCTTGACACAACCTCACGAAAGATGCTATTGGGCGTTTAATGCAGCTAAAGCTGCTTCTAAAGCTTCTTTAGACATGCCACTCAATAACTGTGCTTGACTTGAATGTTTCAGTTCTGTACAGTTCTTAATCCATTCACTGTAAACTGCTATTCTTGCATCACACCAAGAAACAAGGTCGGAAGCTGTTGCTCCCTCTTTATACCACATTCCATAAGTTCTATGCATTTCTGCACGTTTACGTTCTTCAGCACTCTTTACATTTGCATTTTCCAAATTTGACATAGTTTTAATTATTAAGTTAATAATACATTTATTACCAGCAAACCTTACTGGATATTCAGATTATAAGCTAGTAAATTAACTATTATCTGGAAATGCGTTGCAAATGTAGTATGAAATTTAATAACCTCAAAGGAATAATAAGGATTTCTTGTATGATAATTAATTCTTATATAATAATTGATTTATACGTAATATTGTATCTAGCCTATCAAGTATTATCTAAACAAGTTATTTGAATGGCTAGGTAATAATATTACTATTCCCTACTAGTAGGGTCAAGTACATAGGAATTTACTAGCGGAAGGTAGGGTAGGATATATAGGCATACAGAGACTTTATATCCTACGTTTCTTATCATATCCCAGATTATAGAACTTCTTAAACATCTCCCAAATGTAGCCAATAAATCCAATTATGATGAATGGCAGGAAAGGCAGAAGAAGGCTACTCCAACCATATCCCAAACACAGCCCTATAATTACGCCTATGACATATAAGGCTGTTATAATTCCGCAACCTATCATTACTCCTCTTCCTCCTGCCATTACGTATTTAATTGGAGCATTAGGAGTGAAGAAGTCTGGTTCTTTATTCTCTGATTGATTATTATTCATATTAGTTTATTTATAGTTACGAGATATTAGTTTAATTCTTATCTTTGTAGTAGAATTTCATAAAAGTTGCTAGTTATGGGTGTTCTATTGGTTACAGGTATTTTGAAGGAGATAACATGTTTACAAGCTGTTGCTGATGATGAAGCGTGTAAATATGGTTACGAGTCGTGGATAGCCTACTGTTATAAAACCAATATATTTACAAGATTCATTACTATATGCCCTTGCTGTAAGAAGTCATTTACTAATGACAACCCTGCTGTTGGTGGGCATGTACTTGCTGAATACGGACGACTAAATGCAGAAGGTAGACTTATTTATACCGAGTGTCTTACTCCTATCTGTAAGGAGTGTAATGACAGTTATAAGAATCATCAGGCTTTGAAAGTATTTAAAGTCCGTGGTTATCATTTATGTCGAGTACCTAATAAGCCACCTAAACGATAAACTTTAACATCAAAGAATATATCTTAATGATTAAATCTAATAGAACAAGAATACAGCTCGACTTCTTGTGAAGTTACTCATTAGTAAGTAGTTAAACAAATGGCGGTATGTTAATCAATCGTTAAATAATAGCTTGTCTAACATCTCCTTTAGTTGTTTGGGTAACTTCTTTCTAGGGTTACAGTTTACAGGATTGTCAACCTTTACTAGTTCATTCTTATCATTCAGTTCGTATCTAGTTACACGATACTGTTGCTTCTTGTTTCTTTTCATATTCATAATTTACCTCCATTCTTATATCCTAGTTTACCTAGCTCATTTACTTAGATTTGGGTATAAATATCTCCTTACCATTCTCATCGTATTCTGCTTTAAATGGGTTAAGAATCTCTTCATGCCCAGTTAAGCAATCAGTATCATCTTCATCTTTTACACCTGTATCATACTCATCATCGAATAAGAATGGTACCTCTCTCTGTACAAGTCTTCTGTCTCCAGTCTCTAAGTTAGTTACATAGTACGTACCCATATTAATATAGGTGTACTCTTTACCGTCTACAACCTCTGTATAAGGATATTCTTCCATAATATTACTCTCTATTATTTATAATTGCTGGAGCTGTTGTACCAAATCCATACTTATTAAACTTCTCATAAATTCTTCTTATTAATATCAGAAAGCCATTGGACCGTGAGGCATATTTCTAAGCTCCTCTAAGCTATTAACTCCAAACATTCTACATAGTTCCTCTAAAGTGGGTGGAGTTAAATCACAGGGCTCAATGAAAGATTTGTCTACTGCAATTCCTAATTCTTCCATAATATCCCACATCTCACTTGCTGTCTTTGTTTCCATACATTGTTCCTCCTATTAATGGAGCGGCTATTACAGGTGCATTATTGCTAAGCCACTTAACGAAAGCTGAAATATCTCTTTCATCTACGCTGTTAAGCCACTCCGTCATATTATTATTTATACCAGTATCTTTAACATAGTTTCTTCTAGCATACTCCCACATTGCAGGTGTAATGTCTTGATTACCTTCATTTAGACCATAGTAGTTCTTGATTTGAGTTCCTCTAGCTGTCTGTTCGGTAGCTCTACTCTTACGGAAGTAATCACGCCCTTCTGGTCTTTTAAAGTATTGTCTAACATTATATGCCAATTCAGCTTCTTGCTCCTTACTTGGTCTATACATATAATGTACCATTTCATGTGCCTTTACATCAGATGACTGTTGAAGAGTATAGTCTCTTAATACATCTTTATTGATAGAGTAAGTTTCTCTGTATGTTCCGGTACCAGGCTGTTCTCCTAGTGTGACAGATGTTTCTATTTTGGGATTACTATTTAAAATGATAGTTCTCTGTTGTGGAGAATACCTAGATATATCACCATACTTCTCCAACCTATCAAAGCCACCATTCCATAGTCTTTCTTTTACCAATTTGAAACCGTCTCCCTGCCAATTAGGATGTGCATAATCTGGTAATAGTTTAGCTAATTCAGCATCACTTAATGAACTAAATTCACTCAAGGGTCTAGGAGTAACTCCAGACATATCAACTAAAAGAGAATTATTAGCTGGAGTAGCTAAATGCTTAGATTGCCTTTTAAACTCCTTACCAACTGCACGTTTAGCCATTTGCTTACCTGCATATCTACCTGCCATAGATGCACCTTTACTAAGTAAACTACCTAATCCTGTTGCTAGTGTAGCATAGTCTGTAAAGGTAAGGATTCCATTTAAATTATGCAAACCTTCTTCATACTTCTTTGCTTGCATATAATCATCATATCCTTTACTAGCTGCTTCATGTGCTTGTTGATGCTGCCAAGGACTTTTAGCATCAGAGGTTACTATAGGCTGTTCGGATTGCCCATATATGTTTATCATGGACTGAATATGTTCAGCTGGAGTAGCCTTTCTAATTCTATTCGGAATGTTAGGTCTGTAGTCTCTAATTGCATCACGTCTATTAATAGGTTGTGCAGGTTCTTGATATTTAATAATCATACCATTCTCACCTTTAGGAATACCATTATATACCCCAGTAAGTACTTTAGCATAATTAGTAGCTTCTGCATATCTTCTTATACGAACATTCAACCTTTCTGATACTAGGGTATTATATACAAATATATATCTTATAAAGGTTGAATACTATTCCGCATGAAATTTACCGTACTCCTTTACTAATGGTGTTGGAATATAGATAATATCTTCACACCCATTTGGTCTCTTAGTTCTATCTAAAGCCAAGAACTCTCTATCGTCATACCTAAAGAAGCCAATAGTGGTTACTAGTCTTTCTTCTTGATATACACCTTCCCACATTAATTCTCGTCTCAGCGGTCCGTCCCACCTTTTATCCCAAGATACCCACATAGGGTCTCCTGCTTTATATCCCTGTTCATGCAGATTTAATCGTTTCTTACTCATCATTCATTCCGTTTATAACATTTACCAATTATCCATTTTGTAAATAAGTAGAGTAGTATTATAGCTACGCTGATTAATAAGATACGTTCTATACATGGCAATATACTATTCTTAACTAGTAGATGATATGTAATGCCTTTATATTTATACCACCAATAAGACTGTATTGCTTGTATAATACATTCTATTACTATTAATAACCACAATACCACTCTAATTACTTTCATTTCTTATCTAAATTAATGCTTCCTCTAATATTAAATTTCTTCCCTGGTATAGCCCACTCATAGCCATTAAAGTCATATATATCACGATAATTCATCGTTCTGTTCTTAGAGTCATACTGTACAGTATAGTTCTTTAGAATATTTAATGGTGTATTGTATTCATGAGCTCCATTAATAAGTCTCCCATTCTTAATCAAATTCCTGCTGTTATGACTATATTCGTTAAGAACAGTTGGTTCACCAGTATTATAGGTCTTTCTTAAAGAATCTAAGTTCTGTTTATCTAAGTTTATGAGCCCAGTAACTAGCTGCCAATCTTTACCCATTATATTCTTAGATTCAGCAATTTTAGTCTCCCTTGCTATTCTGTCCTTTAATAAAGTTGTATCAACAGGTATCTCCGCTTCTATGTAAGAAGGCAATCTAACACTACCGTCTTCATTAGAAGGAAGGAATTTACTATCATAAGATAACCCTAATCTCTTCCTCCAACCTGCATCTGCAACCGAATCTGTCACTATATAATCCATTTCGTCTGGATTAGCTACTTGTTTGTAAGCCGCCCTAGCTGCTTTGGCAGTTGCTATATACCACGGTGGAGTGTTCCAAGTTGCGTCAAATGTACTATAAATAGCTCTATTTCGTTTTGGAACATTCTTATCTTCATCTGTTCTTATCGCAGACCTATTAATAGGTTGTGCAGGTTCTTGGTATTTAATAATACCACCTGCTTTGAAACTATTATACACACCTCTTAATGAATTGGCATACTCCTTAGCTTCTGCATATCTTCTCTTACCTTTATTAGAACCAGTAAGCTTAGCTACAAACTTATTAATATCATCATTCTCATCAAAGTCATATAGTCTCTTTAAGAATTGTATCTTATCTGCTGCATACTCATCCATAGAATTATAAGACCTAAACTTCTGCTTAATAGCTTCACCTTTAGCATTTTTATCATTACCAGTTACATAATCACCTTTCCATGAACTACCAGTAGTTAAATTGCCAAAGTTGTACTTACCTTGTGCAGACGTACCCCAACTAGATTCTAATGCGTCTTGTGCTAATAGCATTCTAATTGCATTATCATTAGTAATACCTGCCTTCTTATAGGCATTAATAAGTTCTGTAGACCATTGCTTTCTGTTAGTATATGGACTCTTCCAAGTTGAGTTGGCAGTAACAGGTTTATCGGTAACAGGTTTACTAGCTACTGGTTTATTAATTACTGGCTCTGCTGTAGGATTATTAGCTACTACATCAGTTTCTTCAGTATCTCTTACTGGTACTACTAAAGCTTCTGGTTTATCGTAAGTTGTATTATAATTATACTCACTAAATGGATTAATAGGATTAGTAATATCAGTGTAATCTATTGTAGGATTACTTACTGGATTATAACTTACGAACTTCATTCCTTGTTGAGCTTTCTTGATTCGCTTCTTATAGGTTGGGCGACTTGATTTGATGAACTTCTTGCGCATGTCTCGTTTGCCATTTATAAATATTCAACCTTTCCGGCATAGGGGTATTATATATAGATATATGACTAAGAAAGGTTGAATATTATATTAACAGCATGAGTATGATTCAATAAGGAAATAGTAATCCAACTATCTTCTTAAATACATCACCTGCCATTAGTTCACCACTTGCAGGTAATCCAGCCTTATTAATAGATACAATGATACTATACTTGGGATTATCAGTAGGAAAGTAACCACAGAACTCTACCGCATACATATCCTTAGTACTATCCTCATTAGTAGATAATGAACTAGTTCCCTGCATACCTGCAACTACTACCTTATCAGACTTGGCAGGTTGACATAATCCGTCAGTAATATTAAATACTAGAGCTTTCTTCAAACTATCAATACTAGCCCTACTTGCTATTTGGGGATTAATAACTACTACACTATCCTTATATAGTTGAGGCTGTATCATCTTCCCATTGTTAGCAATAGCATTATAGAAGGTTAGTATTTGGATTGGCGATATTTGTTGATTATATCCAATACTTGACCATGCAAAATCACTCTTAGCCCAATTGTTATCTTTAGGAGTTACAATGTGTGCAGGCTTTAGATTGGCTATTCCTGTGATACTATCTGGCTTACCATAGCTCATATTAGCTAATAAATTAAAGTATGCTTGGGGATTATTACCAAATGCTTTCTCCATTGTCTTATAAATGGCAATATTGGAACTAGCTGCCAATCCTTCTTGTACTGTAAGCTCACCATATCCACCTCTATGCCAATTATGGTCTTTAAGCTCTCTGCCATGAACTTGATAGATACCATTTCCAGTATCAACCTTATCACTCAACTTCACCTTACCAGTTTCTAAAGCTACCAATAGCGATATTGGGTGCATCAGACCAGTAGACTGCCATACAGAGAAGTTCTCACATGATTGGTAGTTCGTACTGTCTTTCTTAGTAAGTCCAACCAGAGCTTTTATTTGCCCTGATTGAACTTCCATTACTATAGCCTGCCCAGATAAAGCATCGAGTTCAGATAGTTTATTCTCCAGTAGAGAAGTTACATTTACTTGTAATATACTATCTATTGTGGAGATATTCTCTGTAACTTGTTGCCTAGATTGGCAGGAAACTAATAAGAACAATATTATTAACGCTATAAATTCGTTCTTCATTACCTTAGAGTAGTTTCTGTATTAGTTGTTCCATTCTTTACATACAGAGCAATTAGGGTCATGAATATTCTTTCCGTCTTTTAGTATAAATTGATGTTCATAGTACCCTTCTTTCTCTAGTTGTTTACACTTCTTACAGGTAGGATGATGCATTCCTTCTCCGCTTTGTGGTGTCCCATCTCTATTGTAAAACATTATATATTCATGTCCATCCGGTTTCGTAACTTTCTTACTACCTGCCAGTTTCTCATCATTTGGATAGAATACACCGTCCCTATAAGTACCACCCTTTCCTTTACAACTGAATAATGTAATTAGTGCAAATATTACACAGATGTACAATATGTTTACATTTGGTCTCTTCATTGTAAATTCCTCCTTAGCTGATTAATATATAGTTAACCCCTTTGGGATATTAAATAATAATTGTCAATAAATAACTGCGATATTTATGATTAGAATATAATTGTCACAGGCTTATTATTGATTTTAGTATTGCCGTAATATTTCTTCTTAGGATAGTCCTTTAACAGATAATTCTTTGTTTCCTTAGGAATATTGGGATTAGCTATGTCGTCTTCAATCTTACGCATAGGTACATATATACTCATCCATTTGTCTTTATTGAGTATAGCATAATCATCATACAGAGCTATGGCGGTAATTTTACCATTATCTTGTACTTTAATCTTAATAATTACACTGGTATTACTAAAACCTCTAGCTTCTCCATTTACATTTCTAATCTCATCTGCATATATGATACTTGAAATTAGAATCATCACATACAATAGAATTACTTTCTTCATATCATTAATAGATGCCCTTTTGTTCCTTAACAGGCTTTTAGTTATTAATTATAGTGTGAGGAACACAACATAGAGTTGCACACTTCTTTAATAAAGAACTGTTGAGTAGTAAAATAGACTGTCTGTTTCTTATATACCTGTATTTATGCCAACCTGTTCCCTATAGTTGGCTATTACATATAGAAAGGTGTGGGAACACTATTTGCTTTATCCTTGTAACGGGCTCTCGCATTGCCTTTGCTGTGGATAAAACAATAGCAACCCACACCAAGCGGCATATAGAAACTTTACAAACGTAAGGTAAGTATATATCCAAAGTGCGGGTGCTATTGCTATCATCTTCACAGCGTTTCAAATTTGCGAGATTTGTTACAAGAAGATAATTTCAATAACACCTTTCGTTAATATGTCCTTCCAACAACTTAACTC
>OGZY01000528.1_pt1 | contig 23187 bp, 33 predicted proteins | sample 1576911 | NCBI WGS metagenome assembly OGZY01 (sample SAMEA3541488, study PRJEB24748) | human gut metagenome | biome: human gut; feature: human-associated habitat; material: faeces | place: China | collected 2012 | reverse complement strand
TCTTTAAGCCATCTTAAATGACTCTGAGGTGTCTGTTAAACCCGTGGCAATTCAGCCTTGCCCACTCAGATAACGTTCGAGCAATTCAAAAGCTTGCTGCTCTGACTCTACATCATACTGTATGTCACCCAAAGATAATCCCTCATTCTAAGCCCCGCGTTAACTGAGTAGTTAGGCAAGAACTGCTTTCTTATTTTGCTGTGTGTAGGAAAAATAAAGCAAAACTCGGCAAAAATCACTAACGCGGTCCGCATTTTCTCGTTTACTGTGTTAAGAGTGGTTTCTACGCCACGGACTTAAAACGATTTCTAAACCTCGTTACGACGGGGTTTTTTCATTTTAGAGGCTGCCTGCGGGCGGCCTTTTTTGTTTCCCCTCGTTCTGAGAGGACTCACGGCAATAAGAGGGGGCTAAATGTCCTATCCTGTTTCTGGCACTACGGTAGTTGATGGTGGACTGACGGGCCAGCAAGTTTTGCTTCGCAACCGGGCTTTCACGAAGGTGCATTGCACCAGTAGTCCCGCTGAAATATCGTCGAGTTCACCTGATTTATTCAATCCTGACCTACTATATGAAGGTCGCTGTGATACGGACCTGGCTTATGTCTTGTGTTGAGAATTTGTTGAGCCGCTATAAGTTAACCTGCTTGCAGTAAACTAGCAGGGGAATTGTGTTGTTAAAGACTCTCAAAATACTGGCTTTAGTGATCTGTTTTGTGGTTAGCTGTGCAATGTACTTTCATCTCTATTTAGTGATGAATAAGAATTGTATTGGGAATACCGCAGAAGAGGTGACCTATGGGCATCTGGAAGATTGCCCTGATACTGACTGCCAGCCTTATAGCTGGAGTTGTTATTTACATTGATGTTATCTCGGATTTCATTGCCGATGCCAATTTCCTTCACCTTCCTTAGATGTTTTTGCGTGAGCGCTGCTTTTTGCAAAATTGCTGTGTGAAAATACTGACCTTTGGGTTCAGCGCTCATCCAAAAGCATCTCGTGAAATCCAGTTAACCTCGGGTGGTTTGTTGGATGAGGTGCCTCAAATTTAACTAGCCTCACTTCGGTGGGGCTTTTTCCTTTCTAAGACCGCCATCAGGAAACAATGACTAATCCCATTGACCGCAGGAGTAAGTTCAGCGTAATTTATTTCTGTGGTGAATCCTTTCTAAGCGAAAGGGCGTTCCAGTCAACTGCTATCTGCAGATATGCGCGCGGCTTTGCTGACTGGGTAGAGTCACCGGGAGGCACCCGGCACCATGACAACAACAATACAAGTTTCAAATTCCTTGAGAGCCTGCCATAATACGCAGGCCTTTTTTTATGAATTTGCAAACTGCTGCTACGCTTGAAATGTGTGTTGAAGGTAACTGCCTGATGGTTCTCCTGAACCAATGTGAATCAGCCCGATACTGTCTCACTCTGGTCAGTTAGCAAAACCCACGACTACCTACCTTACTTACTAATAGTCACTCATTAGCCCGCCTTCAAAAGCGGGCTTTTTTTATCTCCCCTCAATTTTTCTGAGAGGATTCACAGCAATAACAGAGGGGGCGTAATGTCCGATCCATTAACCGGGGCCGGCGCAGTTCTCGGTGGCGGCCTGCTGGGCTCAGTCCTGTACGGTGTCTTTACTCATACAGATTTCGGCGTGGTGTTTGGAGCGTTTGGTGGTGCGGTGTTTTACGTCGCTACAGCTGCAAACCTTACGCGTGCTCGCCTGGCTGCATATTTCCTGACTTCATTCATTGTTGGAGTGCTTGGCGCCGGGTTTGTTGGCTCATGGCTAAATGCTGCATCGAATTATGAAAAACCACTGGATGCACTCGGTGCAGTGATTCTGTCTGCACTGTGTATAAAAATCCTAACTTTTCTTAATAACCAGGACCTGAACACCCTGTTCGGTTTTTTCTCACGGTTACGCGGAGGAGGGGGAAATGGTAATTGACCCGTCAGCTGTCTTAAACGCGTTTATCTGCTCGGTGATCGTCGTCGTTCTGATGTTCTACCAGCGCCATGGTGCCCGGCACCGTCCTTTCATCTCAATCCTGGCGTATATAACCATCCTGATTTACGCAGTAATCCCGTGGCAATTCATCTTCGGTCTCTATCGTGACTCCAGTTGGCTGGTGGTGGTGGCAAACCTCCTGATATGCGCAGCTGTTATGAAGGTCCGGGGAAATCTGGCGCGTCTGGTTGATCTTCTGAGGCACTAATGAACCAAATACTATTTCAAAAGGCGGCTGGCATTAGCGCCGGGCTTGCTTCACGCTGGTTTTCACATATCGATGCTGCAATGAAGGAATTCGGTATCACGGCCCCTCTTGATCAGGCCATGTTCATCGCACAGATGGGGCATGAGTCAGGCGGGTACACCCGGCTGGTGGAAAGCCTGAACTATGCGGCGGAAAACCTTGTCCCCAACTTCGGCAGTCACCGCATTACACACCAGCAGGCCGCCGCACTCGGCAGAACGGCAACGCAACCGGCAAATCAGAAAGCGATAGCCAATCTGGTTTATGGCGGTGAGTGGGGCAAAAAGAACCTGGGCAACCAGGTTGCTGGTGATGGCTGGAAATATCGCGGTCGCGGCCTGAAGCAAATCACCGGGCTCAGCAATTACCGCAACTGTGGCCACGCGCTGAAGTTGGACCTTGTAACCCAGCCAGAATTGCTGGAACAGGATGAATATGCTGCGCGCTCCGCTGCATGGTTCTACGTCTCGCACGGATGCCTGCTCCATTCCGGCGACGTGGAGCGCGTCACGCTGCTTATCAATGGCGGACGTAACGGGCTGGATAAACGCCGCGCGCTGTTTAACCTGGCGAAATCTGTGCTGGTGTGAGGTCACTATGGGGTTTGAAACTTTAATTGGTATTGCTGCAGCTGTCATTGCCGCCATCGCTGGGGCTTTCGGTCTGGGCCATATCCGCGGCACCAGCAAAGCGGAAGCGAAAGCAGACCAGCAGCACACCGAAGAAAAGGCCGCAGCCACTGAAGCAGTAGCCGAACGCCGGATAGAAGTAACGAAAGAGGCCAGCAATGTACAGCAGACTGTTAACCGTATGCCTGATGACGATGTTGATCGCGAGTTGCGTGACACGTGGAAGCGCAGCTCATAAGGGGCGAATATGAGGAAGACAATCGACCTAACCGGTAATCATTACGGAAAGCTGACTGTGCTGTCCTACACCAACAAGGATAATTCAGGCGTTTCTATGTGGCTGTGTAGTTGTGAATGCGGAACCGAAAAAGTTATTAGGTCAAATGCACTCCGCTCTGGCAGGACACAATCTTGCGGGTGTATGTCTGGTGCAAAACACGGGCATCGCAGACCGTCAGAAACTTCCCCCACATATATAAGCTGGCTGTCAATGCAGCGGCGTTGCAATTATCCCGGCGATGCGTATTACGGAGATTATGGTGGTCGTGGAATTTCAGTCTGCGAGCGCTGGGGTAATTTTGAATCTTTCCTGAAAGACATGGGCGAGCGTCCAGCAGGTCATACACTTGATCGGATTGATGTAGATAAGGCGTACTCACCAGAAAATTGCCGATGGGCGACACCCAAAGACCAGGCAAGAAACCGACGAAGTAACCATATGCTCGATACACCAGCAGGTCGAATGTGCATTACCAAAGCAGCCGAAACCTATGGTGTAAAAGTAAAGACAATCGCGCACCGATTGAGCAGGGGATGGAGTGTTGAAAAGGCGCTGCTAACTCAACCATGGCAGGGCAACAATGAATAAATATTTCATGTTTATCTCTATGCTTTCCGTGTCAGCATTGGCTGCTGGCTGTGTTGGTGGTCCTCCAAAGCCCAGCTATGTTTTCGTCCACGATTCCTGTGACTGGGTAAAGCCAATCTACCTGACCGATCATGACATTGACGTTATGGACCGCCAGACGAAGAAAGACATCCTGGCGCATAACAAAGCGTGGCAGGCGAACTGCCAGAAAGAAAACAGAGCCTCGCAATAGCGGGGCTTTTTTATGCGCATCTCACGCGCACATCAACGAGAGCCTTTCAGTAAGCGAGCCTGAGAAATGCCGTTATAGGTGGCGACCTCTCTCGGGCGGCTTTTCTGTGAGACAGGCTCACTTTCTAAAAGGTAAAGACGCTATGAATAATCCGTCAGTTATTCCGGCCTTCGACTTCTGCGAAATGGTCACGACCCTCGACAACAAGATAATCACCACATCACTCAAGGTGGCGGATTACTTTGGCAAGCGACACAAAGACGTTTTGCGTGCCATACGTAACCTGAAATGCTCCGATGACTTCACCCAGCGCAATTTTGCGCCCATTGATTTCATTGATAAAAATGGCGATGTTCAGCCTATGTATAACATCACCCGCGACGGATGCATGATGCTAGTGATGGGATTCACTGGCAAAACAGCTGCCGCAGTGAAGGAGTGTTACATCAATGCCTTCAACTGGATGGCCGAGCAGCTAAACCGGCGCATGGCGATGGGTGAAGAATTGCAGCATCGCTACGCCATCAAAGAAACGCGCTCAAAGCTGAAAGGCACGATCGGAAGCCGTTTGATGAACGAGCGGAAGAAAGAGAAGCGCGTCCTGGAGCTCGAACATGAGCACATCATGCAGGTAACGCAGCCGGAATTACTTATTGGCTGATCGCGGCATTACAGAAGCTCTTCACTGAGGGGCTTCGATAATGCTATGCGTTTTTTGGGAGTGAATATGCCACCGCGCACACCGAAGGCTTGTCGCGTTCGCGGCTGTCGGAACACCACAACAGACCCGTCTGGCTACTGTGAAAATCACAAAGGTGAAGGCTGGAAGTCCTATAAGCCAGGTCAATCACGGCAGCTGCGTGGATACGGAACAAAGTGGGAAGTCATACGGGAGCGGATACTTAAGCGCGACAAAGGGCTGTGTCAGAACCATCTTCGGCAGGGAGTCGTGAAGCAGGCGTCCTGCGTGGACCACATCAAAGCGAAGGCCCACGGCGGCACTGATGAAGACGGCAACCTTGAAAGCCTGTGCTGGTCGTGTCACGCCGCGAAGACCGCACGTGAGCGGCTCAAGTGAGAATCAATGTCATTATCATACATGGGAGGGGGAGGTCAAATCTCTGCGACCGCGCGCCTTCCGGACTGCCCGCCTCCTCGAATTTTTTTACCCGCGAAAAATCAAATTTAACCTGGAGTGTCGCTTATGGCTGGAACGACGGGGCGTTCCGGGCGTCGCCCCAAGCCAACGGCGCGCAAGGAGCTGGCTGGTAACCCCGGCAAGCGAGCCCTTAATAAAGAAGAACCAGTTTTCACACCCATTAAAGGCGTTGAACCCCCGGAATGGTTTTCCGAAGACGATGGTATGCCGATGGCCGCCGTCATGTGGGAACTGACCACGAAAGAATTATGCGGGCAGGGTCTCCTCTGTGTAACCGATCTTGCGGTGCTGGAACGCTGGTGTGTGGCATACGAGTTCTGGCGTCGTGCTGTCAAAAACATCGCCCGTGATGGCCTTTCAATCGTTGGGGCCATGGGTGGAAAAATTAAGAACCCGGAACTTACAGCCAAGAAAGAACAGGAATCGGAGATGAGTTCTACCGGTTCAATGCTGGGGCTTGATCCGAGTAGCCGCCAGCGTCTGATCGGTATGGCCGGTAAGCAAAAAACCTCAAACCCATTCCTGAAGATGATCAACTCATGAGCCGGAAATCGTACCCTAACGTTAACGCCGCGAATCAGTACGCCCGCAACGTTGTGCGGGGTAAAGTCCCGGCGTGCCAGTTTGTCATTCAGGCCTGCCAGCGTCATATCGACGATATGGCCCAGGAGAAGAGCCGAAAATTCCGATACCGCTTTGACAAGGATATGGCGGAGAAAGCCGCAAAGTTTATTCAACTATTGCCGCATACCAAAGGCGAATGGGCGTTTAAGCGGATGCCGATCACCCTGGAGCCGTGGCAATTGTTCATTGTCTGCTGCGCATTTGGTTGGGTACAAAAAGGCACTAAGCTTCGTCGCTTCCGTGAGGTCTACACGGAAATACCGCGTAAGAACGGTAAATCGGCTATCTCTGCTGGGGTGGCGCTGTTTTGCTTTACCTGTGACAACGAATTCGGGGCAGAGGTTTATTCCGGTGCCACGACTGAAAAACAGGCATGGGAAGTATTCAGACCAGCGCGCCTCATGTGCAAACGCACGCCGCTGCTGGTGGAGGCGTTTGGTATAGAGGTGAACGCTTCTAACCTGAACCGTCCGGAGGATGGTGCACGCTTCGAGCCGCTTATTGGCAACCCCGGCGACGGGGCTTCACCACACTGTGCCATTGTCGACGAATATCATGAACACCCGACTGATTCGCTTTACACCACAATGCTGACAGGTATGGGCGCTCGCCGCCAGCCGCTGATGTGGGCTATCACCACGGCAGGCTACAACATTGAGGGGCCGTGCTACGACAAAAGGCGGGAAGTGATAGAGATGCTGAGTGGTACGGTACCGAACGAAGAATTATTCGGGGTTATCTACACGGTCGATGAAGGCGATGACTGGACCGATCCAAAGGTACTGGAGAAAGCAAACCCAAATATGGGCGTGTCAGTCTACCGTGATTTTTTGCTCAGCCAGCAACAGCGTGCCATCAATAATGCCCGTCAGGCTGGCGTGTTCAAAACGAAGCACCTCAACATCTGGGTTGCTGCCAGAGCAGCTTTCTTTAACCTTGTGTCGTGGCAGAACTGCGAGGATAAGACCCTTACGCTGGAGCAATTTGAGGGACAGCCGAGCGTGCTGGCGTTCGACCTGGCACGCAAACTCGACATGAACAGCATGGCGCGTCTGTTTACGCGGGAGATTGACGGTAAAACACATTACTACTGTGTCGCACCGAGATTCTGGGTGCCCTATGACACGGTGTTCAGCGTTGAAAAAAATGAAGACCGTCGTACTGCTGAGCGTTTTCAGAAATGGGTTGAGATGGGATTGCTGACGGTAACGGATGGTGCAGAGGTTGATTATCGCTACATTCTGGAAGAAGCCAAAGCAGCGAACAAACTCAACCCGGTGAGCGAATCACCAATAGACCCGTTCGGCGCAACTGGCCTTTCCCATGATTTGGCAGATGAAGGTCTTAACCCCATCACGATTATCCAGAACTACACCAATATGTCTGACCCGATGAAAGAGCTTGAGGCCGCTATTGAATCAGGGCGATTTCATCATGACGGCAACCCGATCATGAGCTGGTGTATCAGCAACGTCGTCGGGAAATACCTGCCAGGTAACGATGACGTGGTTAAGCCTATTAAGGAGCAGAACGAAAACAAAATAGACGGCGCTGTAGCGCTGATAATGGCGATTGGTCGTTCGATGCTTTTCGAAAAGGTTGAATCAATTTCTGAGCGAATCGAATCACGTGGCATACGTTCACTTTAACCGAGGCATTTATGATCCTGACAATACTCACTCCGATGATAGGAGTGCTGGGAGCGCTTTTGCTCTCGTTTGGGGTGTGGATGGTTTATCACCCTGCAGGCTACATAGCCGGAGGATTACTGTGCCTGTTATGGTCCTGGCTGATGGCTAAATATCTTTCATCCTCGACATTCAAGGGAGGTAAGTGATGTTCTTCCCTGGGATGTTTACCAAAAGTAGCCAGCCAGTTACCTCATCGGCTGAGCTGTCGCATGAAATTGGGTTGACCTATGACACTTATACTGGCAAGCGAGTAAGTAGCCAGCGAGCGATGCGACTCACAGCTGTGTTTGCATGCGTCAGGGTTCTGGCTGAATCCATCGGTATGTTGCCATGCAATCTTTATCAGTCTACCGATACCGGGAAGAAAAAGGCAACTGGAGAGCGGTTACATAAGCTTCTGTCACTTCAACCAAATGGATATATGACACCCCAGGAGTTCTGGGAGTTGGTGATTCTGTGCCTGTGTTTAAGAGGTAACTTTTACGCTTACAAGGTCAAAGCCCTGGGAGAAGTCGTCGAGCTCTTACCAATAGATCCTGGCTGTGTAGTGCCTAAGCTCAACAGCAAATGGGAACCTATTTATCAGGTCACTTTCCCGGACGGTTCAACTGACGTTCTAAGTCAGGATGATATCTGGCATGTACGTATCATGACACTAGACGGGCTGGTAGGACTTAATCCTATAGCTTATGCAAGGGAAGCAATATCTCTTGGGTTAGCAACAGAAGAACATGGCGCCAGACTTTTTGGCAATGGTGCTGTTACGTCAGGTGTTCTGACTACTAGCGGCGAATTAAGCGACGCTGCATACGCTCGTTTGAAAGCAGATTTTGAGGAAAAGCATCAGGGGTTGGGCAATGCCCACCGCCCGATGATTCTTGAGATGGGGCTGGACTGGAAATCAATGGCACTGAATGCAGAAGATAGCCAGTTCCTGGAAACCCGTAAATTTCAACTTGAGGAAATTTGTCGATTGTATCGCGTGCCGATGCACATGGTTCAGAATACGGATCGAGCCACCTTTAGTAATATTGAAAACTTAGGTATTGGGTTTATTAATTACGCGCTTGTGCCGTATTTCACGCGTATCGAGCAGCGCATCAATATTGGCCTTGTTAAAAAATCAAAGCAGGGCAGTTTTTATGCAAAATTCAATGCCGGTGCTTTGCTCCGTGGAGACATGAAATCACGCTTTGATTCCTACGCAACAGCAATTAACTGGGGTATCTACTCTCCAAATGATTGTCGTGAACTGGAAGATCTCAACCCGCGAGCAGGTGGAGAGGTGTATCTCACGCCAATGAACATGACAACTAATCCATCTGACGGCAGTAAGAAAACAAAAACTGAGGAGCGACATAATGCCGATGACTAAGCAGCGGCTGGATATTCCGCTGAAACTTAAATCCGTAAGCGATAACGGTGAGTTTGAAGGCTATGGCTCTGTGTTTGGTGTGAAGGACAGCTATGACGACGTGGTTTTACCCGGTGCGTTCAGTAAGTCTCTAGATGCATGGCGAGAAAAGAAGTCGCTGCCTGCGATGCTCTGGCAACACCAGATGGACGAGCCGATCGGTATTTATACTGAAATGAAAGAAGATGATGTCGGGCTATATGTGAAAGGTCGACTTCTTATTGACGACGATCCCCTCGCAAAGCGCGCGCATGCTCATATGAAGGCCGGTTCTTTAACCGGCCTTTCTATTGGGTACATGCTTAAAGAATGGGAATACGACCGCACTAAAGAAGTATTTCTTCTCAAAGAAATAGACCTGTGGGAAGTCAGTCCGGTTACTTTCCCTTCCAACGGTGAAGCACGCATCAGTGATGTTAAAAGCGCTGTTGCTCGCGGCGAAACGCCGTCACAGAAATGTATTGAACGAGTCCTGCGCGACGTTGGGCTCTCACGCACCCAGGCCAAAGCATTCATGGCCGGGGGATATAGCTCATTGTCTCAGCGTGATGCTGATGAAGTGGGTTCTGCACTGGATGCATTGAAAAACATCAAATTTTAATCAGGAGTAAAATTATGACTGTTGAAGTTAAAGACGTAGAGCTGGTCGCGCAGGAACTGCAGGCGAAGTTTGAAGACTTTCGTTCCAAAAATGACAAGCGCATCGAAGCACTGGAGAGTGAAAAGGGCAAGTTGGCAGGCGAAGTCGAAACCCTCAATGGTAAGTTGAGTGAACTTGATCAACTGAAGTCTTCGCTCGAAGAAGAATTGAAACAGGTGAAGCGCCCTGGTGGTGGTACACAAAGCAAAGTTTCTGGTGAGCATAAAACTGCCTTTCTCGATTTTATGCGTAAAGGCAAAGAAGATGGTCTGCGCGACCTTGAACGTAAAGCCCTTCAGGTCGGTGTTGATGAAGATGGCGGTTATGCTGTCCCTGAAGAGCTGGATCGCGCAATCATTAATTTGTTGCAAGATGAAGTTGTAATGCGTCAGGAGGCAACGACGATCACTGTCGGTGGCGCAAACTATAAAAAGCTGGTTAACCTGGGGGGAACTGCTTCCGGATGGGTCGGTGAAACTGATACACGTCCGGTAACTGAAGCCTCAAAACTCGGCCAGATTGAGCCGTTCATGGGTGAAATCTACGGTAACCCGCAAGCCACCCAAACCATGCTTGATGACGTATTCTTCAATGTTGAAGCATGGATTAACAGCGAACTGGCGATGGAGTTTGCAGAACAGGAAGAGATCGCCTTCACCAGCGGCAACGGTACCAAAAAGCCTAAAGGTTTTCTCGCGTATGCGTCTTCACTTGACGATGACAAAACCCGCGCATTCGGCACTCTCCAGCATATCCTTTCCGGAGCCACCGCAGGCGTAACTGCTGATGCAATTATCAAGCTGGTCTATACCCTGCGTAAAGTTCATCGTAACGGCGCTAAGTTCATGATGAATAACAACAGTCTATTCTCTGTCAGAATCTTGAAAGATTCAGAAGGGAATTACCTGTGGCGTCCAGGACTGGAGCTCGGCCAGCCTTCTACTCTGGCCGGATACGGTGTCGCAGAGAACGAACAAATGCCGGACATCGCGGCTGATGCTAAAGCAATCGCATTTGGTAACTTCAAGCGTGGCTATACCATTGTCGACCGTATCGGTACACGCATTCTTCGAGATCCATATACCAACAAGCCATTCGTCGGCTTCTACACCACCAAGCGTACCGGTGGCATGCTGGCTGACTCACAGGCGATCAAGCTTCTCAAAATTGGTGCTGTAGCTCCTTAATAGTGGGGCTTCGGCCCCATTTCTTTCAGGTGAGGAAATTCTATGATTACGTTGTTAAAAGCTCTGAAATGGTCACCCGATGGCTGTCGCATTGAAACTCTTCCGGTGGGCGAGCATGAAGATTTGCCCCCTCGCGCGATTGAGATTGCTGAGCAACTCGGCATTCTTGGCGCTATTGAAGGCGGCGAAAAGAAACCGGATGCTGATCAGCAGCCAGAGCAGCCAGAGCAGCCAGAGCAGCCAGAGCAGCCAGAGCAGCCAGAGCAGAAGAAAGCAAAAAAATAACCCGCATAGCGGGTTTTTTTATGGGTGATACAAATGCTTATCACGCTAGAAGAAATTAAGAGTCAGTTGCGACTTGAACCTGATTACGCAGAGGAAGATTCATACCTCACACTGATTGGTAAAGCAGCCGAATCGCGAACTTCTACTTACCTGAACCGGAAAATTTATCCTCCTGGAGAGACAGTTCCGGAGAATGACCCTGACGGAATTGTTATGCCTGATGATATGCGTTTGGCAATACTGTTCCTGATCACTCATTTTTATGAAAACCGCTCAACAGTCAGCGAAGTGGATATGGCTGAAATGCCATTGAGCTTTAAGTGGCTGGTTGGCCCTTATCGGTTTTATCCACAATGAAACTTCGTCAGGCGCAAACCAGCGCGACATACCTGCTTCCCGATCCAGGAGAGCTTGATAAACGGGTGCTTATCAGAAAACGGGTTGATGTACCTGCAGCTGATTTCGGTACCAAGCCTGAATACCCGGTTTCATTTCCTGTCTGGGCAAAGGTGGTTCAGACCAGCGCTACGACATATCAGGAAACAGCTCAGACTGACAACGTTATTACACATTACATCACCATCCGCTGGCGAAGCGGAATCACCTCAGATTTCGAGGTGGTGCAGGGCGATCAGGTGTTACGCGTTAAGCGGGCGCGTGACCTGAACAGTAAACGCCGGTTCCTGCTTCTTGAATGCACCGAACTTGGCGTTGAGTCAGTGACAGCCGGAGGGAACAGTAATGGCAACTCCCTTTTTTCACGTTGATTTTGAACAGCCTAATGAAATGCGCTTTAACCGGGCGCGTGTTCGTCGGGCGTTTATTCATATTGGTCAGCGGCACATGCGCGATGCCCGCCGTCTGGTGATGCGCCGGGGACGATCTGAACCGGGTGAAAACCCAGGTTACCAGAGCGGCCGCCTGGCAAAATCCATCGGTTTTATGGTCCCCAGGGCAAGTAAAAACCGCCCCGGTTTTATGACCCGCATTGCACCGAACCAGCGCAACGGACAGGGAAACAGGTTAATCACTGGCGACTTCTACCCGGCATTTCTTTTTTACGGTGTTCGTGGTGGCGCTAAACGTCGCCGTAGCCATCATCGTGGAGCTTCCGGCGGCAGCGGCTGGCGCCTGGCTCCACGTAACAACTTCATGGTAGAGACGTTGAAAAAAAACAGCCCGTGGACGCGCTATTACCTGGCACGCGAGCTACGCCTCTCACTTAAACCGGAGAAACGTCGCTGATGAAACTCACACCTGTTATTGCTGCACTTCGTGCCCGATGTCCTGTTTTCGAAAATCGTGTTGCGGGTGCGGCGCAGTTTAAGGATCTGCCTGAAGTCGGCAAGATGAAACTCCCGTCAGCTTACGTTGTTCCTGGTGATGATTCGCCTGGTGAGCAGAAAAGCCAGACTGATTACTGGCAGACCCTGAGGGAAGGTTTTTCCGTTATCGTTTTTGTCAGCAACGGACGGGACGAACGTGGACAGTTTGCGTCATTCGATGTGGTGCACGAAATCCGTCAGATGCTTTTTAAAGCATTACTGGGGTGGAATCCGGAAGAGGGCGGAAACCCCATTGTCTATGACGGAGGCACGCTTCTTGATGTTAACCGTCACGAGCTGAGCTATCAGTTCGACTTTGTTGTTGAGACGGAAATCAACGAAGAAGACACCCGTCAGTACGACGAACTCGGCGACCTGGACGAGTTTAAAACCCTATCCATCGATGTTGACTTTATCGATCCCGGAAACGGACCAGACGGCAATATCGAACACCACACGGAATTCACTCTCCCTACCTGAGGATAAACATGTTTGTGAAACCCATAAATGGGCGGTCAGTTCATGACCCTGCCCGAGGCGATCTTTTGCCTGCTGAAGGGCGAAACGTTGATGAAAGCCAGTACTGGTACCGTCGGGAGCTCGACGGAGATATCAAAATTGTTCAGCCATCGAAAGACGCTGAAACGGATAAAAAGGTGAGCGCTAAATGACAGTCTCCATGAACAACATTCCGTCTGATCTCCGGGTTCCGCTGTTCTATGCCGAAATGGACAATAGCGCAGCGAATACCTCGCAGACCAGCGCGCCATCGTTACTGATTGGTCATGCAAACGCAGGGGCAGCCATTGCCACGAATGAGCTGGTCTTCATGCCGTCGAAAGACTACGCCATCCAGCAGTGTGGTGCTGGTAGCCAGCTGGCACGTATGGTTGAAGCCTATCGACTCACCGACCCGTTTGGTGAACTCTGGGTGGTTGCTGTACCTGATACAGGAACAGCCGCCACCTTTACCCTGACGGTAACAGGAGCTGCCACGGGTTCCGGCGTGGTCAGTCTGTACATCGGCCGCCGTCGCATTCAGGCTAATGTCACTACCGGCGATACTGTCACGGCTATTGCATCAGCAATTGCTGCTTCCATAACTGCTGACGGACAGACACCTTTTACCGCCTCTGCCAATAACGGTGTAGTAACGCTTACCGCCCGTCATAAAGGCACCTGGGCAAACGACATTCCGATCACCCTTAACTACTACGGTTTTAGCGGAGGGGAAGTGCTGCCAGCGGGGGTACTTATTGCCGTCGCCTCGGGGGTGGCAGGTGCTGGCGCCCCTGTACTGACCGGGGCAATTGCCGCAATGGGTGACGAGCCGTTCGACTATATCGGGCATCCGTTCAACGATACCGCATCAATGAACGCCTTTACACTGGAGATGAACGATACCAGCGGTCGCTGGAGCTGGTTGCGCCAGATTTACGGCCACGTGTATACGGCAAAAATCGCCGCTGTAAGTGACCTGATCACGGTCGGCGATATGTTCAACGATCCGCATGTGACGCTTGCAGGTTATGAAAAAACTGTTCAGTCCTGTCCAGATGAACTGGCGGCAAGCCGAACTGCCCGCGCTGCGGTATTCCTGCGTATCGATCCTGCCCGCCCGACTCAAACGGGAGAGCTGACAGGGATGTTACCGCCCCCAACGGGCAAGCGTTTCATCCGTACTGAGCAGCAATCGTTACTGACTCACGGTATCGCTACTGCATATGCAGAAGGAGGTGTGCTTCGTATTCAGCGCGATATCACCACCTACAAAAAGAACGCTTACGGCGTGTCGGATAACAGCTATCTGGACAGCGAAACGCTGCATACCAGTGCGTACGTGCTCCGTCGCCTGAAGTCCGTTATTACCAGCAAGTATGGCCGTCATAAACTGGCGAATGATGGTACACGATTCGGCCCCGGCCAGGCGATTGTCACCCCTGCGGTCATTAAGGGTGAGTTGCTGGCAACGTATCGCCAGATGGAGCGTGAAGGGATCGTAGAAAACTATGACCTGTTTAAAGCGCACCTGATTGTTGAGCGCGATGCGAATGACCCGACCCGCATCAACGTACTTTATCCACCTGATTACGTTAACCAGTTGCGTGTCTTCGCGCTGCTTAATCAGTTCCGTCTTCAGTATCAAGAGGAGTCCGCGTAATGGCACGCATTGCAGGTACCTGTTATTTCAAAATTGACGGTCAGCAGTTATCGCTGACCGGCGGCATTGAGGTGCCAATGAACAAGACGGTCAATGACGACATCATTGGCATGGCCGGGGACGTAGACAGAAAGGAAACTCATCGCGCCCCTTACGTTAAGGGCACCTTTAAAGTGCCGAAAGACTTCCCGGTCAGCAAGGTGACGACATCAGACCAGATGACGATTACCGCCGAACTGGCTAACGGTCAGGTTTATGTTCTGTCATCCGCCTGGCTGCATGGTGAAGCCAACCATAACGCTGAAGAAGGTACAGCGGATCTTGAATTCCATGGTGAAGAGGGAGATTACCAGTAATGAAAGAACTTGAGCTGAGCAACCCAGTCAATGCACATGGTGAAACAATCAGCGTCCTGGAGATTAACGAGCCTACGGGGAAAGACGTTCGTGAGCTGGGTTACCCCTATCAGATGAACCAGGACGAGTCGATCAAACTTCAGGCGCACATTATTGCTAAATACATCGTCAGGCTGGCAAATGTCCCCCTGAGCACCGTTGATCAAATGTCTCCAGGGGACCTGAACTCGGCAGGCTGGCTTATTGCTGGTTTTTTCCTCCAGGGCTGACGGCGGAGTATCTCACCGACCGCTTTTTTGACTGCGCCAGCTACTGGCGCATTAACCCTTTTGAACTGCTGAATATGCCAGTCAGTGAGCTTCCGTTACTGGTCAGCCAGGCAAACAGAATAGAACAGGAGAAACGTCGCAATGGCTGAGTTTGAATTGAAAGCGCTGATCACCGGCGTGGATAAGCTTTCTCCTGCGCTTTCACGAATGCAGAAAAACATTCGTGGTTTTAAACGTCAGGCCGAAGAGGCATCGAAGGGCGGAATTGCTCTTGCTGGTGGCCTTGCAGCAGGGCTGACTGTTTCACTCAAGGCTTTCGCCGATCAGGAAAATGCGGCAACGGGTCTGAAAGTGGCGATGATGCAGGCCAATGGTGAGGTCGGTAACAGTTTCGAAAAAATCAATAAACTTGCCGTGGGGCTCGGTAATCAGCTGCCGGGTACCACGGCTGATTTTCAGAACATGATGCAAATGCTGGTTCGCCAGGGTATTCCGGCAGAAAACATTCTGGGCGGGGTGGGGAAAGCGACAGCGTACCTTGCCGTTCAGCTGAAAAAGACACCTGAAGCTGCGGCTGAATTTGCCGCGAAAATGCAGGACGCAACCGGCACCGCTTCAGATGACATGATGGGGTTATTCGACACCATCCAGAAGGCATTTTATCTGGGGGTGGATGATACCAACATGCTGTCTTTCTTCACCAAGACCAGTTCTGTTCTGAAGATGGTAAACAAAGATGGGCTAAAAGCGGCTCAGGGTCTTGCGCCTATAAGCGTGATGATGGATCAGATGGGCATGCAGGGTGAGTCAGCAGGTAACGCCCTTCGTAAAGTCATTCAGTCAGGCCTGGATGTTAAGAAAGTCAATAGCGTGAATAAAGTGCTCGAGCGTCAAAAACTCGGAGTGAATCTTGATTTCACCGACGGTAAAGGCAGTTTCGGCGGTATTGATAAAATGTTTACTCAACTGTCGAAGCTCAGGAAGTTAACTGATGTGAAACGAACCGGGGTGTTAAAGGCGCTGTTTGGTGACGACGCGGAGACGCTCCAGGTTGTTAACGCCCTTATAGACAAGGGTAAAGACGGCTATGACCAGGTTCAACAGAAAATGAACCAGCAGGCCAGCCTGAATAAACGTGTTGAAGCGCAGCTTGGAACCCTTGCTAACCTCTGGGAGGCGATGACCGGTACCGCAACTAATGGTCTGGCAGCGATCGGAAGTGCTTTTTCAGGTGATACAAAAAATCTGACGATCTGGCTTGGCGATTTGGGCGAAAAGTTCACTACCTTCGCCGACCAGAACCCGAGGGTGATTCGCAGCGTAGCAGGTCTTGTTGCCGGTCTTGCCACCCTTAAGCTGGGAATTATGGGCGTCGGGAAGGCTATAACGATTGCCAGCAGGCTGGCATCGATGACGCCGCTTGGGATAATCCTCACAGGAATAGCAATGGCCGCTGGGCTAATTGTCTCAAACTGGGATGTGGTTGGTCCCTATTTTAAACAAATGTGGGATTTCATCAGCCCACTTTTTGAATTTGGCTGGGAGCTCATAAAAACCGCATTTTCGTGGACGCCGCTTGGGATGGTAATTAATAACTGGGGGCCGGTGGTGAAATGGTTCCAGGATATGTGGGAGAAGCTGAAACCCATTATTGAATGGTTCTCTGATGGGGCAAGCGATACGGTCGCTGCCGCTAACGCTGCACAATGGGGCGCTGGTGGTTATGGGGCTTATGGCACCGGCGTGGCTAGCCCTGGTTATAACCTTTACCAGATTAAACAGGGGGCGTCGGCTCAGCCTCAGGGAACGGTAACAGTCCAATTTGAGAATGCACCACCTGGAATGAAGGTCACTAATAGTCGTAGCGAAGGTATTGATGTAAATCACGATGTTGGTTATACGAGGATCGGTAAAGTTGGCATGAGTGGTTAACTGAATGTATAGTGTATTCTCTATCATTTGCATAGCAAATCACTATACATATATTAAGGATAATCATGAATAACACTATTGTGGCGAGCGCAATCATTGGCGTGTCGATGATTTTTTCTGGCCTTATCATATCAGATAACATCTCCTTCAAAGATCAGCATGTAATCCCACTTGCTGGTGGCGCTGTAAAACTTGGTGATATATATAAGGAAGAGAAACTAATTAGCGCAAAACTCATTTTTAAACAGGGTGAGCAGGTGTTAGTTTCTCAAGGCAATCCCGATGACTTTAATAGTGAAGTTGATGATAAAATTGCTGAAATTCTCAAAGAACTAAATGCTGGGAAAGCGAAAAATGACGAACGCATTACACCTGAAACACTCAGTGTTCTTGATGATGCAAAATTGGAGTTAGTTTCAGCAGTGCGATACAACAGTGAGCATCAACCAATGTTTACTTTAACTCTTGAAAAGAAAGTTATTCCAATGGTTAAAGGTTCTTACATTAAGGACTTTTCTCTTAAGAATATTAAACAGTTCGTTGAAAGCCAGCAGCAAGCCTATAGTCAGTCTTTGTTTATAACAAAGTAATTACCGATATGTTTGAAAAAACCCGCCAACAAGCGGGTTTTTTATTATCTGGAGTTTATATGGCGTGGAAAGACAGACTTCAGGAAGCGTCCTTTCGGGGCGTTCCATTTAAGTTTGAAGGGGAAGGATCTGCGGTAGGACGTCGTGTAGAAACCCATGAATACCCAAACCGGGACAAGCCCTACACGGAAGACCTGGGCAAAGTTACTTTCCGCCCGAACATTACCGCTTATGTTGTGGGCGATGATTGCTGGGAACAGCGTGACAGACTTATTGATGCGCTGAACAAACCGGGGCCGGGGACTCTGATACACCCCACTTATGGGGAATTGAGCGTCTGCGTAGATGGTGAGATTAAAGTCAGCTCGACATCCGGCGAAGGGCGAATGGTACGTTTTGATCTCCAGTTCGTTGAAGCCGGTGAGCTCTCTTACCCGACATCCGGCGCTGCAACGGCTAATACGCTGGTATCTTCCTGTTCGGCGCTGGACGACTGTATCAGCGATAACTTCGGAAAATTTGGTATGGAAGGCATGCCTGACTTTGTGCAGAACGGCGTGGTTGAAGATGCGACGGGCATGCTTGGGTATGTTTCTGAAAAAATGGCGTTGGTAGATGCCGGAATATCTTCTGCAGCACGATTATTGCAGGGTGATATTTCCGTGTTACTCCCGCCTCCATCATCAGGTAAGGATTTCATTGAACAGTTGCAGTCAATGTGGCGTTCAGGAAACCGGCTGGCAGGAAATGCCAGCGATTTATACACCATGATCAAAAACTTCTCCGGTATTTCGCTGGGCAGCGATCTTTCTCCTCGTGGTGTCTGGAAGACGGACAGTAAAACGACGCAGAACCGAAAGGAACAGGGTAACTATGTTGCCAGTGCTATTCGCACAACAGCCATAAGTGAAGCGGTTTACACAGTCACGTCGCTTCCGGCATCAATACACCAGAGTAATGAGCAGAGCGGGCAGAGCGCTGGCTGGCCTTCGGTGACACACCCCGCGCTGAACAATGCTCCGGATGAAACGACATCTGTGGATGTTTCGACCTGGGACGAGCTCGTTGATATTCGCGACACCCTGAATACTGCCATTGATAAAGAAATGGCCAGAGCCACAGATGACCGTCTTTTTCTGGCGCTGCGTCGTGTGAAGTCTGATCTCAACAGTGACATCAAAAAACGTCTGTCGCAGACAGAAAAAACGGTTGAACGCACTCCGCCTGAGGTTTTGCCAGCGCTGGTACTGGCGGCAACCTGGTTTGATAACGCCGCACGGGAGTCTGACATTGTCAGGCGCAACGCTGTTACACATCCCGGCTTTGTGCCGGTTTCACCCCTGAGGGTTCCGGTGCGATGAACGATGACGTAACGCTGAGAGTGAACGGACGCGAATGGGGGGGATGGACTTCTGTAAGAATTGGGGCTGGCATCGAACGGCTGGCGCGTGATTATAGCGTAGAGATTACCCGCGAGTGGCCTGGGGGCGATGGTGTGACATCACTGCAACTACGGGTGAAAAATGGTGATCGTGTAGAGGTTTTGATCGGTGACGATCTCGTAATAACTGGCTGGGTGGAGGCAACGCCCGTTCGTTACGATGCACGCTCAATCAGTACCGGAATCAGTGGCCGCAGCATTACAGCAGACCTCATAGACTGTGCTGCCGAACCTACCCAATTTAACGGTCTTTCCCTGATACAAGTTGCCGCCTCGCTCGCAAAGCCATTTAACATTGATGTGGTGAACGCTGGAGCACCTTCTTCTGTCATCCCCGGTGTACAGCCCGATCACGGTGAAACGGTTATTGAAGTTCTTAATAAAATGCTCGGACAGCAGCAGGCGCTGGCCTATGACGATCCCAAAGGGCGTCTTGTTATTGGTGGCATAGGCTCTACCCGCGCCAATACCGCGCTGGTGCTGGGGAAAAACATTCTTTCCTGTGATACCGAAAAGAGCATCCGGGAGCGCTTTTCCACGTATCAGGTCTCCGGCCAGCGAGCAGGTAACGATAATGACTTTGGTGCTGCGACCACTACTGCTCTTCGGGCTAAAACCACCGATGCAGGCATAGGGCGTTATCGTCCGATGGCCGTTCAGCAGACGGGGCAGGCCACCGGCGCGAGCTGTATCGCCCGCGCAGAGTTTGAAGCCCGGCAGCGCGCAGCGCGTACCGATGAAACAACCTACGTGGTCTGGGGCTGGAGGCAGGGAGACGGAACCCTGTGGCAGCCAAATCAGCGCGTCATTGTTTTCGACCCGGTTTGCGGCTTCAACAACAGCGAACTCCTCATCTCTGAAGTGACATTCACAAAAGATAACAACGGCACATTGACTGAGCTGCGTGTCGGTCCTCCTGATGCCTATCTTCCCGAACCGGAAGACAAGCAAACGAAGGGTATAAAAAAACGCAAAGCGAAAGAGGAGCCGTTCTGATGGGAGCTATACAAAGCCTTCAGCGTCAGGTTCTGAGCCTGATTGGGCGTGCGGTGGTGAAGAGTATCAACGCCGCCAGCAAATGCCAGACGGTAGATGTCGAATTACTGGCAGGACAGGGAAAGGCAGGCATTGAACATCTTGAGCCCTATGGTTTTACATCCCGAGCTAAATCCGGCGCAGAGGCCGTTGTGCTCTTTCCGGATGGCGATCGATCCCATGCTGTAGTGGTGAGTATCTCCGATCGCCGGTACCGAATTAAAGGACTGAAAACCGGAGAGGTCGCTTTCTACGATGACCAGGGTCAGACAGTCACCCTCACACGAAACGGCATCGTTGTCGATGGCGGCGGAAAGGTCATCACCTTCAAAAATGCACCAAAAGCCCGTTTTGAAATGCCTGTCGAATCCACGGGCAGCATAAAGGATTTCTGCGACTCTTCAGGCCAGACGATGGCCGAAATGCGTCTGGTCTATAACGGGCACAAACATAACGAGAACGGGGATACCACTGATGCACCTGATACAAAAATGGAGGCGTAATGGAGCTCTGGTTAACAGTAAACGGAAAAACCGTCAGTGCCAGCTCTCAGCTCGATCCGCTCACCCGCGCAGTGGTGATTTCTTTATTCACTCACCGGCGCGCCGATCCTGATGACAATGTTGATGTACCTATGGGGTGGTGGGGGGATACCTGGCCTGTTGTTGCGAACGACCGATATGGTTCAAAACTCTGGTTACTGCAGCGCAGCAAACTGACGAATGCACTCGTGAATACTGTTCGTAACTATCTGCGTGATGCTCTCCAGTGGATGCAGGAGGATGGCGTGGTGACGCGTATCGACATTGATATCCAGCGAACGGGTATTAACGAACTGGGAAACAAGATTGTTCTCTGGCGCCGGGATGGGCCTGTAACTATTTCCTTTAACGATCTGTGGAGCGTAATCACCAATGGCGGACAGTGAATTCCGGCGGCCAACGCTGGCCGAAAATATTAGCATGATCCGCACAGACCTTTTTGCCCGTCTCGACATCAATGATGAGCTTCGTCGTATGGATGAAGATGTCAGGGCTAAGGTTTATGCGGGGGCTCTGCATACGGTCTACGGCTATATCGATTACCTGGCAATGAATATGCTGCCTGACCTTTGCGACGAATCATGGCTTTACCGTCACGCAGCAATGAAACGCTGCCCTCGAAAAGATGCCGTGGCCGCGTCTGGTTTTATGCGCTGGGACGGCGTATCGAACGGGCTGAAGGTGAGCGCCGGGGCGGTAATTCAGCGTGATGACCTCGTGCAGTATACGGCGCAGGCAGATGCTACAAGTGCGGGCGGCGTTCTTCGCGTCCCCGTTCTTTGCAGTGTGACAGGCATGACCGGAAATATGGATGACGGGGAGACGCTTTCACTGGTTTCGCCTGTTAACGGACTCCCTTCCGGCGGCCTGGCTGATACGATCACTGGCGGCTTTGATATTGAAGATCTTGAGGTATGGCGCGCCCGTGTTCTTGAGCGTTACTACTGGACCCCACAGGGGGGCGCTGACGGTGATTATGTTGTCTGGGCAAAAGAAGTTCCAGGCGTAACCCGCGCATGGACCTACCGGCACTGGATGGGAACGGGAACGGTTGGCGTTTTGATAGCCAGCAGTGACCTGATTAACCCCATCCTGGATGATGTAACGGTGGCAGCTGCTCAGACTCATATAGAACCGCTGACACCGGTTGCCGGTTCAGACCTCTATGTGTTTAAGGGAACGCCAAAAACGGTCAACTACACAATCGACCTGAATCCTGACACACCAGAAATACGCGCAGCGGTGGAGGCTGAACTCCGCTCATTTTTGCTGCGGGACGGCTATCCGGAGGGAACCCTGGAGCTTTCCAGAACGAACGAGGCGATTTCTATTGCTACAGGCGAGTACAGCCATAAACTTCTTTCGCCAACAGCAGATACGCCGATCGCGAAAAATGAACTTGCCGTACTGGGGGTAATAACGTGGGCGTGAGCAATGATGATTATGTCCAGCTTCTGGGGGCGCTGCTGCCTCCTGGCCCTGCATGGTCTGTTGATGATGTGGCAATAAGCGGGGCTGCTCCGTCTTTACTCAGGGTGCATCAGCGTGGGGATGAACTCATGCTGGAGATCGACCCGCGAACGACAACGGAGCTTATTGACCGATGGGAGCGGTGCTGTGGTCTGCCTGACGAATGCATTCCGTCCGGAACACAGACTTTGCGGCAGCGGCAGCAGCGCCTTGACGCCAAGGTCAACCTTGCTGGTGGTATTAATGAAGATTTTTATCTTCGCCAGCTGGCAGCACTGGGTAAGCCTGGAGCCACGATCACGCGGTATAACAATGGTCCATTTAAATGCACATCATCTTGTGTCGATGCGACCTACTCAACTGAATGGCGGTATTACTGGCAGGTCAATATGCCTGCTTCAACAGATGCCACCTGGATGACCTGCTCAGACAACTGTGAAACACCGGTTCGCTACTGGGGCGATACGGTTGCTGAATGCGTTATCAACAAACTCTGCCCGTCACATACCTACGTAATTTTTAAATATCCGTAACCGGAGACATTATGCATCGCATTGACACACCTACTGCGCAGAAAGATAAATTCGGCGCGGGCAAGAATGGCTTTACCCGTGGGAATCCACAGACAGGAACCCCGGCCACAGATCTTGATGACAATTACTTTGACATGCTGCAGGAAGAGTTGGCTGGTGTGGTTGAAGCTACAGGGATTGCGCTGGATAAATCCAAACACAATCAGCTTCTGACTGCCCTGAAATCATTGCTACTCAGTCGCGCACATCCATTTGCTGATATCAAATCTGATGGCGCTGCTGCAGTAGCTGAAGCTCTCGCAAACCTTGGTTTTTCAGAATACATAAAAGGCTTGATTGGTAAGGGTGATCAATGGTCTACCTGGCAATATCTGGGTTTAGTTGATGCACTTAACGGCAAACAGCAAGCGGATGCAACATTGACGGCGCTTGCAGGATTAGTTAATGGTGCAGATAAGCTTCCGTATTTCTCGGGAGTTGACCAGATGGCGGCAACTGACCTGACATCATTTGCGCGGGGGCTTTTGGGAAAAACAGATGCAGCTACAG
>OGZY01000522.1_pt1 | contig 23347 bp, 33 predicted proteins | sample 1576911 | NCBI WGS metagenome assembly OGZY01 (sample SAMEA3541488, study PRJEB24748) | human gut metagenome | biome: human gut; feature: human-associated habitat; material: faeces | place: China | collected 2012 | reverse complement strand
CCTCAAAGAGATCAAGCGCACTTTCAATACACGGCACCGGTCGAAGAGAGTTGATAGATTTCGTAGTCCTCTTACTGCATTACAGAGACTGATAACAACAAGCTCATCCCCCTTTTTCAAACCATTCATCATGTGATTCCATTGAGGACGTGTTTCTTCATCCTCAATGTTATCTATAAATATGGTATCACATTTAGCACTTTGGATTTTCTCCATATCGTCTTTTCGATATTTGTTGGACGGATCTAACATGACATAGCCTTTTCTCATAATAATCTTGCTTTACATATAGTGCAAATGTACAATTTATATTTCAATATGCAAATTTCATACATTGCCCTATAGCACACAATGTAAACTGCACAAATAACATTAGCACACAAAAACGTTATCATAAATCTGTTTTTTTCCCACAAAGCGCACATTACACTTCTCATTTTCATCTACATATTATTATATCTATTATTTAATTAAAATAATTGCAAATAAAAATACCTTGTTTGCACATATACAGCATTTAACATTTTGTACGATTTTTCAATATTTAAAATTTTATAATTATCATACTTAAAACATTCTACATAAAATTAATTATCACATAATACATACATTATCAGCACATTTATGAAAGTATCACGAATCAATATATGCATTGTATGATATTATAATTTTCATTAAAGCATACATATGTAAATTCACATTATAAGGCATTATTCCTACTTTTGCGCGTAAAGAAAACAGAGATAATAAAAGAAGTATGGGTAAGCTATTTAAAGAATGGATAAATATTATTCGACTGAGCATTTTTGGAAAAAACAAAAGAGTAAAAAGTGCCAGCAGATATCTAATCACGTTAGATAAAATTAGGATATGCCATGAAGTAACTTGGCTTACTATTTTGCACTACCTTAATGTTAATATATGTAATTATCATACATTACAAGTATGATTTTATATAACATAGATAACATTCAAACAAAAATATATCATACAATAATACATAACCAGCAAAATCAATAACAAAACAAAAAAGAAGCCTGTCAATGAAATCAAATTTATATTACCTCTATTTATTAGTAACAATAAGTTCCTTCTCTTCTTGTACTAATAAAAACTCTTCCAAAATATGCAGTAAAGACGATGCCCTGATCACATACGAGGCATTTGGGAACAAGCTAAATAATGTCACCAATTTATCTGTATCGCAATTAGCTAATAAATTACAAAAGTGGAGAACGCTGGAAGATACTGTTTTGCACTTTATTATAACAGACAGCATATCTGATGATTCACAGAATATCAAAGATTTAACGCGCTGTGCTATTACCAGAAATGAAATAACAGATAGAATGATACAGCTAGTTGACGACCAAGTACGATCTTATGATGACATTGTAACCATTCAGCAATCACTAAATGAATACGAACAGAAGGTTACAAATTCTGTTATTTTCCAGAATGCCGAGACTTTTTTCAATGCATTAGATAAAGAATCAAAGGTCAATAAGGATACCAATCAACTTATAGCCGAATACACTAATAGACTTGCAGCTTGGAATATCAAAGGATTTTTATCTACATCAGACATCCAAGAATATATCAAGGAAGAAAATCTACTTTTCATCAATTTCCTCAATCATTTATATGATTATGATAGACGATCAATACAATGCATAATCAATGCAACTTCAAAAGTCACAGAGCTTATGTATAAAGCCTCTGTAAATGGAAACTTAAGTTCTGAAGAAGTAAGCATCTACATGGGAATAAGGACCAATAGGCGTCTTATTCAAAATGCATTCAAATGTATGGAAGCGATAAAATCAGGAATTATTCAAACTCCTAACCAAGCCGCAATGACAATTTCCATGCTATTGAATCCTTATTCAAATTATAATACATGCATCAAGCTACGAACCCGGGAACAGGTAAACGAGCTAAAAGGAATAGGAAAAAAAATAGAATCGTTAATCGCACAACTGAGCAAACAGGGACTAATTGACGAAATAAAAATAGATAGTTTCCCTAACAAGCTTATAAAAGAACGTATTCTTATGGAAATGAAATAATAACCTGAAAAGAAAAGTAAAAATGAATACTTGATTTAAACCCATGTAATCCAAGCAAGGCTGGATGAAAGATATTAACCGCCAAACAACAGATGAGAATATTTTCATTCTCAATTTAACTGTAGCCTAATATTCAAGAATCGAGCAAAAAAAATGAGATTTTATAGTTATCTCGTGCTATGCTTCAATTAAGCATTGCACTAAAAAACTAAAAGCGCCTTAATTCAAAATGTTTCACTAAAAGAGAGTTGATTATGATTACGCTAAAAAGAGCAAAATTTGAAAGTATTGCCAAATTAACAATGCCCGAGTTCTTTGATACCAAAAATGTCGTCGAAACCGAACTACTTGACGACTGGGAGAAGTATGCATACCGTCCAGATAAGCCATTGACTTTAGATAGAGTAATGGATATTTTGGAAGAACAAAATGACATATTACTCTTATATCATTTTATACCTTCCAAGGCTATTTTGTGTGCACGTTCTTGCTGTGGAATATCTAACCCGCAAATGGAGCGTATGATAAAAATCACAGCTACAACGGATGACAGAGGTCTCTGCGATACAATTCATTTAACAATTTACAATTCATTAGAAATCATGTTAGGTGATATTATCAATGAAAGAAAGCGAATGTTAAAACGATACAACTTTGGCTTTGACGAAACCTATTGCAAATTTCTATCTTTTGTTTCCTAAGATTTAAAGATCATACTTGCCCAAAATGAAATGGCAAAACCTATTATCAAGAAAAAACAATCAGGTAGTCCTTTAAACCTGGTTGTTTTTTCCTGAAACAAATTATTCAGAAAACTTACACTTATCAATCTATAGACACACGAGTATGGATATTACTATTTACAAAGAATTTATAGATTTAATCAACAAACATTGCCACTGGGCGGTTGTAGATGATTATTTATATAAAACAAATACAGAAATTCAATATGACATCAATGGTTTGCAACATCCTAAAGCTCTTTTTGTCAGATTTCGTAACGGAAGCCATATCACAGACAATAAAAATGCTCTCCCCATACAAGAATGGGCATTAGAAAAAGCACTACTTTTTTTAGAAACAGACATTAACTTCAGGCATCGAGTGAAAATGCACGCATGTACACCAGACGATGCAGACCAATGGCTACAAATTGCTGTTTTTGGAAATATCATGTTCAAATGAAGATAAAAAAGAGACATATAATCCTGATGCTAATAATCTGTTGCATAATAATTGCCCTGTTATTACAGTTTATCGAAATGGACTTAACACTTCGCACTATATTGGTTACTCTCCTGGTAGCCTTCCTTTTTTTTATCCGTGGGGTCATAACAATGTATGAAGATAAAACAGATTCGTCAAAAGAACAATAACATATGCTAATTGAAATACCTAATATACTTCTACTTATATTCTTGATAAGATGCTACCTCTTATCTTCTTCCGGTAAAGATAAAGTATATATAGCTTGTGTTATATGGATTAACAGCCGTTTCGGAAGTTTATTCTTCACTCACGCACTATCAATAATATCCATCATATTGGGCACTTGGAACCTTAGCGTAAATTCAATGTTATTCCCTTTTATAACCATAAGCATTGGAATGCTTATGATAAGTCATCGCCTTGCAAATAAAATTCTCATAATTGCACTAAAGAATAAATGGCGGCTTCTGATTATTCCACTAACATCCATTTTTATATGGAACATTAATCCATTTATATTCCTATTACATCTCCTTTTACTCGTCACCGCCACCCGTTTTTACTTTCCTTTCAGGTAATGTATTCTGCATAAGGCACTTAAATCTCTATTGGCGGTTATTGATTTTCCGATGCAAATTTCAAACATACCTACCTATTACACAAATCCGAGCAGAGTTTTATTCTAAATCTTCCTTTATTTTCCAATAAAGAGTATTTAGAATAAAAGATTTGTTCCATATGCCGGAATGTTTCAAGAGAAGCATAGAAAATCAACAGCCCGACAATAGAGGAAATAATACCTCAACGATAGGGAAATAAAAAAATAGTATATGAAATTTCTTGTAACATCAACAACGTTAGCTAACAAATTAGCTGAAATGTCAAAGGTAATGACTTCCAAAACAGCCTCCCCTATTCTCTCTCATTTTCTTTTTGAGCTTGAAGGAGAGAACTTACAGATTACAGCCTCCGACGGAGAATGTTTTCAACATAGTGTCTTGCCAGTTGCAACTGTAGAAGGAAGCGGCAAAGTCTGTCTACCTGCCGATAGGTTATTAAATGCTCTTCGCAATATGCCTGAACAACCCATAGGTTTTACAATCAATGAAACAACCCTAAATATTACCGTCAAATACACAAACGGGCACTATGAATTTGTAGGTAATTCCGCAGACGAATATTCAACTCCTTCTTCGTTAAGCCACGATGCAAAACAAGTGCAAATTGAAGCAGAGATGCTAAATACAGCTATTTCTCAATCATTGTTTGCCGTAGCAACAGACGACTTACGCCCTATTATGAACGGAGTATACCTTACTATGAAAGAAGAAATGTTCCAAAGTGTAGCAACCGACGGACTCAAATTAGTGCGCAACACTTACAAATTGGAAAATCCCCTCGAAGAAGTTAGTTTTCTACTACCCACAAAAGCAGCTAAAATCATCAATAACCTCACAAGCAAGGTTACTACGCCTGTCACAATCAATTATAATGAAAGAGAAGCCATTTTCGTATTAGAAAATGACACTTTCCGATGTCGGTTGTTAGAAGGTCGATACCCTAACTATAATTCGGTAATACCTCAAAACAACCCTAATTCCGCAACCATAGATCGAGAAAGCCTACTATATGCTATCAAGCGTGTAGGACTTTTTTCAAGCACCGCAAACGGATGTATAGTAATGAACTTTTCGGGTATCAACCTCAATGTATCAGGCAAAGATATAGACTATTCAACTTCAGCAGAAGAAGAACTATTCTGTTCCTATTCAGGAGAAAATGTAAAAATTGGATTTAAAGGCGAACACCTCAAACAGATTCTTGAAAATACTAAAAGCAAAGAAGTCATATTCCAATTAGGAGATCATTCAAGAGCAGCAGTGATTACACCTATCAACGAGGATGAAAACATAGAAAATCTATCATTACTTATGCCCATATTAGTAGATTAACGATTACTCTCCAAATGTCTCACCTCTTATTATCAATTAGGGCTGAATATAAAGGCTGTCTCTGATTAATATAACGTAATAACAAAAAAAGAACAAAATGGAAAAATTAGATTTGAAAGGAAAAAAGTATTTAGTAATTGGATTGTGCATATTCATAATCCAAATATTTCTCCCGCATTGGGTCTGGATCTATTGCGCAAGACTTTTACACTGCCATACAACAGATTACATTTACTATCCGATAATGGCTATCGCCACTATATCAATAGCAATATTCTATTATAAAAACTACAAAAGAACAAAGTAGTACACCAACCTCCAATAATTCAAATATTAAACATACAAGATTAATATTATGGCAGAGAATCAATACATCACCCCAACTAAAGAAAATCCCATTTTCAAAGCCCACTGTTCCGATTTCGGTTATATAGAACAGGAGTTTTACAAAAGTTGGGAAATTAGAACAAAAGAGCTTTGGCTTATTGGGAATACATTTTCTACAAACTTAACGGATGCCATTGTTCGTCTACATGAATTCATGAAATCCTATAAACAAGCAACATCAAAGACAAAATACGAAATCTTTTTCTTTGACGGAACTATCGATAAATATGGAAATTCAAAAGAAATAAAAGTGTATTCTATCACAGAAGCAAATGCCAGAAAATGGAAATTAAAGTAAAATATCACCAACTAACCAAATATATAAAATGACGAGAGAAGAATATCTTAAACGTCCCCTCGTTGAAGACGTTGTTTATGAAATCAGTGAAAATAAGATACGAATATCAAGCCCTCATACCATATTCATTGAAATAATAAAACCGGATATAATATCATTAACTGAAATGGAACAAATGTTTCGTAAGCTCAAAAAAGCTGTTAAAGAAAAGAAGAACGTGACCATGAAAGGAGTCACAAAATTCCTCCCCACTGTCAGAGAGCTTTATACGGAATACTTGCAAGCTATCGAAACAACAAGAAAGAATTTCACCGAAGCATATCAATTATCACAACAGATTAAAGTTGACGGCATTCATATAGGATGCCTTGACGATGAAGTTATGCTAAAACTGTTAGAAAAACAGAACGGAATCAGTAAACAATATCACTTAAAAACGGCTTTCTCGCAATTCAACGGTTACTATCACAGTTTAAAACAGAAATACCAAGACATACAAGAGATAGAACATGAAAAATGTGAAACATCAAAATATATAGTACATCTTTGTTGATAACCTGAACCCCAAAGAAGCTACCGCCATTATCATTCATATCAATATGTAACGTAAATGGCGGTACGCTCAACCACAGCAATAAAAACTCCTTCATTTTCTCACATATCCCGTTTCATCCCTTTCTAACTCAATAATCTATTCCACCTCTAACTTTCAAACATATATTTCATCTAATGATTACTCTTATGACTGTTTCTTACTTTTCATGTGCAAATATCGATTAAAGCCAAATTCATAAACTTAACGAAATATTTCGTTGATTTCTACATAAAATCTCCAACTCATTTAGAGCTAGTATTTTCTTTGAAAAAGTTTCTTTAACCTGCTGCTTTCATCCATTTAAGCACCAGAAAAGTTCACAATTCAGTCATAGTGATTATTATCACTTCAAAGACAAGAAAGGGAACAAAAATTTTATTAACCAATTAACAAAGAAACTTATGAGCAGTTTTATTAACAGTAGTAAACATTTTGCAAGTGTAAAAAAAAGCATCATCGCCTTGAGATATAGAGAAAAAGAGATCATGGAATTTAAAATTGCCAGACTTTTACCTGAACTCTCCGTGTTCAATAACAGAAATCAAGAAATGGCTGAAGAAAAAATCAATGAACTAATAGACACAATTATAGATATACAAGTCATATGTGTATGCCTACAATACAAGCATCACTATATAGGTACGTTAGACAAAAAAATCAATGAAACTCAAGAACACATTAAAGGAAATTTGGAAACTGGTGAAATATTATCCAAAATTGCATTATTCAAAGCAATACAAAGTATTCTTTATCAAATAGAGTTAGATTATCTCACTGTTCTTCGACCACTGTCCCCAAAAGAAGAGATAGCTCTAAAATTTATGGATATTCTAAAAGAAGCCTTAATGTACAATATCATAAGAGACATAGATGAATATGATAAAGCAGAATGGAGCATCATGTAAACTATTAATATTTAACAAACCTACATAACACACTGGTAAATATGAAAAAAAATCAGAAGAAAATTATCCTGAAAGACATTCATCATTCTAAAGGCATATATCTTAAAGAGCAGCAAGCCCTTGATATAGCGACTTTGATGATAGGACGAGGAATGACGCAAGTGGAAGCATACGCATTGATTAAAGCTAAATATAACTAAAAGGCTAAATGTTTACCTGGCTTACTGAAATAATGGAAAGCAGTTAATTACAATTATTCGGAAGCTGAAGCCCTTCCTGCGGAATTGGCACCGGCGTAATATATTGACGGAAGTGTTAGAGTATATCCCGTACTAAGATGATTGGTAGAGCGTTCCAATCATCTTATACCATTCTTACGCATATATCTTATTTTAACGAGATCCCCTTTTATCTACCTGTCCAGGAAAACCTGTTATACCATACTTCCCATAATGTCTCAGCATCCAATCAGGCGGATTTATTTTTCTCTCGCAAAGTTACTGCGATGGTAAATCGTCCAAGTAACGCATTGCTATTTACCATTCATTTTACAGAATACCCAATTCGTTCCACATCGGGTATTCTGTAAAATGAATGCCAAATACCTTGGGCATATTCCCACAAATCGCAGTTTGAAATGCAAGTAAAAATAAAATCCCGTCTGAATAGACCTAACGGTTCTGAGATAAGGGATTGAAACAAAGTTTAACAAATAAAAAAATCAAAGTTATGCACAGTAGAATTTTTCAAATCTCAAAAACACCGATAAACAAAGAGTGCTATCTGAATAAAGACACACTCACACAAGAATATGACAGTTATTTTGACTATTATTTGGAAATTAACGATAAATTACGCAAATACAACATCAACTGTTTGGTGGAAAGAGTTCTGCCTAAAGGAATGTTCGAGCTTACATCAGAAAACACTATGCGCTACAATGGCGGCTTGGAACAATGGAAAGAATCTTTTGTGGCTGACATACGCAAAAAAGCAGAGGCCATCAACACAGCAAACATGATGGAATGTATGGGTCCATTATATCAGCTTGAAAATACATTGAAAGATCCGTTTGATACCGCCTATTTGTTCTATCTGGACAAAGAGGGCATACAATCATATGCCGAACATTCTTTTGCGTTCATAAATTTTATCCATTCCCTTGAGGTAGGCGCAACACTTTACATTGGAGGAGTCATAGACTATCATTCCTAATAATCTTTTAAGCTCATATCAGGCAACCATCCGCTATATGGGTGGTTGTCTATCGTCTTTCGTTCAAGAGCACACAGTACGATTCCTTTTATAGCTTCGCTCACCAAGCCGCCGTAATCGGCTTCCCTACCTGTTTTATACATATAAGCACCTGATATAGTGACATAACTCCAATTGTCACGACATACGCCACAGGCTTGTTTTCGCGTGCAAAGTTACGGTGGACGAACATTGCTCAAGTATCGCCATAGCTACCTCAAATAAAATTTGATGAAAACTTTTCGAAATCACAGATTCCGGTATTCACAAAATTTCATCAACGGTTCCTTGCTCACTGTTCTTGCAACCACCGTTTGGTCCGGCACGTAAAACAATCCTTTGAGGCGAAGTCGAAAGATCTCAAAAGAAGGGAATAAAATATAAAAGTATTTATCAACAAAAGAGTAGGCATTTACAGCAGCGGTATGACAATCATAGTAGCTAATAATGCGGAAAACAGTTACAGTAAACAATTTAAATATATATACATAAATCAACACATTAATTAGTATGAAGAAATTCAATGGTTACATCAGCACGGATGAAGGAAGTTATTCATTTTTCCGAACCAAATTAAGACAGCACGGAGCAACCCGTATTATTGGCAAACCAATGACAGAGGAATACGATTACGATTACCATATTTTTATAAAATTCAAGGCTAGTTTTGCTGTAATACGACGTATTTTATTAGACAAAATGCTTATTGGCTATGTTAGGATTAAGAACTTCCCAATGCATAAGTTAGTTAAGTTATCACATTTCAGCAATATGAAAATCATTCAGCAATCCGATTTCAATCCAATGTTACACTATTCGGACTCACGTATTGGTTGGCAAGTAGATATAGATATTATTACATATATTGCAAATTATTCTCTGAATAAAAGAGCATTAATCGATCAATTGAAAGAAAATGGTTTAAACAAAGCCGAATATGTTTGTATTAGTGACAAATGGGTTCGTTTTTACGGCTACAACACTATTTCAGAATTAGTTCCATACATGGTTAACGATTATCCTTTCCCAATAGTCTGCTACTATATTGATAAGAACAATATTTTAGATTCCTCCTCTTCTTCTTACCTAAAGAAATTTATAGCTAAATATTCCAGCATAGCAACCAACACGCTTAGTAGGAATGTATATACTCAGCTATTAGATGAATATCTGAAAGAAGACATGAAAAAAATTCCCGAACAAATCAAATTTATAAACCATTCTAAACAAAGTGATACTAATTCAAAAGAGTATCGGTTTAATAGAACATTCTCTAATAAAATCACAAATGAAATAGCTCAGATGCACTTTCTCAAAGGCATAACACATCTGGTGATTACACCCAAATTCGTAGAACTAACATTCGAAGATCAAAGTACCAGACAATTCTTATTCGGTTCAAAAAGGTTATGTCCGGAAGTACAACACACAAAGGAATCAAATATTCTTATTGAACATTTCATAGCCAAAGACTTATTAAATTCAATCGTTTTTGATTTAGATCTTCCATTTTAATCAAATCCAACAAAGTTCGTTTAATTCATCCAAATACTTTGTGAATTAAACGAACTACACCAGCTATACTAGGAAATAAAAAAATATACTTAAATGAAACTGCTACCAATTTTAAACGTCAGTACATATAAAACCTATAATCATCCGCCAACACGAAAAGAAGGTGGAAGAATGGCTATTATAACACGAGATATAAAATATAAAGATAAAGTATTACTTAAAAAAGGAACCAAAGGCGCTGTTATTGCCTTCAGTACCTTTGGCCTATATATGAAATTCGAAGATTATAACAACTGGCTACAAGAAAAACAGATTACATCATACAGCAACTACCTCTATGAAAACTCAATGCTAAGTAGAAGTTATGATTTCTTTCACACTTTCACAAAAAATGGAAGAACTAAGGTAGGAACATGGCACACATATATCAGTCGAGATGATTTTGAATTCCTTGACACAAAACAATTAGAACTTTTTGATAAAGAATAAAACAATGGGAACAACAATCGCACAATGGAGAATTGAGATTCTGACTTCTATTAGATATTCACCGGCCAGCATCGATGATCTGAAAGAAAGAGAGTTCATCAAAGGTCATATAGCAAGAGAATGGGTTGATCGTTTTTGCTTTTATCTTGAAAATGACGGCTATATTAAAGAAGCGAAAGACGGGAAGTATCACATTACAATAAAAGGTTTACAGAAGTTGAGATAAGCGGGTAAATCACCCGCTCTTTTCCTTTTCCAATAAATCATAACCAAAGCGAGATAACTATTTAGGCCCATAATTTACAAATATCAATTCACATTCAATATTATACATTAATATCCACTCTCCTTTTATAAGAGAAATAGCTTACCGAATATCACAGTTATTTCCACTCCTTATTATATCCCCTTATCCCCTTTTTATCACTTCACATCACAATCTTTTATATCGCATCATCCATCGAAATCCCTCACTCCGAAAGCCGTCAAATTTTATCCGCAAAATTAACAGCATCCAGTTTATTACCAACAAGTTCAGGCACTTCGTGTATTGTTGCAAATCTTCCTTTCTACGAAAGAGTATTCCCAACAAAAAACTTGTCTTGTAATAGGATACTGCAAAAAAGCAGATAAAAATAAACGGACTTCCTAAAGTGAGGAGACAGGCTCTTTACAAAAGGGGAATAATCAAAACAATAAAGAATATGAGCGAATTAAAAGATAAAATAGTGAATCATGCAAAGACTGAATACCAATCAAGTCCGTATGAGTTTAACAATGAACAGATACAGCTTATCATAGAACATGATTGCGAATGCGATCACTGTGGAAAGTCTACATTTGAACTTGATGATTTCCCCTATGTGTCAGTCGAACGCAAAGAAGTTCTCTGCGAAGATTGCTATGATGAAGAATATAGAACAACGTGCCCTATCTGTGAAGAATCATGGGAGATAGACGAAATGACAGATTATTTTTTCATATCAAAAGCAAATTCTAAGGAAGTAGGTAAACCGTCAGGCATTTACAAGGTACTGGAACGTCCATTTTACTACGGAGATTGCGTAACTGGCTTTGATGCTTTCTTTAATGGTGCAATACAAAAGGTATCAGATATTGATATTGAAGAAGTTTATTCTATTCTACATCCACAACTTGATAAGGAAAATCTCACGCTTGATTGCATGTGTCCACATTGTGCTGCAAAGTACCTGCGGAAAGATAATTTTATTAAAGCTGATTCCTTGTACTGCATACTACAAGAGAAACAAAGAAATCAGTTGTTTGTAGACTATTCAGATGAAAGAATACACCGTATTCGACAAGATATGATACACAGGCGTATTACATTCAGAGGGCTTTTACAATTACATAACAAATAATTCAAAACAAACATCAGTTGAGCAAGTGGCTCACCCTATCAACTGTTGAGTCAATAAATTATCACATTAGAAAATGATTGTCAAGCAAATCGAAGCGAAATTCGACTGTTCCAGTTATAGTGGCGAGGCTTCAGATGGCGTAGAGTGGTACGACAACTTGCGTGATGAATTTGTCACATATATAATGAAGAGTATAACAGTTTCTATTTAATCAATTAAGTATTAACCCAATTAGTATTACAATAAATGAAAAAATACAAAGGTAGCCTTTGGGCAGATGAAGGAAATTATGATTATTTCCGAACAATGTTAAAAAAACACGGAGCAAGCCAAATCAAAGGCAAAGAACCGGAAGAAGAATACGAGTTTTACTATGTATTCCTTACATTCAAGGCTAGTATTTCTGCTGTACGTCGTATATTATTAGACCTAAACTCCATTGATAAAATTACTATCAAGAACTTTCCAACATCCAAATTGATTAATCTTTCACACTTTAGCAATATGAAAATCATCCACCATTCTGAATTCAATCCTATGCTACACTTTAGTGAGGATTCCCGCATTGGTTGGCATGTAAGCATAGATATCTATTATTATTTAGCTGTATATTCTCAAGACAAAAAAAAATGGAACGAAGCAATACAAGAATCAGAATATGCCAGTGCAGAATATGTTAGCATGAATGAAAATATAATTCGCCTTTACGGCTACAATACTATTCCTGAATTATTTTCATTATTGACAAAAAATAAAGACCTTAATTGGCAACCGACATACTATATAAATAACCCGGAAATTTTAGAGACTATCTCATATGCTTCTCTAAAAACCTGTTTATATGCACATAAGAATCATTTATGTTTTATGACCTGCAACGAACATCACAATAATATTTATCTACAGTTATTAAATGAATTAAAAAGAACAAGCACCTCTGATATTCATGATCGATTGGAATATCACAATCAATCAGTGCCCCTATAAATTCATTTCATACAAAACATAAAGAAACTAATCAGAAAACCAATAACAAAGATGTGTAAAAAACAAGAAAAAGATTCGACGTTGCAGGAATCCCTAAACGAGAAAGAAACTGAAACTCTTCAGCCCGTAGAAGACGAAGACGGTTCAGAGTTATGTTATTGCATTTATTGCGGTTGTTACTACATTGATAATAATCCACAATTCGATGCCAAGAAGTATAACACAGATATCGCCAGTGGTGAACTGGAATTATTCTCCGAACCGACAGATGAAGATTCGCCAGATGATGAAGACTATTTTTGGGGATGTCCGGAATGTGAAACTGACGAATATTTAATTGATGTCTGACTTTATCCATATCTCAACAAAGAGTTCATTTTCTTCAATGTAGTTAAAAAGTGTCCGAACTTTGGCCACTAGGATACAAAAAAAGGCGGTGAGTGTTGAACTTGCCGCCTAAAAAATGCCCTATATATGGAGATTATTGCCAACAACGTCTGTATTCCGGATATTTTGTTATTATTTTATTATTGATAATATAGCTATAATTATCTATATATTACCACCAAACAACATATTTAACAACTTTGAGTATCCTAATCGATACCTTTTATTCATTTATATAAAAGTAACTTATCAACCTCAACCCTCCACTTATATACTCCTTCTCCTAACCATTATATAATTTTCAACCCCTGCCCTATTATAAATCATAAATGACTACTGAATCATTCACGCAAAGCCAGACTTTTTTTTCCGCAAAAATGGTTGTATCCAACATTCCTCTGCAAGGTACGCCCCAAGGGGAGCTTTCCTTCTGAAAAATCTTCCTTTTCCATTGAAAAGGTATTTTTCAGGGAAACCGTACAGGAGAATAGGATTCAACCGGAGAAGCAGAAAAAACAATCAGTCTTTACGATTAAATGACAAATCGTAGGGAAATAAATAAACAATTAATTATCAATTTATCAACTTAAAAAAGAATTATGAGAAATTTTAAAGGAAACATCAATCTGATGCAGCTTGTAGGAGCAAAAGTCGTATCAATGGAAGTAAACGGCAAATCAATGAATTGCGTATGTATTCCTGCAGCATGGAATGACATTTATCTAGCTGCTGACAAAGCAACCAACGAACCTAACGGAGCCTATCTCAACATTCGCGCTTGGGGTACCGGGGCAAAGTATCGCCAAGTATGCGAAGCAAACAACGCAGATAAAGAAGGTTATATTGCGCCTAGCCACCAAATATCAACCAGTTATTCGGAACAGTTTCAGAAAGACGCCGTTGCAGCAGCAGAAAAGCGCCTTCGTAAAAATGAAGAATTTATGGCTAAGAATCTACCCGAAGAGGAGATCAAGAAAAAAGCACTCTATACTGTCAGCAACAAAAGCCGCATTGGTACGTTAACCCCGCTTGAACCTCAACAACCAGAAGCATATACTGGAAAAGCCGCACCTGCACAAGGTGTCAGCGAATGGACACCACCAATGGAAGATTCTGAAAATTCACAGTCAAAAGACGATCTTCCATTCTAACCCCACGGGTAAGCATCAGACGAGTATGTCATTCTCTATATAAAAGAGAATGATAGCTCGTTATGGAATACTAACGTTTTTATTGTATAATCAACAAATTAAAATCATCAATAACAGTCTAACAAATGAATAAATTAAAGTATATAAGAAAAAAAATAATTTACCTGAAACGTCGTTTCAAACGTTTGTCCAAAGTCGATAGATATATATTGATCCTTGATTCTCTTGTAATGACATCAAATCTATTAACCTATGTCTTTACTCTTGATACCCTGTATTTCTTTATAGTATGGTGGATAGGAATATTTATGAGTAGCCACATTTATTATCAGAAGAGAATACGTCTTTATTCAATAGGTTATTATTATGCCGGTAAAATAATTGGAATGAATACGGCCTATAAAAATCATCAGAATAAAAATAGCAACAAGATATTCATGAGTTAACTAAATAAACAAAATTAGAATATGAATAAACCATTACACACACTATATTGCTCTGAATGTGGTAGTTCAAGTGTTGAAATTAGGATGTGGGTAAATCCTAACACCAATACAATAGGTACGGCTTGTTCCGATATCTCAGAAGAAGAAGATAATTGGTGCAGTAATTGCGAAAAACATGCCGAACTCCTCACTCTACAAGAATTGTGGGATAGATTTAGTGATATCGCTATAAATAGTGACGATGAAATCGAGAGTAAATTTATGCAATTCGAGGCAGCTACTCCCAGATTAGATGTTTGGCATTGGTTTGATGAACGTTGCCCGAATAACCTGCATGATGATTTGTTGTACCCAGGGGATAAAGAAGTTGATTAGTTAAAGCAAAGGAAAAACACTTATAGAAATATACCAATGCATTAGCAACCTAACAAATAAAAATCTCAAAACCAACAAAACACAAGGAGATGTGTCTCTGATGATATATCTCCTTATTGTTCAACTTATAAAATGAATTACACCTTTCCCTTTCATTTACGCCGTAGCCACTTCCCACTTCTATGAATAATCGGCATGAAAGAAAAATACAAATCTTCCTTTCCTATTATAATATCAAACCAATACCCTATTATAATTCCAGCAAAGAAGCACTCACAATCACGTAAAGCTTATCTGTTTTTTCCGCGAAGATCGTTGCTGTCTAATATTTCCACTGCAAGGTATCAACTACGTTTTTCTGAAGAAATCTTCCTTTCCAGTCCTGAAAAGGTATTTATTCAAAAAACCTTGCATTGAAATACGATGTAACCAAGAAAGCCGAAAAATCAGTAACCTTTCCGAGAAATGATAATGAAAGGGAAACAAAGTATTAACTCTAAAAAAATAATTATGAAACAAATATTCAACCCACAATGGACTAGAATCCCGAGGAAATTTAAGAAAAGACACCCGGAATTATTCAGGAATTTACTGGAAGAAAAACGTAGCGATGAACTACAAAACTTGGGTTATGAGTATATAATGATCAGAGATTTCTTTAAGGAATAATGGATTTCAATTCTGTATCAAAAGCATACGAGAAGTGGGATATGGAGAATGACCGTTATTATTATCCGGAAGAATATAACTAAAATAAACTATGAAACAAATAAATATACAGATAGAAGCAGTTCTTGGTACAGCTTTTTTTCACTATTGTTATTATAACAATGTTATATTGCGTTATGACGGTTATGAAGTAATAACCGTTATGATCCAAGAAGAATTCGAAAATGATGTGTTAAGACGAATAACAGATCATGATTGGGATTAATTACATAAAAATCAAATATGCGCATAAACAAGGATAAAAAAATGACATTTTCGGAAGTTGAGAAATATTTACTCCGCAAAGGTTTAAAGAATCAGATAGACTACAGTATTGCCATAAACATAGAAGTAGTAGAGTTCAATATTAACGGGTATTATTTTTGCTCTGTAGGTAAATATACAGATAATTCTTTCGAATTGTTTGAACAACACCATGGTGCACAAATCAGTGAAGACAGAAAAGAATATATTACCGATGGTGAATTATGGCAATACAAGGTTTATGGGAGTCTTAAAAGAGCCTTGAATTTCGCTTTAAAATGTAAAGCTAATAATAAACTACCCAATAAGGCTCTAAAAATCTGGTAAGTAAGCAGACTATTATTGAGACATAAAAAAATTAATATAATATATTAAAACAACAAATTATGTGCAGAGAAAAAAATTACATTGAAATATTACTCAAAGAGAAAAATATAGATTTAGACACTTGTCTCTTAGAGGATGAAGGGCATATTAACCTCACAATTCATCTCTTAATAGAATTTATCTATTCTTTGCCTGAAAATGAAATTCTGAAAATTGAAAATATTTTCAGGGCAATTGACTATAAAAACGGCGATATAATGGATTTCATTAATTACATAGCAACAGGTATGGTAAATTTAGGAGATTAGCCATAAAACTGTATTTACGCATTTACGTATATAAGTATTTAATTTAAAATAAATATAAAAATGGATTTAAACAAGTATTACCAAGAACACAAGGACAATATCAATTCCCTTATTATGGAGATTGCCAGTAATTTAGCTGAAGGAAATTTGATACAAGAGTTCAAATTACCATTTGAAGCATTAGTAGAACCTGAAGACCCTAACAATCCGGACAACGAATGTATTCGTTACAAAGAAAAGTATCAGGATCATTTCAATCAGTTTTACGACATAGAATATAATCGCCTTGCCAAGTTAATGAATTTTGATTACGATATGGAGAACGGACAAATGTCGGGACCAATTGAATCAAAAGCTACTGAAATAAAAACGACATATGCCAATGTTAGATACAATATAGAAAACATCACCGGTGCAGAAGTTAGTGACGAAGATATCGATGACGTTCTGGGGCATATCTGGAATGATACAAAAATCATAGGTGATTACATCATCTCAACAGAAATCTGCGGAAGGATTGACAATTGTTGATTTTAGGAAATAGAATGACAGGATAATTATTACTCTCTTCCCTTACGAGCCTTGGAGACGCTACGGGCACATGACAACATTCCTTCTGAATTAAATTCCGGATCAATACCTGTTTGAGCTACAAACTCAGACAGGTATTTCTATTTTTCAATAAACGTTTTAAGAGCATCAATTCCCTAACCTCTTATACTCAGTTATGCCAATCCACTTTTAAATACCACATATTTCCTTTTATAAAACTATATCATCAATCACGAAAAGCTCACTTTTTTTCCGCAAAGTTACTTGCATCTCTATGCATTCCGATGCAAGGTACCGCCTCTGGCTTTTCATGCAAAATCTTCCTTTTTAGGCATAAAAAGGTATTTTCCCTGAAAACCTTGCAGGAATCACATGCAATCAAAAAAGCCGAAAAAATAGTAACCTTTCCGAGAAATGATAATGAAAGGGAAACAAAGTATTAATTCTAAAAAAGAAACAAAGATGAACAGAACCGCAGCTAATAAAACAGAAGCATGGAAAACAACAATAGAGGATATTATCCAACGTAATGCAGAGTTCAGATACCAACTTTTAGGCCGCCTTAAAACTGATTGCGACTATTACCTTGGTTATGGCAGCAGATATCCCAAGCATTTATGGGCTCACAACGAAGAACAACAAATCGAACTCATGATAAAGTTACATGATAGTTTCGACGAAGATAAGAAACCCGAATGGATAACAATGGATGAAATATTAGAATACAAGAAGAAAATGACAATAACAGAATAAAGTTATAACTATTTAAAGGTATACGATTATGACACTACAAGAATTTTCAGAGAGAACCCGATTAACCCCAACATCCGAAGAGTATAATCTGATTGAGAAAATGTATTTGAAAGCAGATAACATGGATAAAGACGAATTTTGCAATGACTTCAAGAAGCACAGTCAAAGCACAATTCTTGCCACATTCTATAAGAAAGCTCTACATCTTAAAGCAGAATGCGACAACTTCCGTAAACAGCAGCTTGAAACAGCCGAATTGCTCATCGGCAAAGCACATGCCCACAACGATATCGATTTGCGCAATCATGCGCTGAAACTGATTGGTGAAAAGCAAGTCGTCTTAATGATACTTAACCTCGGACTTCCTCTTTGGGACGAAGATAAAGAATATATCAAAACTAACATCCGATAATTAACATTGGGCGGTATTGTTCCGCCCTCAAAATTAAATCAATATGACACCAGAAGAAATTATCAACGAAATTAGTGAATAGGCTAACGCCTCACACGCATACCTATCCAATCGGGAAGGTTATCCACAAGGCTACAGAAATGGAATATCACAAGCAAAAGTCATAATTCTCGATATCCTTTCCAAAGCTCACCATACATCAGAGGAGGAGAAACTATTTCCCTCCAAGATAAACTAATCTTATACATATTGATTATTAGATACATAGATTACAATAAGCATGATTTGGTAACATAATAGCAACAATAATGATTATTATATGAAGGTGGAAAATTACTTTTCGACTAATGATAGTTCAAAGGGGATTCGAAATTATGAATAAGCAAAAGCATCGGCTTTCCAAGAAATCTAAAAAATAATGCTTATTCTAATTTTACTTTCATTCCTTTGCAAGGTCTTTTATATAGAACGCCCATTCGAATGAGTTCATAAAAAGGTTCGTGGAATATGAATGTATAACGAAATAATACAATAACTATGTGTACAACGAGAAAATGGAAAACAGGAATACTGTTTATCGCGATGATATTGGTTTGCGGAGCCGCAAATGCACAACATTGGCATCGGCATTATCGTCCCAACCGGGTTGTTACCGTTGTAGTTCAACCTGACGTGATATCTAACCGTTTCAACCAAAAGGAACGATTGGCGATGGCTATAGCTTATCTGGAAACGCATGAACACCTTACTATCAGGCAATATGCAAAAATGACGCATCTTAGCATGGCATCGGCAGAAGCTGAACTTGACGCTTTTGTCATGGATAAGAAAAAGCCCATACGGCTTGTAATCAGGGGAAAAAAGAAAGTGTACATCAAAAGGAAATAGGATATGAAGAAGAATTGGAAACTACTGATATTGGGAGTGACCGCTATGTGTTTGCTACAATCTTGTGTAACCGTGCGCAAGGCCCGTCACCACCGACATCACCCTCACAGACATTGTATGCTTCTTTACCAACGGCCTACAGGTACGGATTCATTGAATGTGCCTGATACTTATATGGCAATAGAAAACCCGATAAATTATGAACGTAAAGGATGACAAGGAACTTGTGTGGCTGACTGCTAAAGATCCAGAGAAAGGCTTCCGTTATCTGATGGCGAAATACAAGGAGGCGGTTTACTGGCATATCCGAAGATTAATCGTAGCTCATGAAGATGCACAGGATGCAACGCAGGAAACGTTCGTCAGGGTATTCCGGTCTTTATCCGATTTCAAAGGTGAATGTACTTTTCGCTCTTGGGTATATCGGATTGCTACTAACGAAGCCTTACGTCTGCTTGGGAAATATAAAAAAGAAGAACTGGTATCATTGGATGACTCTTTCAGCGAATTAAGCAACCTGATGGCTGATGAATATGTCGATTACAGTGATCTGGAAACCGTCAAGCTGCAAAAAGCCATTTTGTCCTTGCCTACCAAGCAACAGCTGGCTTTTAACCTGCGATACTATAATGAATTGGGATATGACGAGATTGCCGGAATTATCGGTTCAACAGTAGATGGGGCAAAATCCAACTACCATATCGCCAAAGATAAGATTGTCAAATATATGAATGTTAACAATTAGATGTATGAAAAGAGATTTTGATTTCGACCGCATAGGCAAGCGTCTTCCCTATACTGCACCAGACGGTTTTCTGGACGATATGGAAAACAACGTATGGGAAACTGTAAGACAGGAGATGTTGCCTTCCAAACCCAAACGTCATTTTCGCCTTTGGTATTCTTTGACAGGAGGACTTGTGGCAGCAAGTATTGCCCTGTTGGTTGTCTTCAATTCATTGCCTGATAATTCAAGAAGTGATTTTGAAGATGTTGAAAAGGCTTTTGCCAATCTGAGCAGCAGTGATCAGGATTACCTGTTTGCAACTTATCAGGATGATTTATTTATGAAATTTTGAACAAGTAAAAAATAAAAAGACATGAAGAATATCATTAAAGTTCTTGCACTTGCAATCGCAATGGTAACTATCAGCACAAGTGCCTATGCCCAAAAGAATGAACGGCAGCGCATGACACGGGAAGAGTTGGCCGAAACCCAAGCCCGTTTTATAGCCAAAGAGATGGCTATGGATGATTCGACTGCCACGCGGTTTGTGGAAACTTTCTGCCAATTCCAGAAAGAAATCTGGGCACTTGGCCCCCGTCCTAAAAGAGATACCTCTCATCTTTCGGATAAAGAGGCTGAACAGGCCATGAATGAAAGGTTTACTCATAGCCAAAAGATACTTGACTTGAGGAAGAAGTATTATTTGAAATACTGCAATTTTTTAACACCCAGCCAAATAGAGAGGGTATATGAACTGGAAAGAGGAATGATGAACAGGCTGTTCAACCGTTCCAAAAACAAAGGAAACCATAAATAAGACAAGATTATGAAAATGAAAGTATTTGGCATATTTTGCCTGCCGTTTCTGATGACAGCAGCCCTATCTTCATGTGACAGTGAAGATATTATAGACCAACCGGGAGAAGTACCCGGAATTGGAAGTCCAACCTTGACCGTTCTTGCCGAACAAGTGGCAGGAAGTGATGGATATGATAAAAATGGAGTTACTGCGTTGAATTTCCCAAGTTCACAGGATTTGCACAGCATATCCAGTGGTTTGAAACTGAATTTTCAGTTGTCCGGAATCACAAAAATAGAGTTGGAAAGTGTAGATGGTTATGCCTTGGCCGGAACTGTCGGTATCCAATGGGGAGCAACAGCGGAAACACTTGTCGGTGAAGTGGAAAACGCCAACTCCATTCTAGTGTTCAATGCCCCGGATGAAAACGGCCTGATTGCCGGAAAAGACTACTGGATTTTTACCTTACCCTGCGACCTCTATGGAGGTTACCGCTTGTCAATCTATCGGGAAGGACTCGTGGCACATTATTTTGGTGTACACCAGACCGTAGAATCAGGCTCGTTCATAAGCCCCGTCAATTTGGAGGAGAATGAACTGGAATTTGACGATCCGGATGCACCGCTCGTGGAAGAAGAACGACCGGAACTGGATGCCACGACAATGGCACTTCTCCGTCAATACCAGCAAAACCCTACGGAAGAGAATAAGCAGGCTTTGTTGGATCAAATGGGCATTCGTTACGATAAGGTGGTAGCCCGCAAGAAAGCCAAACTCCGCGAATTGGAGCGGGAAGCCTTGACCTTGGATGTGGTGGAGGAAATGCAGGAGATTGTGGATGAGATGGTAGAGAACCGTGATATCCGCCTCGAACAGCAATTCTTACGTCTTATCGACCCCCGGAATGACGACAACCCTGATGATGAATGGATGGTACTGCGCGGTGCATCTGCCCCCAATGCCTACATCGGCTATGCTCCTGTAACCAATGCGGAATATGCAGCCTTCAAACCAGATTTTACCTATGAAGCCGGACAGGACAACTATCCGGTAGTGAATATCACGATTGCGGATGCCACAGCTTATTGCGATTGGCTTACGGCACAGGATCATTCGCATAGCTACCGTCTGCCTACCGACGAGGAATGGATTCTCGGTGCAGGGCATATGCCGAAGGACGTTGTAATGAACGCCGGCCGTGTGGAAACAGGACTGACAGCAGTAGATGCTTACAGCCAGACAACAGGTGCTTGTGGAGGTATCGACTTTTGGGGCAACTGTTGGGAATGGACTTCATCCACGGATGCAAACGGGCAGTATATCATTAAAGGCGGCAGTTGGGATTCTGAACGTGACGATTGCCGTAGCGAGAAATCCGATGACGTAAGAATTGGTACACAAGGATATGCCAATGTCGGTTTCAGAGTCGTAAGAACTGATTCTATTTAATTCTCCAAATAATATACGAATATGAAAAATTTGTTTTTAGCAATGGCTGTTGCCATTGTGACGGCCACCGCTGTGTCCGCACAAGACAGCGACAAAGAAGATAAAATCGTGGTTTCAACCCATCAGACGGATAAAGCGGATGGATACGAGGGAGATTCCGCCAACCGATGCGGTATCAAATTCAATTTCCGGCTTACAGGCGTGACAAAGGTAGAACTGGAAAGTGTGGATGGACTTCCATTGGCGGGTGCGGCAACCATTTGTAAGGATGTTCAAGGAAAAGCAGCAATCGGTGATATGGCACATACAAGTACTATCATTACATATAATGCGAGCAACAAGTCCGGATTTATACCCGGAAAAGACTACTACATTTCCACCTTGCCTTGCGACCTTTACGGAGGATACAGGCTCTCCATTTACCGGGACGGACTTGTGGCCCATTATTTCGGCGTGCATCAGAAAGTGGAGTTGGGAGAATTTATCAGTCCCGATGATTTGGTGGAAAGTGAACTGGAGTTCGACAAGCCCAACGCTCCACTCGTAGAAGAAGGACGCCCAAAAATGGACTCCAAGACACATAACCTCTTCGTCCAATACCGGAAGAATCCGACGGAAGCCAACAGGCAAGCACTTCTGGATCAGATGTGTGTGCGGTATGACAAAGTTGTGGCAAGAAAGAAAAACAAACTTCGTGAACTGGAACGTGAAGCCCGGACTTACAGCATAGTGGAACACATGCAAGGTAAGATCGGAAGA
>OGZY01000511.1_pt1 | contig 23697 bp, 20 predicted proteins | sample 1576911 | NCBI WGS metagenome assembly OGZY01 (sample SAMEA3541488, study PRJEB24748) | human gut metagenome | biome: human gut; feature: human-associated habitat; material: faeces | place: China | collected 2012 | reverse complement strand
TAGGATTGGGTGTATTTTTTTACCTTAGAGCTTTGATTTATCTGTCACAGCCCCTTACATTTATTCATCCAAATACGATAAAAGACATTCTACCAATTTATAAACTTGTGTTCCTGGATCAAATTGTGATGGTTTAATTCTTTCACTGTTAAATCCAGACATTCTTCGCTTCGCATTTTTTATTGCCGTCTTTACACCATCATACATATTTACAAGTTCATAAATATTCTCGTAATTTTTTCTATAACATCCATCTCCCAGCTGGTATTCTTTAAATATTTTATCTAGCTTTTCTACCCAGTCATGACGATGTAAAGCAACATCAGAATAGTAAAAATGTAAATATAACCAGTATTCAAATGACTGATTACTCCAAGCTATAAAATAACCTTTCTTTTTTCCTTCTTCTATTGCATCATCAAAATCAGTAAAATCATCTTTATCAAATACAATCCATATATTTTGATACAAAACTTTCGCATCTTTTACAATTTGGTCTGTAATTTCTATTAGTTTTCCTGTTGAACTTCCTTGCCCTTGTATATCAATGAATGGTATTTCCACAACATCAACCATCCCACCTATTTTTTCTGAAATCAATTTTTTTATCCCTTCAAAATATAAAGGTTCTGTCCTCTCTCCTTCTGTTACAATCAAAAATGAATTAGCTTTTGGTATTTTGTATTCATGTTTTCTCTGTTTTCTTGCAGCTCTTCTCTTCTTAAACAAGTCATCCGTTCCCATTTACTTATCCTCTTTTATTTCAAAATCTTTAAGAAGTGGAATACCTCCATACACACCAGCTAAATAATCTTTTTCAAAAGATGCATCAGATCTTACTTTGAAATCAGATAAAGAAGATAGTTCAGAGTATCCAAATTCATCTTTTTGAACAAACCAGATCTGATCTCTCCTAAAAAATTTTTTATCCATTAAAGTTGTATCGTGTGTTGTATAAATCAGCTGTGCAGTTGAATCTTCATCATAAAACAAATCGATAATAAATTTTAAAAGCAAAGGATGCAACTTAACATTAAGTTCATCTACAAACATGGATTTATTCGTTAATATAGCTGTTTTTGCGTTAATATAAATCAAAATACTTCGGATTGTACCTTCTGATTCATTAAACAATGCTAGCGGATATTCTTCTCTGTCTTTTCCTACATGTTTTGTATAGAAAAAGACATCATCATCTTTTTTCTTATAACCAATGTCTACAATGCCTGTATCTATTGCTCTTAAGAACTCTAACAATTTTCCTTTTTCTTCATCAATGATTTTTGGTAAAACAGGCTTTAATAAACTACTATCATCATATAAATCGGTAGGAACAATTAAGGTATCCATAATTGCAGAATACACTGTACTAAAAACATCTGTTTTTAATATTAATTTATTAAAAAAGGAAAGTGCCAAGGTATCTTGAGGAATTTGTTCTTTATACAACTCACATTCTTTTCTGATGGATGGTCCTAAATGAATTTCATCTATACTTCTTTCAAAAATAATTATGTTTCTATTTGTAGTTAAGCTTTTCCTATACATCCATTCACTTACAATCGATGTATCATTATATTCAAATCCATATTTATATTCAAATCCATCAACGATTTCCACAATTTCAAATTCTGTGTTCTTTTTCTCTTTTACAAAAGAAAAAGGAAAATAAAATTCATCAATTGCCTTTTTTCCGTTCCTATCTATATTATTAAATGAATTCGCAATAATTCTTTGAAAATAAAGCATTGCTAAATATAAATTTGATTTACCACTTGCATTTGCTCCATAAATTGCCGCTACTCGCAGGAACTTTTCCTTTGTTCCAATATCAATCAAGTTACTTTCATGCTCTTTATATGCATGAATTGCTGTCATATCTATAGTTGTTTCATTTTTGAAAGAAAGAAAATTTTTTAAAGTAAATTGAACCAACATATAACAACACCTCCCATATATAATATACTCAGATTTTGATTATTATGTCAATTTTTTTGTGATAATTTCACAATTTTATTTATTTTATCAATAAAATATAATTATCCAATCATAATAATTGATTTATGTTGGCTATTACAGAAATAAAATTAGATTTAGAGATTTCATTTATAAGAACTTATTTTAGTGATACAAGCTTTAATAAATTCAACTGAAGATAGATAAAACTTACATTTTATATAACATTTATATACTTTTCTCATTCTTTATAAAGAAAAAGACTTCGACAAAAAATCATTGTCAAAGCCCAAATAAATTTATAAGTATATATTAAATCAGCCAACCGAAATATAATACGAAAATCAATACAAGAACCCAAATAATTGGACTGATTTCTTTAATTTTTCCTGCCGCAATCATCGCAACAGCATAAGTAATAAATCCTAACGCAATTCCATTTGAAATAGAATAAGATAAAATCATAACTAAGATTGTCACAAATCCAGCTGCCGTAAATACCATGTCATTCCAGTCTACTCCACCTAGCTGCTGTACCATCATAATACCAACAACAACCAATGCCGGAGCAGTAACGGCACTTACCGCTGTACTTAAAACAACTGGAGAAATAAAGATTGATAGAAGGAATAATACCCCTGCAGTAACCGCAGTTAATCCTGTTCTTCCTCCAACACCGACACCACTTGAACTTTCTACAAAAGAAGTAACGGTAGAAGTACCTAAAACAGCACCAGCGACTGTACCAATAGAATCCGCAACTAATGCCTGTTCTGCGTTTTCAAGTTCTCCTTTTTCGTTAACTAAACCAATTTTATTCCCAATCGCAACTAACGTTCCTGCTGTATCAAAGAAATCAACAAACAAGAAAGAGAAGATAATTACGAATGCTTTTCCTGGATTCGCAAACAACTCACCAAATCCTGATGCAAATGCGCCAAGTGTAGACATATCAAAATTTGTAGTAATTGCATTTCCTGGTAAAGCAGGCATAAGTTCCGCTTTTGTTACTGAATCCAATACGCTTACTCCAAATGCTTCATGAGCAATCAATCCTACAATTGCGGTAATGACCATACCTACAAAGACACCAGCAGGCACTTTTTTGATAACCAGGAAAATTGTTATCAAAATTCCAAAGGTTGCAAGCAAGACCGTTGGTGTAGAAAATTTACCCAAAGCAACAAATGTAGAACTGCTTGCGACAATAATACCCGCATTTTTCAAACCAACAAAAGCAATAAAGAAGCCAATACCAGCACCAATTGCCAGCTTTAACTGCACAGGAATTGCATTGATAATCATTTTACGAATTCCTGTAACAGAAATAATCAAAAAGACAATACCGGATACAAGTACCGCAGCTAATGCAGCCTGCCAGGAATACCCCATCTCTGATACAACTGTATAAGCAAATAATGCATTTACCCCCATACCTGGAGCTAATGCGACTGGATAATTTGCGACAAGCCCCATAACAACAGAAGCAAATGCCGCAGAAATTGCAGTTGCCATGAATACAGAGTGTGTATCCATTCCTGCATCTCCTAAAATTGCAGGGTTAACACCTAAAATATAGGCCATGGCAAGAAACGTCGTTAAACCGGCAATCAGTTCCGTTTTAACATTTGTATTCTTTTCTTTTAATTTAAATATTTTTTCTAACATACAATACCTTCCTTTTTGTTGAAAAACAACGGTGTAATTATAACATTTTTATTGTATTCTTCAAAATAAATATTTAAAAAATGTATAAAATATTACATAAAAACATTTTATATTAAATCTAGCTTTTACTCTTCTTTCTGAAAGATCAAGGACATGGTTTCTATATCCCCTGTTCCTCTTGTTTCAATGGGAATATAACCTTCAAAGCTCCACCCGTTTTCCAAATCTCCTCCACACCATCAAAAGAATACTTTGTACCTTTTCCTAATCCATAACCACACAATTCTGATTTTACTCTGACAAATTCAACCTTTGTCATATCTTTCACCTCACATTATAGTAACTTCTCTATATACTATATCAAAAAAACGGACAGGAGAAAAAGTTTTTATCCCAACAATTTTATATAGCTTTCTTTATGAAATGTAAAATACTTAATACCAATAACAAAGAATAACTCTACACTGGTATAAACAAAAGATGCTGTTTTATCCCAACAACACCTTTTTTCTATTCATATGTATTCTTATACACAAGTTATAAAACGCTTTTTATATATTCCAGTATCGATTGCGTATCCATCTTCTCCTGTTTTAATAATTCTTCTGGATCATAGCGATCATAGAAATGTTTCTGTAAACCATAGTTTTTTACTTTGATATTGCTGTCACCATAGTAAGAAGCTATTTTTTGACCAAATCCTCCATCTAAGATACCATCTTCCAGCGTTATAATCAGTTCATGATTTTCTTTTAACTGTTCTAACAGTTTAATATCCATTCCAGAAGCAAATCTTGGATTGATCAAAGTTGGCTGAACGTGGAAAGTTTCTTTCATTTTCTGTGCAAGTTTTTCTCCTCTTTGATAAAAATCTCCCAGGGCAAGAATTGCCACTTTTTCTCCTTCTTGTTCCACCTTAAATGTATGAATCGCATCATAAGAAGCATCTGCATTTCTGCTTGTTACTTTATTCCCTGGCAACATGATCATTACTGGATGTTCTTTTTGATCAACAGACCAGGAAAGCATAGATACAAGCTCCTCTTTTGAAGAAGGACAAAGCACTACTAAGTTTGGTATATTGGAGAATGCGGATAATCCAAAGATTCCCAAGTGTGTTACATCTGTCAAACCGTCAAAAGAAGTATAATTCAAAAGAATGGTAACTGGACTATTATTGATACATACATCATGACTGATTTGATCATAACATCTCTGCATAAAAGTTGTATTCGTTACAACTAGTGGTTTTGTTCCCTGTTTTGCAGCTCCTGCAGCCATCGCTACAGCCTGCTCCTCTGCAATCCCTACATCTACAAACTGCATTCCTAAAGCTTCTCGATCTTTTTGACTCAAACCTACACTTGCCGGCATATTTGGTGTTATCACCATAAACGCTTTATCTTCTTTTGCCTTGTTCATGATATATTCTCTTGCGATCGATGTATAATCTTCGCTTCCATCAAAAGAAACTGTTGTTTTTCCTGTTTCTTTATCAAAAGGAAGAACCCAATGCCAGTTTTCCTTATCTTCTATAGCTTTCTGATACCCTTTTCCTTTTAAAGTATTGATATGTACCACAATTGGATGATCAATATCTTTTACTTTTTCAAATACACGAATCATCGCTTCTATATCATTTCCATTCTCTTCATATATATAATCCAATCCCATTGCGTTAAACATATTGTTGTCGGCATTTCCTTTGGCATCTCTTAACTCTTTTAAATTCTTATAAATGCCACCATGTGTTTCAGATATAGACTGCTGATTATCATTCACAACAATGATCAAATTAGAATTCAATTCAGAACCGGCAACATTCAAGCCTTCCAAAGCTTCTCCTCCTGATAAGGAACCATCTCCAATCAAGGCAATTACATTTTCTTTTTTTCCAAGCAAATCTCTAGCTTTCGCAAGACCAGTTGCTAAAGAAATAGAAGTAGAAGTATGTCCAACATTAAATAAGTCATGCTCACTTTCTTCTGGATTTGTATATCCGGAATCCTCTTTAAAATGCGCATCATCTATATATCCTAACTTTCTTCCCGTCAACATCTTATGTGGATAACTTTGATGTGATACATCAAATACAAATTTATCTTTAGGAGAATCAAACACATAATGCATCGCAATTTCTGTTTCTACAATTCCAAAGTTAGGACCAAAATGTCCTCCGATTTTTGTCAAACGATGAAAAAGACCTTCTCGAATATCTTCAGCCAGTTCATTCAGTTCCTCTAAACTTAATTTTTTAACATCCTCGGGTCCATTTATTTTGTTTAATACGTTATACATAGTATATCCTTCCTTTCTTGACCAATAAAAAACTTAATGGTAGACTTATTGTAATATCTAAACCTAACTTTAGGTCAAGTATAATTTAAGGAGGATTTTATGCAAATTGGAGAAATCTCAAAAATAACAGGAGTATCTATTTCTACATTACGTTACTATGATAAACATGGACTTTTAAAAAATGTAAATCGAACAAAAGGCGGCATACGTGTATTTACAGATGCAGATATCGAAGCTCTTCAAATGATTCATTGTCTAAAAAGTTCGGGATTAACCATCCAAGATATCAAACAGTTTATGGATTGGTGTGCTCTAGGCGATGAAACGATTGATACAAGATTGAACTTTATGTATAAACAGGAAGAAAATATTAAAAATCAAATGAATTTATTGACGAAATCTTTAAAGCTCATTGAATTTAAACAGTGGTATTATGAAACTGCAAAAAAAGAAGGAACCGAACAACATGTAAAAAACATGAAAGTATCTGAGTATCCTTCTCACATACAAAAATTATATAAAGAAACACATGAAAGATAATATTACAATAACATCTTTTATATAAATGTACTGACTCCTACCAGCAATATCAAAAACAAGAGATTCCATGCCGTAAAAATAAGAAGATACTTCTTTTTCTGCTTTGGATATTGAACTGCAATCTGTTTATAAGATATTAAGCTTGCCATAGATGCAATCAATGTACCAAGTCCACCAAGGTTGGTCCCAATAATAAGCTGTGCATAATTTTCTGTATAGGCTGAAAGCAGCATTGCGCAAGGAACATTACTAATAAATTGGCTGCATATGATCGCAAATATTTTTTCATGATGCAACAGCCACTGTGATAAAATTTCATGCAGCCCCTCCAAGGTATTTATATTCCCTATAAAGATAAAAAAGAAAAGAAAAATAAGCAGTAACGAATAATCTACTTTTGAAAATAGGGAAATATCTAACAGAAGAATTGTCGCTGCAACGATACAAACTAAGATCCAATCAGATAATATATTTCCTACACACAGCAAACATAAAATAAACAACAATATATAGATACTTATGTTTTTATACTTCAACTTTTTATCTTGATATACAGATACTTTAATTTCCTTGTTTTTATAAAACACAACAATAAATAGTATGAATAAGATAGCAGAAATCAGTGTATATGGAAACATGAGTGATAAAAATTCCGTTAATTTCATCTGTGATAAGGAAAATAAATATAAATTTTGTGGATTTCCAATCGGTGTAAACATACTTCCAAGATTTGCCGCAATGCTCATAAATACGACTGTAAGACAAATTTTTGAATCCATTCCAGCTGCGTTTAAAAGCAAGATCCCAAAAGGTACAAAAGTAATCAAGGCAACATCATTCGTTATAAACATACTGCTGATAAAACAAAGAAAAACCAAAGAAAAAACAAGCCCCTTTGCAGAATGGATTTTCTTTAAAAGAATATCCGCAACATAGGAGAAAAAATACTGTTCCCTTAATCCTTCCACTATTAACATTAAACAGAATAGAAGAATAAGAGTATGAAAATCTATATATCCTATATATGCTTTACTTGGCGGAACCATAAAGAACGATAAGAAACACAGTATAAAAGATATGCTTAATACTATATCTTTTTTACAAAAGCCGATTATTTTTTTCATTCGAATATCCCCTTAACTTTATTTCTCCATACAAAAACCTTGGAAGCTCCAAGGTTTTTTCTTATTTCAAATATTTTTTCAAGTTTTCTGCAGGTGTTGTATCTTCCCACTTCACACCTAAATCTTCTCTACCCATGTGTCCATAAGCAGCTAACTGACGATAAATTGGTTTTCTTAAATCCAATGTCTTGATAATGCTTGTTGGTCGAAGGTCGAATTCTTTTCTTACGATATCTGCAATTTCTTCATCAGCCAGTTTTCCTGTACCAAACGTATCGACAAGAATACTTACTGGATGAGCAACACCAATCGCATAAGCTAACTGAATTTCGCATTTGCTTGCAAGTCCTGCCGCAACAATATTTTTCGCAACATAACGAGCTGCATATGCTGCACTTCTATCAACTTTTGTAGGATCTTTACCTGAGAATGCTCCCCCACCATGACGAGCAACCCCACCATAAGTATCAACGATAATTTTACGTCCTGTTAAACCACTATCTCCCTGAGGACCACCGATAACAAAACGTCCTGTTGGATTGATATAGATTTTTGTATCTTCATCCATCAAATCTTTATCAATAATTACATCAATAACGTGTTTCTTCAAATCTTCACGAATGGTTTCTAATGATACACTGTCTGAATGCTGTGTAGAAATAACGATCGTATCTACACGTTTTGGACGATCATTTTCATATTCGATTGTTACCTGTGTTTTTCCATCAGGTCTTAAATATGTAAGAGTTCCATCTTTTCTTACTTTTGTTAACTGTTTTGCTAAACGATGTGCCAAAGAAATCGATAATGGCATTAATTCTGGAGTTTCATCGCAGGCATAACCAAACATCATACCCTGATCTCCTGCACCATTGTTATCTTCTTCTTTTCCTTCTTTTGTTTCCAAAGAGTGATCCACACCCATCGCAATATCACTGGACTGTTCATCAATTGATGTTAAAACAGAACATGTTGTTCCATCAAATCCATATTTTGCACGATCATAACCGATACCTAATACAACATCACGTGCAATGGAAGGAATATCCACATAGCAGTTTGTAGAGATTTCGCCCATGATCATAACCATACCTGTTGTACAGCAAGTTTCACACGCTACGCGGGCATTTGGATCTTTTTCTAAAATTGCATCTAAGACTGCATCACTAATCTGGTCACAAATTTTATCTGGATGACCTTCTGTTACAGACTCAGAAGTAAAATACTGTTTATTTAACATATACATCCCTCTTTTCTTTTCTATTTATAATACTAAATTTGAGCATTACTATTTTACAGCTTTTCCTATTTCTAAACAAGTAAAAAAACAAAAGATTTTATCTTTCCGCTTTTTATTTCACAATAATCTTATAATTCTATTCCGATTATTATATAGTTTCAGATTAAACATCATCAAAATCACAAACATTCCCATAAAACACGCAATGTAAAGGGTTTCAAGCCTCAGTTTATATGTTATACTTTAAATATAAGAAGCTGTACAACAGCAGGGAGGAAACCATATGAAAAAACTTTTTGTCGCTGCCGCTACAGTTATCATGCTGGCAGGGTGTACACAAAACGCTGACAAGAAAGAATCCAAAACATGCTCCATTGATATGTCTGGAATTACCATGGATATCAAGATGGATGCCACAAATGAAGTTGTAGATAATCTTGGCATGAATATTAAAATCCCTGGTTCCTTGCTTGGAGGAGATGCCTCTGTTTTAACAGAAGATAATTTAAAAACTATGGGAAATGCTGCACTTAAACAAATGAATATTGAAAAGGGAACCGGTGTTGAAACAAACTTCACCATTGAAGGAAAAGATTTAAACGCTGAAGTTACATTTGATTTAAAGAAAGCAGATGCCAATACCTTAAAGGCCATTGGTATTACAGAAGAAATGAAAGAATTGAAATTAACAGATGCAGTAAAAAACTTTGAGGCAGCTGGTGCTACCTGCAAATAACAAACTCAATAATCATAACAAAAAGGGATACACGTCCCTTTTTCTATATCTTTATTCTTCTTTTAACTCCATGCGTTCACAGCTTTCCAATATTTCAATGACTTTAAACAGCCAGTCTTTGCTTTTTGGAAAGAAAACAGAAATCTTTTTATCCACAAAACGCATTTGAATGTTTTTAGAAATCGTTGTCATACGTTCAAAGAATTTAACCCCATCAATACGATTTGACCAGTTTTCTGAAAAGCTGATACGAATTCTTTTTGGCTCTTCCATAAATGTATCTACTATCGGTTCATTAATTAAAATATCCAGTCGTTTTTTCTCAAACAGCATTTGTACTGATTTTGGAAGTTTTCCATAATTATCTTTAATTTCTTCCATCATATCACGAAGCTGTTCCTTTGTCTGAATTGCTTCAATCCTTTGATATAATGTAATTTTTTCATAATCTTCATTCGCAAATTTTCCCGGTATATAGGCATCTACCGCAACATTTGCTTTTTTCATTACCAGTTTTTCTTCTTTTTTGATACCTTTTCTTTCCATGATGGCTTCATTTAACATTTCAATATACATGTCAATACCTACGGTATCAATAAAACCAGCCTGCTGTGGTCCCAGCATATCTCCTGCCCCGCGAATTGTTAAATCTCGCATGGCAATCTTATATCCGCTTCCAAGCTGAGTAAATTCCTTAATGGATTTTAATCGTTTCCCCGCCACTTCGCTTAGCTGTTTTTGTGGAGAATACATCAAATACGCATATGCTAAACGATCACTTCTACCTACTCGTCCTTTGATCTGATACAGCTGACTTAATCCAAAATGATCGGCATCTTCAATAATGATCGTATTGGCATTTGGAATATCAATTCCTGTTTCAATGATTGTTGTACAGACAAGCACCTGATAATGATTATCAGTAAACTGCAACATCACATCTTCGATCTCTTCACGACTCATTTTTCCATGTGCCACACCAACTTCAATATCTGGTAAAGCTTCTCTTAATTTACGTGCCACATTATAAATCTCTTTTACATTATTGAAAAGATAGAATACCTGTCCATTTCGTGCTAATTCTCGCTGTATCACTTCTTTGATCATCGAAAAGTTTTTCTCTATTACATATGTTTGTACCGGCATACGATTGGATGGCGGAGTATCGAGCTGTGATAAGGAACGAATCCCAATCAAAGACATCTGTAAGGTTCTTGGAATTGGTGTTGCACTTAAGGAAAGTACATCAACACTGTTTTTTAATTCTTTTATTTTTTCTTTATGTTCCACACCAAAACGCTGTTCCTCATCGATAACCAATAATCCCAAATCAGAGAATTCCACATCTTTAGATAGTAGGCGATGTGTTCCAATTAAAATATCAATATTGCCTTCTTTTACATCGTGTAAAAGTTTCTTTTGTTCTTTCAAAGGCACAAAACGATTGATCACCGCAATTTGTACAGGGAAATTTTGGAATCGTTTTACAAAGGTTTTATAATGCTGCAAAGATAAAATGGTTGTAGGACATAAAAATGCAACCTGTTTATTATCCGCAACAGCTTTAAATGCTGCACGTGCTGCCACTTCTGTTTTCCCAAAACCAACATCCCCACATAATAAACGATCCATCGGCTTGCTGGATTCCATATCTCGTTTAATTTCTTTTACCGCTTTTGCCTGATCTCGTGTTAATTCATAAGGAAAATCTTTTTCAAAATCAGCCTGTAAAGGTGTATCTGGCGCAAACGCATAACCAATATTTTCATCACGCTGTGCATATAGATGCAGCAAACGATCCGCAAGTTCCGCAATTTTTTCACTGACCTTGCGTTTTGTTTTTTCCCATTCCTTGCTTCCAAGTGTATTCAGTTTTGGTGAAGCACCTTCTTTAGAAATAAACTTGCGAATTAAATGAAACTGTTCCAATGGTATATATAAGGAAGCATCTCCCTTATAGACTACATGCAGATAATCTTTATGCATACCATCATTGTTTCGTGTTACAATACCTAAATATTTTCCTACACCATGCTGATTATGTACAACATAATCTCCAACACTTAATTCTTCATAATTATGTAATACTTCTGCTTCTTTAAACTTATTCGCAAAACGAGAAGTCTTTTGTGTTTTATGGAAAAGTTCTTTGCTGGTATAAACTGCGATATTTTCATTTACACAAGTAAAACCTTCCACCATAGCATGTTGAAGAAGTGAAATCCCTTCTTCCAGTGCATCCTCTTCTTCCACAAGATGATAACTTACATTCTCTTCCTGTAAAATACGTTTTATTTGCACAATTTCTTTTTCATCAAGACACAATAAAACACGTCTATTTTTCGCCTGTGACAAAACTTCCTGCATCGTTCTTTCTAAGCTCACATCGCCTAACGACATGGATAGAATATTGGAAGATACCGGTTTTTTATAATCTACAAACATACCGAATTCCAATACTTCATGTCCCTGCAGTACATGATTCATATCTTCAAATACAGAGAATTTACATAAAGCTCTTCCCTCTTCAAACAGCTCCTGTAAATAAGAAACTGTTTCTTCCTGTATATGTTTGATGGATTCTTTTACTTCTTCCTTACTGGAAACAAGAATCCAGGCATCTTTTCGATAATCACAAAGCGTGCTTCTATCTTGCTGGAAAGCATAATAACGATACAGCCTACCTTCCACTTCTCTTCGCTGCAGCATATCAAGATCTTCTAAAATCGTATCATATAAAGTCTCTTGCATATCTTCTGGTAAATGTTTTTTCTGCTTTTCAAATTCTTTGATTGCATTTTGTCGAATTTCTTCCAGTTGTTTTTCTTCAAACAAAAAGGTGCTGGCAGGTAAAATCTTTATTTCCTGTATGACTTCTATTGTTCTTTGTGTAGAAATATCAAAAAAACGAATACTGTCAATAATATTGTCAAAAAACTCAATACGAATCGGATGTTCATAATTCATTGAAAAGACATCAATAATCCCCCCGCGTGCTGCATAACATAAAGGCTGATCCACACGATTCACATGGGTATAACCTGCTTCCTGCAACAATCGTTTCAAGTCGTCATATGCAATCTCTTCATCTTGTTTCAAAGATAAGGTATGCTTTTCAAATTGTTCTTTTGATGGCTGAAAACGAATGGCACCTGCTGTGTTCATAACGCAGATATAAGGGCGATCTTCCAATAGTTTTCCCATTACTTCCATCTGGTTTGCTCTTGTCTCAGGAGAAGAGGCAACAGCTTCCACACGCAAAGATTCTTCCATCGTAAATAACAGCACATCTTCTTTTAATAAAGCAGATAAACGATCGTATAATTTCTGTGCAGAATATGCATTGTTTTTCACAATAAACATACTTTGCGGCTGCATACGATATGCACTGGCAATTAACAATGCTTCTTCACTTAAAGAAAGATTTCCTAATACACTTTCTTTTTTTAGAATACTTTTGACACCGGCATTTTCTGCCAGTTCTCTTAAAAGAATATCCACAATATCACCCTACTTTTTATTATATCGGCTCATGGTATCAATAAACGTATGCGTTAAAGAAAAAATAGCCGCATCTCTTGCTTGTTCCACTGCCTTTTTAAAATCTTCCTGTTCTTCTTTGCGTATTTTTCCCAGCACCCAGTTTACTACCGGTACTCGTGCATCTTTTCCAATCCCTACACGAATACGATTAAATTCCTGTGTATGCAAATGGGCAATGATATTTTTCATTCCATTCTGTCCACCAGCACTTCCTTTTTCACGAAGACGAATCTTTCCAACCGGCATATCCATATCATCATAAATTACCAGAATATCTTTTGCCTGTAAACGATAAAACTTCATAGCTTCCACCACTGCTTCCCCAGATAAATTCATATACGTCTGCGGCTTCATCAACAACACCTGTTCTCCATCAATACGTGTCAGTGCAATCAGTGCTTTAAACTTTTTCTGTGTAACTTCTACATGGCAATACTCTGCGATTGCATCAAGCACACTGAAGCCCGCATTATGTCTTGTATTTTCATATTCTTTACCCGGATTTCCTAAACCAACGATCAGTTTCATATATTCACCTCATACCACGACAAAATCTCATACATAAAGTGTATGAGATCGTGTTTCTTTCTTTGTGGATACATTATACAACGAGACATATGGTTATGCAAATCAAATTATTTCTATCATACTCCATCTACAATCACCTAATTCTTTTCATCAATTATCACCAAGTCCAAATCCTTTTTTCATACTCTTTAATAAGATTTGCAACTCATATTCTAAATTGAACTCCTCGTTTTGATTTCCCATAATAACATCAAAATTACAATACACTATATCATTTCACTTATTAACACAGGAGTGAATAATAGCCATACTGTTTCAGAACCTAATTCATCATATAAAAAGGACATCCCTAAAACAAACTGTCTAAGAATGCCCTGTTCTACATAAAATTTTATTAACTTATTCTTTATGTGCAAATAAATCCAAAATATCTGCTTTGGACATTGTAGAAAGAGAACCATCGTTTCCTTCCACAAAATTATCCGCAAGATCTTTTTTCTGCTGTTGCAGCTTTTCAATCTTTTCCTCAATAGAATCTTTCATAATCATACGATACACCTGCACATTTGCATTTTGTCCAATACGATGTGCACGATCGGTTGCCTGATTTTGTGCTGATACATTCCACCATGGGTCAATGTGAATAACTGCTTCTGCTGCCGTAAGGTTCAAACCAGTTCCCCCTGCCTTTAAAGAAATCAAGAATATTGGTGTATCATCCTTTTGGAATGCCTCTACCATTTCTCTTCGTTTTTCCTTGTTTGTACTTCCTGTTAGCATATAATAAGGAAGCTTCTGCTTATCTAACTCCTGTGCAAGTAGATCCATTAAGGAAGTAAAGGAAGAAAAAATCAATATTTTCTTATTATTTTCATGAAGTGTATTTACCAAATCTATACAAGCCTGTAGTTTACTGGAAGGAGTTGTAATGCCTTCAAAAACTAATCGCGGATCGCAGCAAATCTGACGAAGCCTTGTCAGCATCGCTAAGATTTCAATTTTTCCAATACTGTTTTGATCTAGTTTCTGTTTTAACTCTTTATTTACCTGCATAGCATTCGCAAAATACAGTTTCTTTTCTTCTTCGCTAAAATCAATCAAATACTGATGATCCACTTTATCAGGAAGTTCTGTTAATACATCCTTTTTCGTTCTTCGTAAAATAAATGGAGATACCAGTCGTTTCAATGTCTTATTTGCCTTTTCATCCTGCTTGGATACAATTGGTATTTCATAATGTTTTCTAAAGTGTGCATAACTAAATAAATAACCTGGCATTAAGAAATCAAAAATGCTCCAAAGTTCCGACAATGCATTTTCAATCGGTGTTCCACTTAACGCAAAACGATGCGCCGCCTGCAGCTGTTTCACACATTCTGCATTTTTTGTTTTCTGATTTTTAATATTCTGTGCTTCATCTAGTATAACCGTATCAAACATTATATCTTTATACTCTTCAATATCATTACGTAAATAATCATAAGAAGTAATATAGACATCAACATGTTCTTTATGAATCAAATTCTTTCGATTTGTTTTATTTCCAGTAATGATACAGCTAGACAGTGTTTTAGAAAACTTTTGAATTTCATCCTGCCAATTGTAAATCAAAGATGCGGGTGCTACTACAAGGAATTGTTTTCCCTCATCCTTTACACTATCTAACATACAAATTACCTGCAAGGTTTTCCCTAGCCCCATCTCATCTGCCAAAATCCCATTGAATTTATACTGGTACATGGTCAACAGCCATTTCACACCGATTTTTTGATAATCACGAAGAATATCCATATAATCTTCATTTACCGTATAACGAATTTTATTGTTTTGGAAATTTTCAATATATTGTTTCAATGCCTCATCACGATTGATTTTTAAACTGCTGTTTTCTTTTAAACGCTCATCTAAGGAAAGGGAATGAAAAGCATCCAGTTTTAAAGTCCCATTCTTAATATTTTTCTCTGATAAATCATAATCTTCCAAAAGACTTTCAATATCTTCTAACTGTTCACTCTCTAAATGCAAAATCTGTCCTGATTTTAAACGTGTATAACGTTTTTTCTTTTTCATGGCTTTTAAAATGGCACCAATTTCTTTCATATCAAAATCTTCGGTATGAAAACTGATTTCCAGCAAATTATTATTTAAATGTACTCCTGTTGTAATTGTATAATTGGTTTTTTTACCAATTTTCTTTAATGCGTCACTAACATAAACATCACAGATTTTTTGTAATGCCGGCACATTGTTTTGTAGAAAAGATAATGTATCATCTTCATCGATATTCATAAAGAATGCATTTTCTTCCTTATCTTTATAAACACTTTTTTCATCTAATACCGATAATAATATTTCTATATTTGCGTTTGTTTCATAATTCTGATTTGTTAGTAACGCTACTTTTTGTTCCTGTTCATCATATGCTACTGGTTTGAAAGATATTGTATCTGCATCATATACATCTCCATATAATTCCGGCTTATGTACAATACAGTTTTCTGTTTTTATCTGTGGAAGAAGATCTTCTCCTTCTACAATATTTAAATTGGCTTGTATATGACGGAATATTTTATCATAAAATTCAGGATAATCATCAAGTGAAACAAATAAACGTTCTTGTGTCTGTATGATAAACAATTCTAAAAGTTCAAAAAATGATGTATGAAAACGGACCAGTTCTCCATCTTTAAACTTATAAAAATAGTTTTCTCCTCCTATGATAAACTCTGTATTTCTTGTCTCAAAACAAAGCAAATCTTCTTCCTTTGTTACACCAACACAAAATTTCATTTCTTCCGCTGGTTTTTTTGGATACATGATATCGTAAAATGTATCCGTCATTTCATAAGAATTTAATGGATACAAATAACGTCCAGATAAAAATTCTCTATCCATCATGATACATTTCTCCATAAAGTGAATAATTTTTTTAGAATGCTCATCAAATTTTTCAATATCATGTACAAAGGCTAAGTTTTTACCATATTTTACATATTGTTTTCGTTCTACTGCCTGAACAAAATTTGGAATATCTTTAATTACATATTTCTTCTCACATCCAACTTTAAATCCTACACGAAAGTCTTGAAAGCCACTTCCCTCCTTATTTATTTCAATCGAATATATTTTTGTATCCAAACAAGAATTTATGGTTTTTTCATGTACCTGCTGCTTTTTCTTATAAAGTTTATCCAGTGCATGTTTTGACTGCATACGAAATAATTCCAGTTCCTTCTTTCGTTTATATGCAAGATAACCTTCCATTTCATACACATCTTCCCATGTATAATCGACTGCTTCTTTACCTTCTAAAAAATCACAGACAGCTAATATATGAGGACAGTATTTTCGTAAAGAATAAGGATTAAATTCTTTACAATTACATTCAGAGTAATAATGTTCCACCCGATTATACTCTACCCTAAGAGATACATCGTAAAAAGCATCCCCCTGCTTGCATACAGCATCAATATGATAGGAATCCCATCCCTCATCACTTATCTCTAACTTAATTACTTGAATATCATTAAGGATTTTCTGTAAATCTCTTCTGTCTGTTTTTGTTGTAATATTAAAGCTTTTTAATAATTTAAATTTCATTCCGATCCCTCTTTTTATTTATATTTATTTTACCATATTTTCTAGAAACACATTGTGTCAATTTCCATGTGCTGTCACTTTTGCATTTCGTTTTTGAAAGCTTATTGTATCTTTTAACTCAATATTATAAAATATAAAAAAAGGAGGAATCCCTATGGCAACAAAGAAAAAACATAAGAAAAAAAAGAATATATCTTCTAAACCATCCTTTTATGATACATTTTATAAAACTAAAGAATCCAGTATAGAGGAATACATTCAGCAATTAAAAGATGCAGGATTTCAAACTTCTAAAGAAGAAATCTTAAAACAATATGAAACACTAACTTCTGTTGAAGATTTAGTATTAAGCGTTTCTCCGACACATCGAACTGTATATCAAAAATTATTACTTAAACTCATTCCTGAACAATATGATCTACACACTTTATGTGATCCCTATTATATTTATGCAGATGCGCTTTCTTTATCAAATACAGAAATGGAAATACAGGAAGAAATTACTGAAATTTATAAACTGATGAAACGTATTGAAAACATGTATACACAGCAGAAAAAAGATTTAATGTATTTTCATCATGTTTATGATTTCGATATTACTACTTTTTTAGTAACTGCCTTTATACGATATGCCAGCATTTGTCCAAATGATGAACAGATGCAGGAAGCAGAAAATCAGGCGAATAACCTTCTTTCCATTTATAAGAAAAACCAAAGCTTTTTTGCGGATATGAAAGCTGCTCTGTTATGTGGATATGCGGCATCTGGTAATATAGAAATTGCGAACAAGAAAAAAGAAGAATTGTTAAACATGTATCCAAAAGAGCCTTACTTTGTATATTACAGTTTACTGCATGGTATCGCATCATCAAAAAATATTGACAAGTTTGAAGATTTCTATAAAGAAGCAATGAAATATATGGTATTCTCAGCAGAGGAACAAACATTCAAAGATCAAATCACACTTTTATATAAAGCCTATGAAGAATATCTGAAAGGAGCCAAGGCATGAGAATTCAAGAGCTAGCTTCCTATCGAAATGAAAAAAACTTTTCATCTCCTTTTTATGCAGAATTGTTTTGTGACGATATATGGGGAGATAATGGAGAAGACTGTGCAAGTGTAACGATTCACCCTACAAAAGAAGGATGGCATCTTCATTACATACGTACACAAAGTGGAATTCCTTATCCTTTTGCCCCACATACCAGCAAGATCGTTGATGAATATGAAAAAGATGTAAACGATGAACAATTTTATGACTACCTACTGCTTCATAATTTACAAGAAGCTTTTATGGACTATATCACCACAGTGTAATATCTGTGGTTTTTTTATGAAGAATAAAAACTTAACTATAAAAGACAGTGAATAAGCTAACTCTACCATTCGTAGATTGTCTCTTAAGGTAAAAACCATTACAATACCAATAGGAGGGAATACTATGAAGCAAATAAGTAATGAAAAATTTGGGCAGTTTCTTGTTGAACTGCGAAAAGAAAAAGAAATGACACAAAAAGAACTGGCTGAAAAACTATTTGTATCGGATAAAACAGTAAGTAAGTGGGAATGTGGAGTTTCCCAAACAAAAGGATATTAAGAAATAACCTGTGTTTACCTGCTTGCAAATTATTGTATTTGGATAAACGAGAAAAAAACTTTTTATTGACAGATATAATATCAGATATTATAATTGTCCGTAATTGAATAACTATCTTCAGGGCAGGGTGTAATTCCCTACCGGTGGTATAGCCCACGAGCCGAAAGGCATGATTTGGTGAAATTCCAAAGCCGACAGTATAGTCTGGATGAAAGAAGATGAAAGTAAGTTTATGCTTTTTTTGCGTGCTCTGGAATGATTTTATATTGTTTCAGAGCATTTTCTTTAATCGCATAAATCCTCTTTTGCATGTCTTGGATAGATTTTATTCAAGGCATGTATTTTTTTGGAGGTGTAAAAATGAGCGATACAGAATACATGAAATTAGCAATAAAACTGGCAAAAAAAGGTGCTGGCTATGTCAATCCTAATCCTATGGTTGGGGCAGTAATTGTAAAAGATAATCGAATTATAGGACAGGGATACCATGAAATCTTTGGTGGATTGCATGCAGAGAGAAATGCATTAAAAAATTGTAGGGAGTCACCTGTAGGAGCAACACTTTATGTAACACTTGAACCATGCTGTCACTATGGTAAGACACCACCTTGCACAGAAGCAATTATTAAAAGTGGCATTACAAGAGTAGTCGTCGGAACTTTAGACTGTAATCCTATTGTGTCTGGAAAAGGTGTAAAGGTACTTGAGGAAAACAACATTCAAGTTGTGATAGGAATTTTAGAAATGGAGTGTCAACAGTTAATCAAAGTTTTTAGAAAATATGTTACAAGGCATATTCCTTATGTTTTTATGAAATATGCAATGACAATGGACGGGAAAATAGCAACTTATACAAATCAATCAAAATGGATAAGTGGCGAAAAAGCGAGAAAACAAGTACATCAATTCAGGCATAAGGTTACTGCGATCATGGTAGGAGTGAATACCGTTATTCAAGATGACCCTTTACTGACATGCCGATTAGAAAACGGGGAAAATCCTATTCGTATCGTATGTGATACAGATTTAAGAACACCCATTACATCAAAAATTATCAAAACAGCGAATGACATTAAAACATATATCGCTACTTCTTCTATTGATGAAAGTAAGATTGCTCTTTACAGAAAATGTGGTTGTGAAATTATTTATACGAAGAAAAAAGGTAATCATATTGACTTAATGAATTTAATGCAATGTTTAGGAAATATGCAGATAGACAGTCTACTTTTAGAGGGTGGAAGTGCAATGAATTGGAGTGCTCTTGAGCAACAGATTGTTGATGAGGTGCAAATTTATATAGCACCTAAAATATTTGGTGGGAGTGCAAAAAGCCCTGTAAGTGGTCAAGGTGTTGCTTTTCCTAATGACGCCATTATGCTTAAACCATATGCTTTTTCTCAAGTGGGAAATGATTATTTCATAGAAAGCGAAGTGATTTATCCATGTTTACAGGAATAATAGAAGAAATCGGTAAAGTAGAAAGAATACAGAAAGATACTTGTAACTGTAAACTATCCATTAAAGCTTCAAAAATATTAGAGGATATACATTTAGGCGACAGCATAGCAGTCAATGGTATCTGCCTTACAGTTACTTGTTTCACTCGACAATCTTTTACAGTTGATGTGATGAATGAAACATGGAACAGAACGGCTCTTAGCCTGTTAAGACATGGAAGCCTTGTGAATTTAGAAAGAGCTATGCCTATGAATGGCAGGTTGGGCGGTCACATTGTTACGGGGCATATTGATGGGACAGGCAGAATATCGTCTGTGCGTAGAGACAAAAATGCGGTGTGGTATCAAATCAATACGCAAAGAGAAATCTTAAATCTAATTGTTGAAAAAGGTTCGATTGCTATTGACGGTATTAGTCTTACTGTCGCAAAAGTATCGAAAGCAGATTTTTCGGTATCCGTTATCCCTCATACTTTGGAGCAAACAATTCTCAAGAATAAACAAGTCGGGGATATGGTAAACCTTGAAAATGATATATTAGGGAAATATGTGCAGAAACTCATAGACAACAGCAATGAAACAGAGTTGTCGAAAGAGTTGTTATGCCGATACGGATTTTAGCAGAAAGGATAAAGGAATTATGAAATATCAAAAAATAAAAGAGGCATTGCAGGCGTTACAAGAGGGAAAACTTGTTTTGGTTATGGACGATAAAGAGAGAGAAAATGAGGGGGATTTAATTTGTTCGGCACAATTTGCGACAACAGAAAATGTTAATTTTATGGCGACTTATGCAAAAGGCTTAATCTGTATGCCTATGAGTGAAAGTCTGGCTAACAGGCTCATGCTTTCCCCTATGGTTGAAGATAATACAGATAACCATGAAACTGCCTTTACAGTTTCTATTGATTATAAGGATACTACAACAGGTATTTCTGCCGAAGAAAGAGGATTAACGGCTCGTATGTGTGTGACTGAGAATGTAAATCCCTTTGACTTTCGTAGACCGGGGCACATGTTTCCTCTGATTGCAAAGAACGGAGGTGCTTTGGAAAGAAATGGACATACAGAAGCAACGGTTGACCTATTGAGGTTGGCTGGCTTAAAAGAATGTGGCTTATGTTGCGAAATTATGAATGAAAACGGGAAAATGATGAGAACACCTGATTTAATTCAGTTTTCTCAAACACACCATATACCTACCCTCACAATTAAAGAATTACAGGAATACAGAAAAGTATATGATTTGCTTGTAGAATGTGTTTCGGTTGTAGAAATGCCTACAAAATATGGGAATTTCAAAGCACATTGTTATATCAATAAATTGAATGGAGAACATCATGTTGCATTGGTTATGGGAGATTTGAATAATGGAAACGATGTGCTATGTCGTGTCCACTCAGAGTGCTTAACAGGAGATGCCTTTGGCTCTTTACGCTGTGATTGTGGACAGCAGTTAGATAAAGCAATGAAAATGATTGCAGAAAATGGTTCTGGTGTATTGCTTTATATGCGACAAGAGGGACGAGGTATCGGGCTTGTCAATAAACTAAAAGCCTATCATTTACAGGATAACGGTATGGATACACTTGACGCCAACCTTGCATTAGGATTTCAAGGCGATTTAAGAGAATATTATATCGGTGCACAGATTTTAAGAGATTTGGGAATAAAATCATTGCATTTACTTACAAATAATCCTGATAAAGTTTATCAGTTAGAAGATTATGGAATGAAAATTTCAAGCAGAGTACCGATTGAAATAGAAGCAAATCCTTATGATAGTTTTTATCTAAAGACAAAGAAAGACCGAATGGGACACATTTTGAATATGGAGGAAAAATAAATGAACACTTTTGAAGGAAATTTAGTAGCAGAAAATATAAAAATCGGTATTGTTGTAGCAAGATTTAATGAGTTTATAACTTCTAAGCTATTAGCAGGTGCATTAGATAATTTGAAAAGAGAAAATGTTGGTGAAAAGGACATAGAGGTAGCTTGGGTTCCGGGAGCATTTGAAATACCTTTGATAGCGTCTAAAATGGCAAAAAGTAAAAAATATGATGCGATTATTTGTTTGGGAGCAGTTATTCGAGGTAGTACAAGCCATTATGATTATGTGTGTAGTGAGGTATCAAAAGGAATTGCTCAAATCAGTTTAAATACCGAAACACCAGTTATGTTTGGTGTTCTTACGACAGATACGATTGAACAGGCGATAGAACGAGCTGGTAGCAAAGCAGGAAATAAAGGCTCTGAATGTGCACAGGGAGCTATTGAAATGGTAAATCTAATTCGTGCATTAGAGGTATAATATGATTGGGGATTAAAAGGTAAAGCGAAAAAGCATAATAGGCGGAGTGATCCAGACACGGCGGTGGGAAAATCTCTTAGATTTTTCCACCGTTTTTAGTGGCTGGTTCACTCCGGCAGTTGAGCGAGCTTGCGAGCGAACAGTAAGCCCCCGTTATCTAACAAGGGGGGCACAAAAAACAAGAAACAATATACACTACTAAGCGGAAAACGCTGTATTTACAAGGTAAAATCGCTTTTAATAGGGTGTTAACTAAAAAGCACTCATTTAATACATAAAAATTGAATAAGACATAGGAAAGACAGTTGATTTCAAACGAGAAATTGATTGTCTTTTCTTTTGCGGAAATTTAAGTATAGGCAATTATCAAATATGGTAGTTGCCTTTTTTGATTGGAGGAATTGAAGAATGAATGATAAAAACTTTATAGAAGAATTAAGACAAAAGCGTGAAGAATATGGAGTAACACAAAGAAAACTTGCTGTTGCCTGTGGTATCAGTCGTACATATTTTAACCAGATAGAGAATGGGACTGTTGTTCCCTCTGCTGAACTAAAACAAACGATAGAAAAACAGATTGAGCGTTTCAATCCGCAAGAACCACTATTTCTGTTGATTGATTACTTCCGTGTCCGCTTTCCTACGACAGACGCATTAAAGATTATTCGTGAAGTATTACAACTAAAAGCCGATTATATGCTTTATGAAGATTTTGGAAAATACGGATATGAAAGCAAATATGTTTTAGGCGACATCAACATCATGTGTTCCATGCAAGAGCATTTAGGTGTTTTATTAGAACTAAAAGGCAGAGGGTGTCGGCAAATGGAAAGTTATCTATTGGCACAGGAACGCTCATGGTATGACTTTATGCTGGATTGTTTAACGGCAGGTGGTAAGATGAAACGACTTGACTTGGCAATCAATGATAAAGCAGGAATATTAGATATTCCAAAGTTAAAGGAAAAATACAAGGCTGGCGAATGTATCTCCTACTTTCGTATGCAGAAAGATTACAGCGGTACGGAAAAATGTGGTAGCGATTTACCAAAGAATACAGGAGAAACCTTATATCTCGGTTCAACAAGTA
>OGZY01000484.1_pt1 | contig 24592 bp, 29 predicted proteins | sample 1576911 | NCBI WGS metagenome assembly OGZY01 (sample SAMEA3541488, study PRJEB24748) | human gut metagenome | biome: human gut; feature: human-associated habitat; material: faeces | place: China | collected 2012 | reverse complement strand
AAATCGATACTGGAAAAAACTCTAACTCGGTGGCCAGTTTTTGTTGACCACTTCAGAGGGAAACGTTCAAAAGCAACCGCCGGGAAAATGAAGGCTGAAGGGCAGAAAAAAGGTTATCCGGACATGAGTCTCGATAAAGCATGCGGTATTTATCACGGCATGCGAATTGAGCTTAAAGAACCAAATGGTAAAGCCCCGACGAAAGAGCAGATCGCCTGGATGCGCAGGCTTAGAGAGGAAGGTTACTACGTCGTTCTTGCGTATGGTGCAGAACAAGCGATAACCGCCATCCTGGAATACATAAGCCTTAAAAAGGGTGAGGCTATTGAGCATGTATTGAACGGCGACAAGTGGTTGTATGCTGCTTAAAATAATAAATTAATTAGTGCATATGTGCTCTTTGATATAGCGCACATTAACATCGGGAGAATAATCGTGTCATTCAAGGCTAATTATGAATCGCTGGCATCGATCATGCCGCGTAATGAACAGGAAGCAGATGCTGTAGTGGACCCGGTAATCGCTGAAATGAATGCTCGCCTGGAGGCTGAATTTGCAGCTGAGAATGAACATACCACCCAGGGCGACTAGGACTTTTTTTTTGTCGGTAGCGGTCCGTCACTCACTCGTGAGGACTGTGCTGCTATAGAAAAAACTGGCTGTTCAATCATCGCGGTTAACAATTCCTGGCAGATGTTCGATGACATTTATGCCTTATACGCCGGTGATTTGTCATGGTGGAAGCAATACGGATCCACCATACCGGGAGGGAGATTCCGCAAAGTGACAGCCAACCTGGCGGCGGCGAAATCATTTTCGTTGGAGTACAGGCGATATTGTGGACCGGCGGAAGGGGTAAATAGCGGCGCGCAGGCTATCAGTCTGGCTGCTGAATCAGGGGCTGAAGTAGTGGTATTAGTCGGCTATGACTGTTCTCTGCAAAACGGCCTTCATTGGCATGGCGCGCACCCTCAAGCCCTACGGAATCCAACGCAGGTGTCTATTTCAAAATGGCAACAGCAGTTCCTGGATACCCGCAAAAAACACGCAGATTTACATATTTTGAATGCAAGTAGGAGCAGTGCAATTCAATGTTTCCCAAGAATAAATTTAGAGGCAGTGATCGCGTTATTATCGTCGGCAGTGGCCCAAGCGCCGCAAACTTTGTTGCGCCGCGCGGAGTGCCGATTATAGCGGTCAATGGGGCCATCGACTGGCTTAACCGCGCTTCTTATTTTTTCACCCTTGATCCATCGCCAGACAATATGCGGCGCGTTGGTCGTGGCCGCCGTCGCCGTGGTGTTTGTTATTGCATGGCACTACCCGATGTTAAAGAACGTGAAGTCAGAGATGGCGTTCTGTGCTTCCGTCGTGTGGCTGAGCGCGGCACGGAGCCAAAAAATACGAATTCTCCCGAGTGGTGGGCGTGGCGCTGGTCCGCACATTTCGGCCTTTGCGAAGATGAGAATGAAATTGCCAGCGGCAATAGTGCATATGGTGCTCTGAACCTGGCTTTCCATATCGGATTCAAACATGTCGCCCTGGTGGGCGTTGACGCTACACAAGAACCACGCGTTCACTCCGGCGGCACGCCAAAAAATCTAAGTCACCTGCCTTTGTTATTCCAGTCTGCGCGTGAACAGATTGACGTTGTTTCATGCGGGAAAATGGGAGGTATTCCGCAGATGACTCTTAAAGAATGGCTGAAGAATACATGATGGCACCCACAATTTATCACCGTATCGACGGTACCAAATACAGGAATGTCTGGGTTGTTGGTGATCTGCATGGTTGCTACACCAGACTGATGTCCGAACTCCATCGTGTGGATTTTGACCCGGCGCAGGATTTACTGATATCGGTCGGCGACCTTATCGATCGCGGTACTGAAAATGTCGAATGTCTGGAACTATTGCAGATGCCCTGGTTCAGGGCAGTGATGGGGAACCATGAGCGGCTGATGATTGATGCGTTAAGTCCAGATGGCAACGTGAATAACTGGCTAATGAATGGTGGACAATGGTTCTTCATGCTGGACACTGATCAGGAAATATTAGCCTGGGCGCTGGTGGAGCTGGTAAAGCGTCTGCCCTATATCATTGAGTTGAACACCGGGCAAGAAACTATCGTTATAGCCCATGCCGACTATCCGGATAATGAATACCAATTCGGTAAGGAGGTGCCGCTTTTCAACGTTGTCTGGGCGCGCGAGCGTATCAGTGATTCGATGGATGATATTGGTGGCGAAATTTCGGGCGCAGATCGTTTTATCTTTGGTCACACTCCGGTGAAAAGCCCGAAGACATTCTGGAATCAGCAGTATATCGACACTGGTGCCGTATTTTGCGGAAACCTGACATTGATGAAAGTGAAAGGTGATGGTGCAGCATGAAGATTGCTTTAGTTTTTCGCTCTGGTGGTGACTATAACGCTTCCGATGTGCAGTGGTTGGTTAATCAACTGCCAAAAGGCTATGAAATTATTTGCCTGACAGACCTGAAGCGTTTACATGTACCTGGCGTCAAAGTTGTCCCATTGATCAACCAGTGGCAAAAGTGCCGTGGCTGGTGGGCGAAAATAGAGTTGTTCCGACCGGATATAACAGATGATCTGTTCTATCTGGATTTGGACACAGTTATTGCCGGTGATATACGCCCAATCCTTGAGAATCCACCAACCAGCTTCACCATGCTTAGGGATTTTTACCATCCACATTATCGTGGTAGCGGTGCCCTGTGGATACCAAATAGTGTAAAAGCGCATATCTGGAGTTCATTCTGGCAAGATCCGGAAGGTTGGATTTCTCGTTGTGTCACTACTGAGTGCTGGGGTGATCAGGGGTTCTTACGGAAGGTTATGGGCGATGATACACCAGCATTTCAGGATCTGTATCCAGGATGGTTTGTAAGTTACAAGGCCGATGTTGTGGAACCTGGTTCAAAATATGCGAGCGCGCGTTACTCCAGGGGGAATGGGGCATTACCAAAGGACTGCCGAATAATCTTTTTCCACGGCAAACCGCGACCTCGTGAAGTGTCAGAGGATTGGCTTCCCCTTATTAGCTCGTTTTTTGAGCGAGAAACCAGAATAATATTGCTCTAATAATTCCATATTTTTAAAACGTGATGTACACTCATCATGTTTTTTATTAGAGCAATCCAAAAGGTGCACTATGTGGCCATTCCGACGGAAATATCACTACTGGCTGATCGCCTTTGTTACGCCGACCGGCGGTATCAGGCATGTCATCACCAGGTATCGCAACAAGAGACTCACCTTAGCCAGAATTTTACAGGCTGCCATAGGTGAGGGACTGGATACAAATTGCGTAGTCCTTCCTCCTTCATACTTAGGAAAAATGACCGAAGCACAAGCTAATACGGAACTTTGAAATGAGCACTTCAGCACAAAACCAATCAATCGAAAATGTATCTATCCCGGATGTCCTGAATGCCGGTATCCCGGCCATTATCCAGAACATCCGGGCCGCGCAACGCCGCGTTAGTTGTGATGACCTCACAGCACGTTTTTTTGATAATGCGGTTCAGTCAGCGGAGATGCTTCACGCACAGCTTATTGATGTTTATAACGCAGAAGCTGATAGCCATAACTCCCTGGTAGATGCAGCTGAAAATATGCAGTTGGATCTCGGTCTGAAGGGTAAAGAAATTGAAGAGCTTCAGCTGCAAATTGAACATTTGAAACGCCAGCAACAGGACGCGATCGACGATGCGACGCATGACGCCAACCAGCGTGCTGATAATGCCGAACGTATAAGCATTGAGCTGGAAACAAAACTCAATGAAATGACCGCGATGGTTGAACTGCGGAACTCACAGATTTCAACGCTAAAATCTCAATATAAAGAGATCATGAAACTTGATCCTTTTAACCTTGAGAAACGCCATAACAAAGCCAAAAGTGAGCGACAGGAACTGCGTAAGCAGGTCGCTGACCTTAACCAACAGCTCAAAAAGGCTATTAAAGATGCAAGCGAGGCGCGCGTGGCATTTGCTAATAAAAAAGCAGAGGTTACCGAGCTGGTTAATGAAAATGCTAAATTTGCGACGCTCAAGAAGGAAATGTATGGCATTACTGAGCGACGTTTCCCTGCAAGCAAACTTCATCCGACGTTAGGGCAAATCTCCTTCTTCCCGCGCCTCCTGGCTTATGGGATCTCATCGCCTGAAGAGTTCAATAACGAGCGTCCTTATATCGTTTCTAAGCTGGACTTTGCTTATCAGTTCTGCTGCGACATGGGCTATGCCATTGATATCCGAATCAACGAATGGTTGATGCCAAACTTCCAGCCGTTGGCAATTTTCCGCGAGTTCCAGCCGGAAGGTTGGGTAGAGTTCTTCCATGAATTGATCTGTAAAGAGATGGAAAGCCGCCGCCCGGAACTGGTCCGTCGAGTTGAGTGGGCGCAAGAGGTTATGTTGGCAGATGCAGAGCTGCCGTTCGAACCGGAATTCATTGATGATCTGGCAACTAAAGGGCTGCATACCCTGTTTGATGTGGTTACCCGCCGTCATGAGCAGTTGGTTGTCGAATTGGGTTTAGAGGAAACAGCGGCAAGAAGACTTCTTGATGTTTGCTATGCACTTAGCGATGCATGGGAAAAAGAGAACGGCGGCACTATTTACGTCCGCTAATAGTTACAGTGTCACTTTTAATGCTGGTGGAGTGCGCCCACCAGCATTTTTTTCGTCCAATGAGGAGGGCATTTGAGTATTTTCAATAAACACGCACACCAGGAACGTCCGTATATCGTCATAGTCGATATTGATGGAACAATATCAGAGGCAACGGAAGACAGACTGCATTTGCTTCCGCCACCAGGTAAAGGTGCATTAACAAAGGACTGGAACGAGTTTAATCTCGCCTGTGACACCGATACTCCCATCACTCCAGTTATTGATATGGTGCGCCAGTTATTTAACGTTTACACGGTCTGGTTTGTAACCGGGCGCTGTGAGATCGCAAGGGATAAAACACGAGCCTGGCTGCGGAAGTACGTAACAAACGGGGCTGAGCCTTTGCTATCTATGCGTCCTGCCACCGATGACAGAAATGACGGCCCAGCAAAGATTGATCTCCTTAAGAAAATTGGTCTAAGTAAAATCGCGTTCGCGCTGGAAGATAAGATTGAAGTGGCGCGTGTTTTCAGGAGGCACGGCGTGCTTACGTTAATGGTCAGGGAGTATGAAAATGCGCTTCTTCATCAGCAATAATTGCTCAAATAAATATTGATTTTTAAAACAGAGAAAGTGAAAATAAAAACATGCCGCAAGGCGCGGCATGTATCCAATCAATCACAGGAGCTGAAAATATGAGCACGGCATTCAAAATCATTATGGCCGCGATCTATTTCTGGCTGTTCTTTATCACTTTTGGCAGCATTGTCGCACATAGGTAAGGGGAGTATATTAGCCATTTGGAACCCCACGGTCTCTTGCGGGTTTAATTAAGAACCCGCAAGAAAAACACGAATTGGGCTATATTTTTCCGCCTACGCCTTTAAACTTCTCAATAAACGAGACGATTTTCTGGAAAACTGCCTGTTTTTTCGTTTTATATTGCGGATTCAACGGACTAAGTTTTGGTAATGTTTCGTTTAATTCTGTGCCATTTTCGGTGGCATATTCGCGTTTTAAAGACGTGCGAATATAGCGTTTTGCTGCATCTTCATTGAGATTTTCTTCTTTTATCAATGCTTCTGCTTCACGTTGCTGTTCGCGTTGAGCAAACGTAAAGAATGCGTCAATGATGCTGGCTTTGTCCGGTAAATCATCCAGGTTCGTTTGCTGAATAAAATCGACCACCAGGCCCTCTTTAGCACGGTTCCCTAGGCTTGAACGAATTAAGCGTTTGACCTCTTCGATCATTTCGCCCTTGCCTTTATTTTGTCTGTTGTGTTCGAAAATCAGTCCAAGGATATAATCCAGGTTTATTTCCTGAGACTTCAGCAAATCGACCTCAAAAACTACGTCATCCCAGTCAGTGGTTGATTTCTCTTTTTTCTCAGCTTCTTTCTCACGGCGCTGCCAGTCGCGAATATCGTTATAGGCAGAACGATAATCCTGAATCTTGCGATCAGCAGGGAGACGAATTGTTTGCAATTCAGCGAACTTTTCATCATCCACATAATGTTCTGCTTTGAATTTTTCTACCGCAACAGGATCGCTAAGATCGATTTGTTGCAGGGCTTTTAGCGTGGCAAATTCATCATAGTTTTGCAGGATGTTCTCGGCACGCAGGTATTCGCCAAACAGTTTAACGAAGTCTTTCTTCTCTTTTTCACTTTCAATACTGGTAGGGTCAGGGAACCGTTGTTCCAGTTCTGAAACTACTGTCATGAAGCCGCGTTTAGCTTCACCAGTAGTAGCATCAGTAAAGCCTTCCATATACTCTGTATAACTCTTTTCTAACACCACATTTTTGGTGTTTTTGTCACCAAACAGCGTTATGGCATCAATAGTTGAGCGTTCCAGATCCCGGAAAGTGACGATATTACCGAAGGTTTTAGTTGCATCATAAATACGGTTGGTGCGGGAAAATGCCTGCATCAGGCCGTGAAAACGCAAGTTTTTATCGACGAATAGCGTGTTCAATGTTGGAGCATCGAAGCCGGTTAAAAACATCCCCACGACAATTAGCAGATCGATATCCTGATTTTTAACCCGCTGGGCTAAATCACGATAGTAGTTCTGAAAACCGTTACTGTCGGTGCTAAAGTTAGTTTTAAAATGGCTGTTATATTCACGAATTGCAGCGTCCAGAAACTCTTTAGCACTGCTGTCCATTGCGCTGGTATCAAAAGTTTCATCGGAAATTTCACCAATGGCATTTTGTTCTTCATTGGCGGCAAAGGAGAAGATTGTCGCAATACGCAGCGGTTTATAGGTAGCCGATTTATTAGCGGCTTCTTCTTGTAACCGTTTAAACGTCGCATAATAGGCTTTCGCGGCATCCACGCTGCTCACTGCCAACATAGCATTAAAACCTTTTGAGCCAGGGAAGGTACGGTGAGTTTTCTGGCGGAAATTATTCAGAATATATTGCGTGATTTCCTGAATACGCATGGGATGAAGAAACGCCTGCTGATTTTCAGCCGCACTTAGTTTTTTCTCGTCAGTTTCTGTCTCTAAAGACTTAAACTGTGGCCGCACATCGTTGTAGTCCACCTTGAATTTGAGCACTTTTTCGTCACGAATCGCATCGGTAATTACATACGAATGCAATTCACGACCAAATACGCTGGCGGTTGTTTCTGAGCCTAAGGCGTTTTCCGGGAAAATAGGGGTGCCGGTAAAACCAAACTGATAATAGCGTTTGAATTTCTTCTTCAGGTTTTTCTGCGCTTCTCCAAACTGGCTGCGGTGGCATTCATCAAATATGAACACCACTTGCTGATTATATACAGGCAGGTCGCTTTCTGCTTTCATCAGGTTATTGAGTTTCTGAATAGTAGTGACGATAATTTTGTTATCGTCCTTATCCAGATTTCGTTTAAGGCCTGCGGTATTTTCCGAGCCGTTGACGCTGTCTGGCGAAAAACGCTGATATTCCTTCATGGTCTGGTAATCGAGGTCTTTTCTGTCGACCACAAAGAAGACTTTATCAATAAAGTCCAGCTCTGTTGCCAGACGCGCGGCTTTAAAGCTGGTAAGGGTTTTACCAGAACCGGTAGTGTGCCAGATATACCCACCGCTTTCCGGTTTTGACCAGTTCTTCGCTGTAAAGGAGCTCTTAATTTTCCACAGAATGCGCTCGGTGGCGGCAATCTGGTACGGTCGCATCACCAGTAACGTCTGACTACTGTCAAACACGCTGTAGTTCACCAGAACATTCAGCAGAGTATGTTTCTGGAAAAAGGTAGCGGTAAAGTCTTTGAGGTCTTTAATCAGCGTGTTGTCTGATTTCGCCCAGTTCATGGTGAAATCAAAACTGTTTTTATCGCGCTTTGTGGTGTTGGCAAAGTAACGGGTATCGGTGCCGTTAGAAATGACAAACAGTTGCAGATACTTAAACAGGGAATTTTCGCTGTTAAAACTCTCTTTACTGTAACGATGTATCTGGTTGAAAGCCTCACGAATCGCCACGCCGCGCTTTTTCAGTTCGATTTGTACCAGTGGTAAGCCATTAACCAGGATCGTGACGTCATAACGGTTAGCATGAGAACCCGTCTGTTCAAACTGCTGGATAATCTGCACCTTATTGCGCATGAGATTCTTTTTATCTATCAAATAGATGTTCTCAAGTCGCCCGTCGTCAAAAATAAAGTCGCAGATATAGTCGATATGGATTTTACGGGTTTTATCCAGAATACCATCGCTGGGGTTGTCCAGATACTGCTCCGTGAAGCGCCGCCACTCGCTGTCATTAAACATCACACCATTGAGGCTCTGAAGCTGTTCCCGAACATTAGACAGCATTGCCGACTGTGATTTTACGGAAATAAATTCATAACCCTGATTCCGCAGGTCCTGAATCAGTTCACGTTCCAGGTCCGATTCGCTCTGGTAGCTGTCGCTTGTTTGCTCAGCTTTGATGTACTTATCAAGGACGATAAAGTTATTGGATTCAGCAATGGTGTGTGTTTGATGAGTCATAGCGCATCCTTTGTGCCGCCTGGCAAGAGCCGGAAGGGCGTTAAGAGTGACTTCCGGCGCGTAAAAAATAGTCTATATACTGACCGGGTGTTAAGGTGGCCCGATCGGTAGCAATGGTCAATTAATTACTGACAGTTTCAGGTTTCGGGAAACTGAACAGTAAATCACGGTAGTATTCGTATTGTTTCTGGCGCAACTCGATTTCACGCGGGAGACCTTCAGTGATGGAGTTGGTCAGGGTGTCGAATTTATCGAGTATTTCGACAATGCGAGCTTGTTCTTCTGAAGGTGGTACAGGTATTGGGAATTTTAAAAACATTGGTCGACGAAGTGAGGTAACCGATGAACTTACTGATGCTTTTTGAATATAGGTAAAAAAATATGCTGTTATATAGTGATATACAAATCGCGGATTCATAAATGCATTTGGGACAATACGATATGCTCTCTGATGCAAAGCATATTTACCTTTAGCGTAATGAAATACCTTCCCCACCCCGGCACCATCTCCAGCTGTAATGATTGCTGTTTCATCAAAATCAAATACATTTAACTTTAATGGCTCACGTCCACGTGCATAAAAAATATATTTGCCATGTTCTATAGCATCTTGCGTATCATGGTTACCTGTTCCTATAACAGCCACTTCCCCCAAAGTCTTCCACTCAACCTCACCCTCTTTAAAACTCAACAACTGGTCACGATAGTAGTTGTACTGTTTTTTACGCATGTTAAGCTCAGCGGTAAGCTCAGCGGTAAGCTCAGCGGTAAGTGCAGTAAATTTATCCAGAATCCGCACGATTTCAGACTGGATGGTCAGAGACTTTTCTGGATTGTTTGAACTGGGAATTGGAATTTTAATTTTAGATAAATCGCCACTGGAAACCCGTCGGACTTTAGCTCCAGTAATATATTTCATTTTTTGTGTTTGAAATATTTCGGACTGGAAAAAATAGGCGAGATATTTAACATTTTGCTCGTGGCGAAATAACATCATATCTCCGGAAATAGCAACGTTATCGCCAAGCCAGGCTAAAGGTTTTACTACATCTTCATCGTTTTCTGATGTTGTTGCTAGCAATAAGTCATTTTTTTGAGCCTTTCTCAGCTTATTGGCTAGTTCTGGAAGCACGTAAGTAAATGTTTTATCAGCTGATAACCCATACCTTGTATAAATCTGACCGTAATGTATTGCTGGAAAACCACTTTCAACGAAATCTTTTTTCTGTAGTCCATTGCCACGTATGAAATCGCCAAGCTCTCCCAGTGACAACCATTCAACATCAACTCCATCCAGCAATTTGTTCAGAAAGTTCAACCCACTCATGATTGCGCCTCGTAACCTTCAATCTTTGCCACAATTGAGTCGATATCCTTACGTAACTGTTCGATTTTGCCGACGGTGCTTTTCAGCTCTGCATTCAACTCAGCGATATCGATAATTTCGCGAGTATCTTTCGCTTCCACATAGCTGCTCACCGACAGGTTATAGTCATTCGCGACAACAGTCTCAAACGCAACAGATTTCGCCAGATGAGCAACATCTTCCTTGCTGGCAAATACCTGCATAATCTGTTCGATATGGGCATCGGTCAGGATATTGTTGTTGGTCTCTTTTTTGAACAGTTCGCTGGCATCAATAAACTGAACGTTGGTATCCGTTTTATGTTTGGACAGAACCAGAATGTTTACGGCAATGGTGGTGCCAAAGAACAGGTTCGGAGCCAGTGAAATTACGGTTTCGACATAGTTATTATCGACCAGATACTGACGGATTTTCTGCTCTGCGCCGCCACGGTAAAAAATACCCGGGAAGCAGACAATCGCAGCACGACCTTTGGCCGAAAGATAGTTCAGCGCATGTAATACAAACGCAAAGTCAGCTTTGGATTTGGGGGCCAGAACGCCAGCCGGGGCAAAACGCTCATCGTTAATCAGCGTCGGGTCATCGCTGCCAATCCATTTCACCGAATACGGCGGGTTAGAAACGATGGCATCAAACGGTTTTTCATCTCTGAAGTGCGGTTCAGTCAGCGTATTGCCCAGCTTGATATCAAACTTGTCGTAGTTGATGTTGTGCAAAAACATGTTCATACGCGCCAGGTTATAGGTCGTATGGTTGATTTCCTGACCGAAAAAACCTTCTTCGATGATATGGTTATCAAACTGTTTTTTCGCCTGCAACAACAGTGAGCCGGAACCCGCTGCCGGGTCGTAGATTTTGTTAACGCTGGTCTGCCCGTGCATAGCCAGTTGTGCAATCAGCTTGGAGACGTGCTGCGGTGTAAAGAACTCGCCGCCGGACTTACCGGCATTCGCGGCATAGTTAGAAATCAGGAACTCATAGGCATCACCGAATAGGTCAATCTGATGTTCGTGGAAGTCACCAAGTTTTAGCCCTTCAACCCCTTTCAGAACCGCAGCCAGGCGGGCATTTTTATCTTTAACGGTGTTACCCAGGCGGTTACTGGTAGTATCGAAATCAGCAAACAAACCTTTGATGTCAGCTTCTGAAGGATAACCGTAAGCAGAACTTTCGATAGCAACGAAGATGCTGTTTAAATCTGCATTCAGTCTGTCATTAGTATTTGCTTTCGCAGCTACGTTGCAGAAAAGCTGACTGGGGTAGATGAAGTAGCCTTTAGTTTTGATGGCATCGTCTTTAATGTCATCAGTAATTACGCTGTCATCCAGTTTCGCATAACAGATACTGTCATCACCGGCTTCAATATAACTGGAAAAATTTTCGCTGATAAAACGGTAGAAAAGTGCGCCCAGAACGTATTGCTTAAAATCCCATCCATCGACCGAACCCCTGACATCGTTAGCAATTTGCCAGATTTGACGATGAAGCTCTGCACGTTGTTGAATACTTGTCATTTTCATCCACTTATTTCAGGCTTATGTAATTGGCGGTGATTCTACAGCAACTTGGATGCTTTAGCAGTTCGGACATTAGGCTACGAATGACCTGCCTAGAGGTTTGTTAAGCCGCAAAGTGCTGGTGCTTTATGCCTGTGAAGTTTATAATTGTGTACACATAACGAGTACACGAGGTGTTTATGCAATCCATTAACTTCCGTACCGCGCGCGGCAACCTTTCTGAAGTGCTCAACAATGTTGAAGCCGGGGAAGAGGTTGAAATCACCCGCAGAGGCCGTGAGCCAGCAGTAATTGTCAGCAAGGCTACTTTCGAAGCCTACAAAAAAGCGGCGCTGGATGCTGAATTTGCATCCCTGTTTGACACCCTGGACTCCACCAACAAGGAACTGGTTAACCGATAATGAGGCATATATCACCGGAAGAACTTATAGCGCTTCATGATGCGAATATAAGCCGCTACGGCGGCCTGCCTGGCATGTCAGATCCGGGCAGGGCAGAGGCCATTATCGGGAGAGTCCAGGCCAGAGTTGTGTACGAAGAGATCACCGACCTTTTCGAAGTCTCCGCCACCTACCTGGTGGCTACAGCGAGAGGGCATATATTCAATGATGCCAATAAGCGTACCGCGCTAAACAGTGCGCTGCTATTTCTACGCCGTAACGGGGTGCAGGTATTTGATTCACCTGAACTGGCAGACCTTACCGTAGGGACTGCGACTGGCGAGATATCTGTATCTACTGTCGCCGCCACGTTACGTAGATTGTATGGTTCTGCGGAGTAGATTAATGGCACGCAAATGCAACAAATTGTCCCATAAAGCGTTAAAGATGCTTCTTGATGGTGTGAGTCGCCGCGAGGTAAAGCAATACCTGGTTGGTAAGCAAATTGGTGCCAGGACCGCTATTGCTGTGTTATGCCGTCAGGAAATGGTTGTGCTTAAACAGAGAATGCCGGGCAGCAGATAAAGCCCAATCAGTGATGAAAGGTGTGATGTGAAAGCCATTATTACTCCCCTTGTACAAAAAGAGCTTGGCGTCGCCACATTCAAAGTGGATCAGGAAGTCAGAAAGCTGGTGGGGGCTGGCCGTAAATTTATTATGGAGCCGGTGCCGCGTGAGTTAATCGAGCACATGGACGACGGCCTCGTTGTTTCCGAGCAAACTATGGCAACAAATGAGGCGTTGCAGCCGTTTTTTAACAGCGATGAACTGTTTCGCCGTATTGGTGGAATTGACGCGCTGGTGGCGTGGTTGCGCAGGAAAGAGGGGCAATGCCAGGCCGCAGATCGTAGTTGGTGTGACAACCATATTGTCCACGCTAAACGAGACAATAGCGCGGTGTTGTTGTGCTGGCATCACGATAACCATTACCGGATGCGTGGTTTTAATGAGCTGAAAGAAACGCTGCACAATAATCGCGTTAACTGGATACTGGATGTCGCCCGTCAGGAAATGGGCCTTTCAAATAGCCATGATTTAAGTATTCAGGAGCTGTGCTGGTGGGCTTTCATGCGCAACATGATGCACCTGATGCCGGAAGAAGTCTGCCGTATATCAATAAATAAGATTAAGGCTGCAACGCAGGATAGCGGACCTCTGAAAGAGGCAGATATTCGCCCGTATGACGATCGCGCTACAGCATATGTCCAGATGATGGAAGAACGCGCCGCGCCGATGCGTGCAAAAGTATGCCCTGTGGATGTTGACTCCGACCCTGGCATGGCGCATTTCAAAATACCAAAACTGCAATCGCTAAAATTACCTGAGTACATGGACTTTGTTGCTTCCCGTCCATGCTGTGGGTGTGGAGCGGCGGGAGCTGGCGCTCACATTACGCCTTATATCGTTCGTCATAGTCGATTATGCGCGCATGACATTTACGCAATTCCTCTGTGCCAGTCATGCCAGCGTGATATTGAGCGTGACCGCGATAATTGGGAGAAGACGCACGGTAGGCTGGCGATGCATCAACGATTGTTCTTTGATTACGCGCTTGGAGTCGGCGCTATCACAAGTCACTCGTCGAGCGTTAGATAAAATTGCTCTAATGTATTGCTATTTCTTTAATTGAGGGTATTATATTCCACGTTGATTAGTTGACATGGGCTAATCAGTAGGTGACAGGATGTTACTTAACTGGCAGGGACGCCACTTCATGGAAATAAATCACTCACGAATAACATCGTACGAGACCTTTTGCGCCGGTAGTCTCAACCCAGTCAGTGCTACCGCCATTGAGATTGAGACCTCACGCGGTAGCTCCTTAAATTAGCAAAAGGAGGCTGCCATTGTGGCTACTATCCCTACCCCTGCTCATCCTGAATTTATCTGGTGCTTTTACTCCTGCCAAAAACGTCACTATCACTTCGTTATTGCACCGACAGAAGATGAGGCACGTTCTCAGCTTCCGGATGCTCCCTGTATTTTCTCTGCCCGCTTTTCTACCGATTCGCGCAATTCTCTCAGTTACTGGTGCCTCCCTGTTAACGCTTCTGCTCAGGAGGGACTATGAGAACGTCATTAGTCACCCGTGAAGAGATGATCGAGGCAATTGAACAGCACACTGCCTGTATCAGTACCAGGGATATACCGGGAGTTATTGCCAACTACTTCATGATCACCAAACAACTTTACCGGAGAAAGGACAAACACGCGGTTCACCGCATTCTGCTAACCGATATCCGTGAATACCTGCTCGAACAGGGTCATCTGAATTACGCAACCGTCGCAGCCGAAGCACGCAAGGAGGCACACAGAATGAAAGCAACTAACGTTAAATCAGAAAAAATTTATGCACCTTCAGTTCAGGAATCGGAGCTGGTGGTTGTTCAGAATCAGCCGGATGAAATTCCCGTTCTGGAATGGCAGGGAGTGCGTGTAGTGACAACCGAGACTCTTGCTAGAGGGTATGGGACAGAAACAATCCGTATTCGCCAAAATCATCATGAGAACAAAGTACGCTTTGTTGAAGGGAAGCACTTTTTCAAAGTTGAAGGAGAATCATTGCGCGAGTTGAAGCACAGAGTAGCTTTAAACTACTCTGTAAAAATTGCTCGCAATGTTCGCTCACTCACCCTCTGGACAGAACGCGGCGCAGCCCGCCACGCTAAAATGCTCGAAACCGATTAGGCATGGGCATTCTTTGAAAAACTGGAAGACAGCTACTTCCGACAAAAAGAACAGCAACCGATCGCAATCCCCCAGACGCTTCCTGAAGCCCTACGCCTGGCTGCCGAACTGGCTGAACAAAAGCAACTTCTGGAACAGAAAGCCCACCAGCTAAATCAGCAGCTGGTGGCCGCCGCTCCTAAAGTCGATTTTGCCGACCGGGTATCAGTAGCTAAAGGGATCCTGATTGGGAATTTTGCAAAGGTCGTTGGACTTAAACAAAATGCGCTGTTTGCCTGGTTACGGGAGAACGGCATTCTGATAGCGTCCGGAGGCCGTAAAAATGTACCGTTCCAGCAGTACATCAACGCGGGGTATTTCACGGTGAAAGAAGTGGTGCTGGATGATGAAGATGGCTACCAGATACGGTTGACGCCTCAATTAACGGGTAAAGGCCAGCAGTGGTTGACGCGTAAACTGCTCGATGCTGGCTTGTTAAAACCGGTGGCGGCTGAATAATGGAAGAATGCCCGGTTGATGCCGGGCATAATTTATTGCGCGCTTTCGGGGTTGTCGTTTACTGGCTGCCCCTTCTTGGTTTTACGGCTGCGCGTAACTGATGCGGCTGACTTAACCTTTTTCTCTTCGCGAGTGATGGCAATTTGTTTTTTTACATTTTCAATATCTGCCAGGCGATATATTTTTGCTTGCGGCCAGCGGTCGCAGATGATCGGTTCTATGGAGTCATAAAGGCTAAATTTTGCTTTTTCGAATTCACCGTTGATGATAATTCCATCACGGAGAGTTTCATCGCAGATAAACACGCCACACAGTGGCACATGGTAACTCACTGATTTACCATCATTGTAGTTAGGGCTACTGGAAATGTAGTGGACGCGCAGCATTGTTTCGCTAAAGCCGTGTACGCGCATACGGAATTTTTCATCCTCTGGGTACTGCTTCATTAGCTCTTTTGTTGCTTCCAGGTTCTCTATGTATTTCGCACTGTGCTCATTGATCCCCGCGCTTTTTTGGATGCGAATGTCCTTATCAATCAGATGAATAATGCGGCCAGCGGTCATGTTGACGCTGTTCACAGCTTCTGTCTGATAAGTCGTAACCTTACGCACACCGCGAAGGATGTTAGGCACAGGATATAAAATAGTCTTTGGGATATTGAGGTCTGGGTACTGTTCCAGTTCCCGCGCCATTAAAGTCCATTTATCAATTTCAGCCTGAATGCTGTCTGTTTCTTTGAACGGTAGAACGACAACCGGGCGTACAGGACGACCGTCGCTGGCGGCATCAACGTGTTGGGCGCGTGCAACAGCTTTTTTTAGAAAGAGATCCCTGAAGCTGACGAACTCCTGGTACAGTTGTTCGCCGTAGACATAATTTATCATTGATCCTCCTCCAGAATTGACATGGTCAATAACGCCCGGCTGAGAAAACCGGTCATTACTGACCTATATTATAGAGGGATCAAACAAAAATAATAGATTTATTAGTGCATTTATTGTGAGTATAACTGGTTAGTTGCCATGAGATATTCGATTGTGTCAGTGAGGTCATCCAGGTCGTCTTGGGTGATGCGGTACTCCTGATTGGATATCTTTGAGTAGTGTTCAGCAATGGCGCGGGCAGCGTCGGTTTCGGCAGGGTCTACAGATAAAGCGTTAGAGCAATGTCTAACGTCGTCGATGGTTGGTTGAATGAAAGCCATAATTATGCCTCACTGTATTGACAACACAGAGCCTGAAGCTCTGACCTACTGTTTCACCCATGATCCATGCTGGGGTAATCTAACAACATTGCGCTGTGTGTAAGATGAGCAATGCATAGCTGTAATGCCGTTGTATAAGGTTTCCCTGTTTGCTCATTTCCTTCTGAGCCGCTCTACAACGCTGAAGACACATTAAATAGTGAATCCAAAGTCGTATTACGTAACGGCGGCAAAACTATAATTTATTAGAGCAATTGTTAAACAACTATGAAAAACAATCCAGTTTTTAGCTGGTGGGGTGGGATTTTTCTCTCAAAATTTATTGCTCTAATAATTCTTGATTTTTGTGCGCCGCTGGACGTAAACTCCTCTTCGGACCTGATAACTTCGTATAGCATACATTATACGAAGTTATATTAAGGGTTATTGAATATGATCAATTTACCTGTAAATCCATACAGTTCAATACCTTGGCAGGTCAAATAGTGATCACTTGATCATTTGATCAAGGTTGCGCTACGTAAAATCTGTGAAAAATTGGCGGTGTTAGTCCTACAGATTTCGCGTAGCGCACTTAGCACCACCAATCAATCAGAGGTGAAAAATGGGATATTCAACTGCTAAAGTGTCCACTCATCTTGAGCTTGAGAAAAACCGTGGTTACTGGCGGGCAAAAGGGTTTGATCGTGATAGTTGCCAACTGTCATTATCGCGCGGTGAAGAAAAAATAGAACGCACGCGCGGTCGCTGGCGTTTCTATGACGAGAACCATAAACAGGTAAAGGCAGAGCCGATCCTGTACACTTTACTTAAAACCATTATCTGAGTGTTAAATGTCCAATTTACTGACCGTACACCAAAATTTGCCTGCATTACCGGTCGATGCAACGAGTGATGAGGTTCGCAAGAATCTGATGGACATGTTCAGGGATCGCCAGGCGTTTTCTGAGCATACTTGGAAAATGCTTCTGTCCGTTTGCCGGTCGTGGGCGGCATGGTGCAAGTTGAATAACCGGAAGTGGTTTCCCGCAGAACCTGAAGATGTTCGCGATTATCTTCTATATCTTCAGGCGCGCGGTCTGGCAGTGAAAACTATCCAGCAACATTTGGGCCAGCTAAATATGCTTCATCGTCGGTCCGGGCTGCCACGACCAAGTGACAGCAATGCTGTTTCACTGGTCATGCGACGGATCCGAAAAGAAAACGTTGATGCCGGTGAGCGTGCAAAACAGGCGCTGGCGTTCGAACGCACTGATTTCGACCAGGTTCGTTCACTCATGGAAAATAGCGATCGCTGCCAGGATATACGTAATCTGGCATTTCTGGGGATTGCTTATAACACCCTGTTACGTATAGCCGAAATTTCTAGGATCAGAGTTAAAGATATCTCACGTACTGACGGTGGGAGAATGTTAATCCATATTGGCAGAACGAAAACGCTGGTTAGCACCGCTGGTGTAGAGAAGGCACTTAGTCTGGGGGTAACTAAACTGGTTGAGCGATGGATTTCTGTCTCTGGTGTGGCTGATGATCCGAATAACTACTTGTTTTGCCGTGTCAGAAAAAATGGTGTTGCCGCGCCATCTGCCACCAGCCAGCTATCAACTCGCGCCCTGGAAGGGATTTTTGAAGCAACTCACCGATTGATTTACGGGGCTAAGGATGACTCTGGCCAGAGGTACCTGGCCTGGTCTGGACACAGTGCCCGTGTCGGAGCCGCGCGAGATATGGCCCGCGCCGGAGTTTCAATACCGGAGATCATGCAAGCTGGTGGCTGGACCAACGTAAATATTGTCATGAACTATATCCGTAACCTGGATAGTGAAACAGGGGCAATGGTGCGCCTGCTGGAAGATGGCGATTAGCCATTAACGCGTAAATGATTGTTCTAATTCTTTGATATTTATGGTGACATATGAGAAAGGATTTCAACATCGACGGAAAATATGTAGTGCTGTCTGTAAGCACTAATATTCAGTCGCCAGCCGTCATTGTCACTGTAAAGCTGAGCGATAGAATGCCTGATATTGACTCAATATCCGTTGCGTTCCCTGTCAAAAGTATGCGTGGTGCTGAACATTTCGTGATGAATGCCACCGAGGAAGAAGCACGGCGCGGTTTTGCTAAAGTAGTGTCTGACTTTGGCGAACTCTTGGATAAGGTTAACAATGTCCTTTCAATCAGTTCAGCAAGGTCCAAAGCGTTAACAGCTTCCATGATGAAATAAAAAAAGCCTGGCAAGGAACCAGGCTGCACAAAAGAGCGGGTTTGTGTTCCGCATCCAATCAATCAGAAAGGAGTATAGCACATAGATACTAAAGTGAAAAAATGTGACTGAAGATAAACAATATAACATTGCTCTAATTGATTGTTATAATTGAGCCGTGGCGTTAGTCAACTACGGGGTCTGAGGGCCAATGGAACGAAAACGTACGCTAAGGAAATAACCAATTGTTATAATTGATATTATTCATTCTTCTCTATGAACTGAAAGCCCGCACTAAGCAATGTTTTAGCCTCAAATGACTTTTTTACCTACCCAACTAACGTAACGATCGCACATCAGGTCGTTTTTCAACCGCATAGTGACACCTGCACTCACATGCGAGAAAACACATATGATTTTGACTTCTTGTTTTGGTGGAGAGACAATACCCATTCATAGCAGGAGTACATAATGCCAGAAATTGCATCCCTACAACTTTTCAAAATACTATCTGATGAAACCCGCCTGGGTATCGTGCTACTGCTCAGGGAGATGGGGGAGCTGTGCGTATGCGATCTCTGCACAGCGCTGGAACAATCACAACCCAAGACCTCCCGCCATCTGGCGATGCTTCGGGAAAGTGGCCTGTTGCTGGATCGCAAGCAGGGGAAATGGGTTCATTATCGCTTATCCCCGCATATTCCTTCCTGGGCTGCCCTGGTGATTGAGCAGGCCTGGTTAAGTCAACAGGACGACGTACAGGCCATCGCCCGTAAGCTGGCATCGGCCAACTGCTCTGGCAGCGGTAAGGCTGTTTGTATCTAAAAATTTTGCCTGTACATATATGTTTTTACGAATATGAGGTGTTAAAGATGAAAATGTTAACGGTGTTTGATCCGGCGATGTGCTGCAGTACCGGCGTTTGTGGTTCAGATGTCGATCAGGTTTTGGTCAATTTTTCTGCTGATGTGCAATGGCTGAAAGGGCGTGGGGTTCAGATCGAACGTTATAACCTGGCGCAGCAGCCTATGAGCTTCGTTGAGAACGAAAAAGCGAAAGCATTCCTTGAGGCTTCTGGAGCTGAAGGGCTTCCGCTGCTGTTGCTTGATGGTGAAACGGTGATGGCCGGGCGATACCCAAAACGCGCTGAACTGGCTCGCTGGTTTGGTATACCGCTGGAAAAGGTGGGTTTAGCTTCCACCAGTTGCTGTGGTGGTAAAACTTCCTGTTGTTGAGTATGTCAGGAGGACATATGAAATTCTTAGAGAATATCCCGTCTTACCTGTTTTTCACCGGTAAGGGAGGTGTAGGCAAAACTTCGATTTCCTGCGCAACGGCTATACGTCTGGCTGAACTGGGAAAGCGTGTTCTGCTTGTCAGTACCGACCCGGCTTCCAATGTCGGTCAGGTATTCGATCAGACTATCGGTAACACTATCCAGCCCGTGACTGCTGTGTCTGGTCTTTCGGCTCTGGAGATTGACCCGCAGGACGCCGCCCAGCAATACCGCGCCAGAATCGTTGACCCTATTAAAGGTCTTTTGCCTGATGACGTTGTTAACAGCATCAGTGAACAGCTTTCAGGAGCTTGTACGACAGAGATCGCTGCATTCGACGAGTTTACTGGCTTACTGACTGACGCTTCTCTGCTGACCCGCTTTGATCACATCATTTTTGATACTGCCCCAACTGGCCACACTATTCGCCTTCTTCAGCTTCCCGGAGCCTGGAGCAGCTTCATCGAAAGTAACCCGGATGGTGCTTCCTGTCTTGGTCCAATGGCTGGGCTGGAAAAACAACGCGAGCAATATGCTCATGCGGTTGAGGCATTATCCGATCCTGAACGAACTCGCCTTGTGCTGGTCGCGCGATTGCAAAAATCAACACTGCAGGAAGTCGCTCGTACTCATGACGAATTATCAGCTATTGGCCTTAAAAATCAGTATTTAGTCATTAACGGTGTCCTGCCTGCGAGCGAAGCAGAACGTGATGCACTGGCCGCTGCAATATGGCAACGGGAGCAAGAGGCGCTGGCAAATCTTCCTGCCGGGTTATCTGATTTGCCGACAGACAACTTATACCTGCAGCCGCTGAACATGGTTGGTGTATCCGCATTGAAAGGCCTGCTCAACGAACACGCTGAGATAACATCGCTTCCTGAACAAAGCCCACAGAACAAGCCAGAGAATATGTCGTTGTCTGTCCTGGTTGATGATATCGCCCGCAGTGAACACGGTTTGATTATGCTGATGGGCAAAGGTGGTGTGGGCAAAACCACAATGGCTGCGGCTATCGCCGTCAGTCTGGCGGATAAGGGTTTTGATGTGCATCTCACCACCTCAGATCCTGCTGCACATCTCAGTACAACGCTCAATGGCAGCCTCAAAAATCTGCAGGTCAGCCGAATCAACCCTCACGATGAAACTGAACGCTATCGTCAGCATGTTCTTGAGACGAAAGGCAGGGATCTGGATGAGGCTGGGAAACGGCTGCTCGAAGAGGATTTACGTTCTCCTTGCACAGAAGAGATTGCGGTGTTCCAGGCGTTTTCACGCGTAATTCGTGAAGCTGGCAAACGGTTTGTGGTCATGGATACGGCACCTACCGGGCATACGCTATTACTGCTTGATGCTACCGGGGCTTATCACCGTGAGATTGCCAGGAAGATGGGGGATAAAGGTCATTTTACCACTCCGATGATGCAGCTTCAGGACCAGAAACGTACCAAAGTTTTGCTGGTCACTCTGCCTGAAACCACACCTGTACTGGAAGCGGCAAACCTGCAGTCCGATCTTGAACGTGCGGGGATTCATCCCTGGGGCTGGATTATCAATAACAGCCTTTCGATTGCACAGACGCAATCGCCGCTGCTTTGCCAGCGCGCCCTACAAGAGCGTCCTCAAATCGAGGTTGTGAAAAACCAGCATGCAAGCCGCATAGCGTTAGTACCGGTAATGGCTGCAGAGCCCACTGGCATCGAGAAACTCAGAGAGCTGGTTGTTTAATTTTTTTTGTATATACAGGGCGGCAAAGCCGTCCTGTCTGGAGGATTTATGTTACTGGCAGGCGCTATTTTTGTCCTGACCATCGTTTTGGTTATCTGGCAACCGAAGGGATTAGGGATCGGCTGGAGTGCGACGCTGGGCGCGGTACTGGCGCTGATCTCTGGCGTAGTCCATTTTGGTGATATCCCTGTAGTGTGGAATATTGTCTGGAATGCGACGGCGACCTTTATTGCCGTGATTATTATCAGCCTTCTGCTCGATGAATCGGGCTTTTTCGAATGGGCGGCGCTGCACGTTTCACGTTGGGGTAACGGTCGCGGGCGTTTGCTGTTTACCTATATCGTTTTGCTCGGCGCAGCGGTGGCGGCACTGTTTGCCAACGATGGTGCGGCATTGATTCTGACGCCAATTGTTATCGCCATGCTGCTTGCATTAGGTTTCAGCAAAGGCACTATGCTGGCATTTGTCATGGCCGCCGGGTTTATTGCCGATACGGCCAGTCTGCCGCTTATCGTGTCCAACCTGGTTAACATCGTTTCTGCAGACTTCTTTGGGCTGGGTTTCACTGAGTATGCGTCGGTAATGGTGCCGGTGGATATCGCAGCCATTATCGCCACGCTGGTGATGCTGCATCTGTTCTTCCGCAAAGATATTCCGCCAACTTACGACCTGGCTCTCCTGAAAGCACCGGCAAAAGCGATTAAAGATCTGGCAACCTTCAGAACCGGCTGGATAGTGTTGATCCTTCTTCTGGTTGGCTTTTTCGTCCTTGAGCCGTTGGGTATCCCGGTCAGTGCGATTGCTGCTGTAGGGGCTGTCATTCTGTTTGCGGTGGCGAAGCGAGGCCATGCCATTAACACTGGCAAAGTGCTTCGCGGTGCGCCATGGCAGATCGTCATATTCTCTCTGGGAATGTATCTGGTGGTCTATGGTCTGCGTAATGCCGGACTAACAGAATACCTCTCCGGTGTGTTGAACGTGCTGGCAGATAAAGGACTTTGGGCCGCGACGTTTGGTACTGGCTTCCTGACGGCTTTCCTCTCTTCCATCATGAACAATATGCCTACCGTGCTGGTTGGTGCTCTCTCTATTGATGGCAGCACTGCAACAGGCGTTATCAAAGAGGCGATGATTTTTGCCAACGTGATTGGCTGCGATCTTGGACCGAAAATTACACCTATTGGTAGCCTGGCAACGTTGCTCTGGCTGCATGTCCTTTCACAGAAGAACATGACCATCACATGGGGATACTATTTCCGCACCGGGATCGTCATGACTCTGCCTGTGCTGTTTGTAACGCTGGCCGCGCTGGCGCTACGTCTCTCTTTCACTTTGTAATGAGATACTGATATGAGCAACATCACCATTTATCACAACCCAGCCTGCGGCACGTCGCGTAATACGCTGGAGATGATCCGCAACAGCGGTATCGAGCCGACCGTTATTCTTTACCTTGAGACTCCACCTTCACGCGATGAGCTGCTCAAACTCATTGCGGATATGGGCATTTCCGTCCGGGCTTTGCTGCGTAAGAACGTCGAGCCGTATGAGGAACTGGGTCTTGCAGAAGATAAATTTACTGACGACCAGCTCATCGACTTTATGCTACAGCATCCGATTCTGATCAACCGTCCGATCGTAGTGACGCCACTGGGAACTAAACTTTGCCGTCCTTCAGAGGTTGTTCTCGATATCCTTCCAGATGCCCAGAAAGCGGCTTTCACCAAGGAAGACGGTGAAAAAGTCGTTGATGATTCAGGTAAAAGACTGAAATAAAGACGAAGGGGGCATTTGCCCCCTTCATTATTACTTCGCCATTTCTTCCAGCAGGTCAATACCAACCGGCTCTTCGCTCTGTAGCGCTGTTAATGCAATACGCTTTGCATACTGCTCTTCCACATCAGAGATGAGAGGCAGCTCGCGGTTCGCCCTGATCTTCAGGAAAGGCGAAGACGGTTGAGCAGCTGCCAGGCTGTTATTAACGACCCATGCCCACGGCTCGATGCCAGCTCGGCGTAGATCCCGCTGCAGGTTAGCGGCTTCCAGTACAGGTGTCGTTTCGGCAAGCGTCACGATAATCACCTTCGTCTTCTCCGGGTCTGCTGCTTTTTCGCTATCACCTGTCTTCGATGTCAGAAAGCGAGAGAATTCGGCTTCATGCTGTCGCCAGAACACACTCATGCAATTGTTGAATGCCTTTACATCACTCATGTTCGTCCTCAAATTTTGCTCAGATTAACCCGGCTCTCATCTTCCAGAATTTTATAAACAGTGGAACGGGCAATACTGAGCCGGCGGGCAATATCTGTTGCACCAGTTCCCTGCTGATGAAGTGCCAGTACACTATTTCTGTCGATGATGCGCTTTCGGCCAAACCGGATACCTTTCAGCCTGGCCTCCTGCCGTCCTTCGTTCGTACGCTCCAGAATCCTCCTGCGTTCGGCCTGGGCTACAGCTGAAAGAATGGTCACAACCATTTTCCCCATTTCACCGTCGGTGCTGATCCCGTCGTCTATGAATCGGACCGCGACTCCCTGAGCGTCGAATTCTTTTATCAGTTGGATCATATCGGCAGTGTCGCGGCCAAGCCGGTCGAGTTTCTTCACCAGGATGACGTCACCTTCCTCCACCTTCATTCGCAGAAGATCCAGTCCTTTCCTGTCGGTAGAACTGCCGGATGCTTTGTCGGTAAATATGCGACTGGCTTTCACCCCCGCCTCTTTAAGCCCCTTGATCTGAATATCGAGGGACTGCTGGCTTGTTGATACCCGTGCGTAACCAAAAAGTCGCATAAAAATGTATCCTAAATCAAATATCGGACAGTGGGTGTCTGTTATAACAAAAAATCGATTTAATAGACACCTAGACAACACCATTTTAGTGTGTCCGAGAATTTATAATATTTCGGACGGTTGCGAAATTGTTAATTCATGACCATCAGGCAGGGAGGCCGGTATGCCCGTCGATTTTCTGACCACTGAGCAGGAACTGAATTATGGGGCACTGTTGCAAATAGTCGGTGGTGATAAACTTATCATCCCCTTTTGCTGATGG
>OGZY01000470.1_pt1 | contig 25178 bp, 32 predicted proteins | sample 1576911 | NCBI WGS metagenome assembly OGZY01 (sample SAMEA3541488, study PRJEB24748) | human gut metagenome | biome: human gut; feature: human-associated habitat; material: faeces | place: China | collected 2012 | reverse complement strand
TCAAATGGAGTGGTTTTTTGTTGCAAAAGAAAAAAGGAGTAAAAAAACAGGGACTTGTAAGTATATCTGGAGTTTCTAAAAGTTCCGTGAGAACATTTTGTAAAATACGAACTTTCATTTTTGGTTATTTTGAGAATTGATTTATTCTGCGGTTTTGATCCGTGTTGTCGATGGCGATACAAGCCATTTCCCGGCCTTTTGCGAGGGGTTTCGTGTCGCAGGTGAAATTACCCTCCTGTACCCCGCCCCACACTTTCCCGGTCCTTTTGCGGAATTTGGCGGCCATTCCTGAAGGCCCGTTGTTCCGTAAAACAAAGAAGCCCCCGCCTCGGCCGAAGCCGAAACGGGGGTTCATACTGTTTGAGTCTATTCTATTGTCTTGCTACTGGCAATCTATCCGGCTATGCGCTATGCACCATCGCCCTAATCGCCTGCTCAACAGCCTTATTCAGTGTCACGCCCTCAGCCTGAGCAAGCATCGAGATTTCTTTGTGAAGCTCAGGTGGGATGCGGACATTGAATAGACCGCTGTATTCCTTTTCCGGCTTCTTTCCGATTTCAGCGCAGAACTCCAGATAATCGTCCACCGCCTTATGGAACTCATCCTCCAGATCCTTTGCGTTCTCAGCCTGGAAGTCTACCATGTCGCTAATTCCCAAAATCGTTCCATAGAAAATGCGGTCTTCGACAGAATACTCAGGACGAGCCGAGTATCCTTTGTATTTCAGCAAATCACTGTTTCTCATATATGACCATGCTCCTTCAAAAATCTTACTACCGAATCGACTGCCGCTTTTGCCATTTCATCTCCGGGATGTGGTTTGTGGAGCAAGAGAATTGCCTGAGTTTCTGGGTGATAGAATTTGACTCTCGATCCGGAGGTCGCTCCCTTGTTTGACTCCAAGTACCCAAAGTGGTTCATGATTTTTCGCAAATCGCTGAACCGGAAATCGGCTGGTGTTGGCTTCTTACATAGTTTATCCAGCAGCGCTTCTATTCTTGCCATCCAGTGTACCTCATTTCTTTGTAACCATATTTTAGTTACATCTTTATTATAGCACATGACCGTCTGGTGTCAATAGATTTTTCGGCCTCTCGAGCACCTCCAAGATTTGCTCCAGAAAAGCAAAAAACGCCCCCACCCCGGCATTTCTGTCGGAGTGAGGGCGTTCTTCTATATACCGCTATTCAGTTTTCTGCGGGGGCGGCGAGGGGGCGCTCGCCCCATTGAACAGCGGGCGTATCGGGTCGGAGGTCAGAACCCGTTCACGCTTTTTCTGTGATGGCAAGCACGATCTCCTTGATGATTTCTTTCTTCGTGGTCTTGCCATCAAGGTCAATGCCATATTCCTCCGCCTTCTGCTTCAAAGCTTCCAGCGTTAGGTTGAACAGTTCGGCAATGAGTTCTGCTGCGGCGTCGGCGCTGAGGTCATCGGCAATTTCATCTCGGTCGTTTTTGTCCGTAATCCCTTCGGTCGCCTTTTTATACTCCTCAGCATATTTTCTCATCCAGTCGAATATCCATTGAGCGATCCGCTCAAGCTGCGCTTTGTTCAAAATCTTCTTCAGCGGCGCCGGGACCATAGCATATAGGCCGTCTACGACCTGAGCCATTTTCTCGGGGCCGGTGAGGCCGCTCGCCTCTGCCATTGCAACGAGCTCACACACCGCACCAAAGACATTGCCTCTGACACGGAAGTAGAACATGAACGCAACTGCAACGGCACAGAGCGCGGTAATCGCCATGCCCATAAAATCTACGAAGTTCATTTCTATCCTCCTCTGCGGCTGTGAGCCGCTCCAAATTCAAGCGGTGCTTACTGCTGCGGGATCTTCAGTACCTGTCCGGGTACGATAACGCTGTTGGGCTTCAGCCCATTGAGATCCGCAATCTCCTTGTACCGGGCTCCATTCCCAAGCCGCTTCTGAGCGATCCTCCAGAGGGAGTCTCCTGCGACAACGGTATAGGTGGAGCTGCCAGACCCGGTTGAGCGTCCGATGTCGGCGGCGTTTACCCATCCATAGACATTGGAGCCGCCGCCCTTCTCGGCGATCAGGTGGTACGGGTGCTTCCCCTTCAGGGAGATGCTCGTCACCTTTGCCTTTCCAGGGCGACACGGCACACCGCTCGCAGCATTACTGCTGGAGAAGTGCGTTCTTCCGATGAAGTCTACGATGTCCCCGGCCTTGATGCTGCCGGCCGGCTTTGAACTGCCGGTGTTCTGCTCCGGCGGATTGGGCTTCGTCGTACTCGAGGCGCCTGCATATTTGGGCACACAATACCCTCTGATGTATTTTCCGTTGACCCTCATAGCCCGGTAAGCGACAGCCTCCCCCTTGTTCCCCTCGATGATTTTCACCGAGTTCCCGGATACGCTGGCAACAATGCCGACATGGTTGGGGGCGCCGAGATTATCTCCGACGCCAGAGTCCTCCCAGTCATACATGATTACATCGCCGGGTTTCGGCACATAAGCGTCGTTTTCCACCCACGATCCGAGCTTCTTGTAGAGGTCGATCATCTTGCCGCAGCCGCACTCCGTCGGAGCGATGGATGTGAGGCCGGCTTCAATGAAAACGGCGCTTACGAAGGTGGCGCACCACTCATCGGTGTATTTCACCGGATAGCCGCGAGCCAAAGGCTTGTGGGCATTGTACCGATCAATGATTTTCCGGTGAGAGCCGTCACTCTCCTTGTAGCCAAGGTACTTCTCGGCGATTGCAACTACTTTTGCTCTCTGCTCTTTCTCCGTCATAATGGCAGCCTCCTTTTTCGCAAACTGCTTGTAGTATTCCTGCCCAAACCCAGCTCTACGGGCTTTTGCGGTTTCACTCTGGTCGGCAGGCCGCTCGAAGTCAAGAAGCACCTTGTCAGACGCCTGCTTAACGGTCTTTGCGGTCTTCAGAGTATCCATCATGCCAGAGTACCCCGCAAGTTCTTTCATCAGGAACGAAAGCTGCGCTTCAAGGTCTCCGATGGAAGCGTTTCTGGATCTCACATGGGCCAGAAGCGCCTGCTTCCGGCTCCAATAAGTCCATTGGGCAAGCCCGTACCCGGCCTTGTCATTGACGAAACCATCGTATATCCCATTATCAACGGCCGCCGTATAATCGGCATCGCTGTATCCCAGCTTTTTCTCGTAGCTGTTCTGGAGGTTCATGGGGTTTAGGCCACTCTCAGCCTTCAGATTTCCCATGAGCCCCGCCGCTCCGTAGTCGGATAGGCCGGCAGCCTTGAGGTAGTTCCAGATTTTCTCTGCGTTTGTCTTTCCAACGAGTCCCATAAAGTACCCCCTTTACGGGTCAACTTGGTCGCTGGAGGCCGTCTGCTTCGCGGCCGCCTCCATCCGTTGTTCATCTTCCATCTGCCATCCCCGTTCCCTCTGCCGCTCTTTCGTGGTCTTGATCCATCCCATAACTCCACACTCGCCGCCGCAGACGCCGAACACCATAGTAATCAGCGTATCGGGAACGGTTTGGTACATTTCAAAGAGCTGGATCATCTTCAGCGTAAACAGCGTCAAAGTCGCTCCCATAATGACCAGAATGAGGTCCATTTTTCCGAAGCTGGAACTCTTTTTGGCAGTTTTCTTCGGCTTATGCGAGTCCGAGCGCCGGTTCTTTCCAGCCATACGCTTTCGCTCAGCCTGCTTTTTCCTTATCGCAGCCACCAACACCAGCAGCCCGTAAAGGCTTATGGCCCCAACGCAGAAAGCTCCGATGGCGGCAAGGACGACACTCAGATCCATAAACTCACTCCTTCACCCGGTATATTTGCTGCGGAAGAACCGGAGTCGCAAGACGCTCGAGATCATCCATCTCGATAATGGTCAGCGCTTCCATTTCGGGGATGATTTTCGAGTGAACATATCCATCGCCGTTGTAGTCCTCGTAGTCACGGACAAGCTCCCAGAAGGCGTCGGCCTCCATGCGGTTCCAGATTTGCTGGGGGTTTCGCGCCTTATCCGTATAGTACCGATGACTCCGGATAATCATATCCCTGAGCTTGTTCCTCTCGCTCCGGCGCCGCTCCTCCTCAATTTCTTCGAGCCGGCCGCCGAGTTCGGCGATTTTGCTATTCAGGTCTTCCTGTATTTTCAAGCTCTGTTTGCGGTAGTTCGGGTAGTTGCTTACCACTTCCAGAGCTTCCTTCAGTTGCTGGTCCTTGGCCCTGTTCGCCTCGTATCGCTTCACCAGATAGTCCTTGACCCTCTTGTAAACGAACAGCAAAAAGACCGCCGCAAGCACCAGCTCGATTACGTTCAGCACCGTGATGTCGCCAAACAATTTCTCAAACTCATTCAGTCCCGTCAAAACAACACTTCCAATCTGCCTGCGGCTTTAGCCAAGGCAAGAATTTTGGTTCCCACTCCCTGCGGGGCCAATGCCATGAAATTGGCGGGAGCCAGCACCGGCCGGCCCCCGCCTTTTCCGATTAGACCTCCACTTCCAGGTCAATCAGGATCGCCTTGACCTGCTCACGGATGAGAGCGGGCACCTGCTCCAGGGTCTTCTTGCCCTTGATAATCAGGGTAGCGTACACAACAGCCATGACTTTTACCTCCTTTCTCAGCAGCAATTTAAGCAAAAACTCACGGAAGAAGCTCATTTCGCCACCTCCGTGAGTAGTGCCTCAACCTGTTTCCGGAGCTGAGCGGGCACATCGTCCAGCGTCTTCAGCCCCTTGCGGATCAACTCGGCATAGATCTTAGCCATTACACAGCACCTCCTCCGAGCGCCAGCTCGTAGACCTCGCACAGTCCAATCTGAGCGTCAGTCACCTGAGACTCCAAGGACGCGATCTTGTCAACGAACGCACCGTCGTTCACTGCGGCAACGATATTCTTGAGCTGCTCTGCCGAGGAGGCCAGAACAGCATCCATCGCAGCCTTCAGATCACTGGGGAGTTCGCTTCCGTAGACAATTCCGCCCAAGACTTCCTTGTCCTCCTCGCGCTTGATCCAGTTCTTCAGGAAATTGCAGTATGCGGTCTGCTTAGACACGAATGTCCGGTAGGCTGCATACAGAACCACAATATCGGCGGCGGAGTAAACCTTCATCTGCCCGCCGTCGCTGTGATACTGGTACTCCTTGGCGCCCAACGTCACGGCGTTAAACATCGAGTCGATGTTCGCCTGATCGTGGAGCTCCAGAGAGAAATGTTCTGTGCCGGCCGACAGATTAACGTCGATCCCGGCGTAGATCGTGCTCTGGCAGACTTCATTTGCCATCCGGATCTTCTTGTCTGCCAGAGTCGGAAGGTCGGATTTATTCCAGACGAGTGCCATTCATACCCCTCCTTACTGGAACGCACCATTGACGGCGGAGATGTAGCCGCCGGTTCCGGACGAGCCACGCTTCACCGTAATGCGGAAGTTGAACGCAGCACCATTGGTCTGCGTTTTGTTCTTGAATACGATGTTCACGCCGTTCTTCGTCTCGGTAGTCACATCCTGCCAGACAGGGCTCGGGTCCTTGGCGTTGTTGGTCGCCTCGACCTTGTAGACCGCATCTGCCGGGATACTGCCGACCACGCCCAGGATCGCCACCGTAATGTCGCCGGCGACGGCCAAGGGCTGCTTCAGCGTAATGGACGCCTCGGTGACAGCCTTCGTAAAGGTCGCCGTAAAGGTAGCCTTTTCCTGGCCGTCGCTCACCTCAATCGTCATCGTGTGCGATCCGTTGGTGATTTTCTGCCATTCGGCGGCGTTGTTCACGCACTCAAACGTAAACGTGGTGCCGCTGTTCACACTGGACTGCGTTTTCTTGGTCACGCCATCCAGCTTCTCCGTCACCGTGAGCTTGTTGCCGTCGGAGTCGGACACGGTATACTGGAACGCGAACTTCAGCGCCTTACTGCCCAGGTTCACGCCACTCGCACCGCTGGGGCTGGTGATTGACGGGGCCTTGTTCGTCTGAACAGAGCCGTCGTCAGAGACCGAGAGTGTAGAGGGCAGTACCAAAGCGGGGCGCAACGCATAAGAGCTCGAGCAGTCGTAGCCGTTCCAGTCGCCATTGGAGTGCACGCGCAAGGCGCCCGTGGAGCCGCTGTCGGAATCGCAATAGGGAGAACGGAGCCACCAGTACACGGCGGAATTGTTCAGGTACGCAATTCGCTTGTTGTCGTTGCCGTTGTCGGCGCACCCCTTGAAATACGCCAGCTCTGCGCCTTCTCCGGTAGGCATATAGTTATGGGTGAAGCTGACCTCCTCGGAGCTGAGCAGGAAGATTTTCGCGCTCAGTCCGCTCGCACCGGTGTTCACGTTCTTGCCGTAACCGGCGCCGGGGCGGTACGGCAGCTTCACCTGCTTGATGGCGGCCTTGATGTTTGCATCGAACAGGTTCAGGAAGGCACCGTTCAAGTAGCTGTGGATCGTGCTGGCGGCGTAGTCATTGTTGTTGGAGCTGTGCCACTGACGGTTCTCGTAGCAGTCCTTCATCAACAGCCAAGTGCCGTTGCAGCTCTCGTCGTACATGGAACCAGGCTTTCCCTGATGGACGACGATAAATTCTTTAGCAGCACCATTGACTTTCAGCTTCACGGTGCTGCCAATCGCTTTGGAGCTCAAAGCGACTGTTGCCATGTAAATTCCTCCTTGCTGACTTGGGATTTTCCGTGATGATGCGCCATATTTACCAATCGGTAATATCAGGGCACACTTCTTCCCACGGCGGAATTTCGTGTGAGGATTTGGCAGAGTGAAGTTCTCCATCTGCCTTGTGTTTGCTCTTAAAGAGGCGTTGCGCCTCCTTAATCTGGCGTTTCGCCCTGACGATCCTCGTAGAGTTGATTTTCCGGTGGATTGGCACCTTTCCGCCAATGATTTCGCCCACTTGTGCAGCGAACTTCTTCCTTAGCGAATAGGTGTCCCCGAAGGCCGCATGGGCATCCATGCCCGTGAAGGATACGATTATCTCGTCCCTCGTGACCTCTCCGGCCGGATATGCAACCTGCCAGTAGCGGATCGCCCGCTTGAAGCGTTCAAGGCCGAGCTTCCCGAGTTTCTGGACAACCCCTCCGTTATCGTCGAGGTAGCTATGGAAACCGAGGAAGTCGATCCCGTTTCTTAACGGGAATATGCCTGTCTTTTCATTGAGTTCAAGCCCTTTTGACTTCATGTACGCCGTGATTTCCTTCAAGAGATTTTGGAGGAACTTCTTGTCTGGGTGGATCATGCAGAAGTCATCCATAAACCTGTCATAGTAGCGAAGCCAATACTTCTCCTTCATCATGTGGTCGAACTCGTCGAGGTACATGAGAGCGAGGAGCTGGCTTGTCTGATACCCGAGCGGCAGCCCCTCGGACGCGTCTATATAGACACACAGGAGGTCGTAGATCCGAGGGTCCACTCCCCTTTTCTCCAGCAGGGCTTTCAGCTCCGGTTTCATCTTTTCGTGGTCTATGGAGGCAAAGAACTTCCTCACGTCGCACTTCAGAACCCAGCCGTCTGCGGTTCCGTTCTTCCGGTAGTAGTCGATCATGTGCCATTTCAGGCGATAGAGGCCATCGTGAGTCCCCTTCCCCTTCTGGCTGGCATGGTTATCCCGGATGAAGCTCTTGCAGATGGCATCATACAGGATGTTGTCGACCACGGCATGAAGAACGACCTTATCGACGAAGGCCGGGGCTTGGATGAGCCGCTTCTTCGGCTCGTAGACATAGAACACTTCAAATTTGCTTGGGTGGTAAAAATCGTTTGCAAGGATATGCGACAGCTTATTGGTGCAGGCAAGGGCGTTTGCCTCATACTGAGCGGTTCCCGGTTTCTTGCGCTTTCGCTTCCGGGCGTTCAAGTACGCCTGATAGAGCACCTCAAAGGAGCACATTTCATCGTAGGTCATTCGCTCACTTCGCTTCCACTGGCCGGGGTACAGAGGAAGCTCCCAGCCAGTCATCATTCCTAACGCCGGTCCGTCTTCCTCCCGGCAGCCGCCTACGCCCCCTTCGGGGGCGGGCGGCCTCGGCGTGATGTGTTTATCGTCAGCTCCGTGCGAGCTTTCGACGGGATACAGCTCCCTTTGATGTGACGGCGTACTGTTTTCGCCCTTTCGGGTTACTCATCTCACATTCCATCAGAGCGGGGCGCAACGCATAAGAGTTCGAGCAGTTGTTGTTGTTCCAGTTGCCATTGGAGTTCACGTTCAAGGCGTTCGTGGAGCCGTTGTTGGAATTGCAATAGGGAGAACGGAGCCACCAGTTCACGGCGGAAAACGAGCTGTACCCCAATACAAGGCGGTATCCCGCCCGGTATCTTACCTCACGGGGCGCTGATCGCCCCGAATGACAGACGCCACAGCGCTTCGAGTCAGGTCGAATTGCCGGCGCTCAGCGGCGGCCCTCGTTTCTTCCCTGATCTTCGCAGCTCTACCACTGTCATTTTTCTTCCAAGAGCCGGACATCCTCTTGACATCCTGGATCTTGGCCGTCCACTCCCCACCCTTTTTCACGCTGATAATCTTGTCGTCAACGCAAAGCTGGACGTATTCCATGAGCAGAGAGCACCCATCCAGAACATCGTCGATTTTATCCAGCCTTTCCTCATACTCGGTCTGGAAATGCTTGTTGTTTGCAGAGTGAACGTCTCTGACGATCCCTCTTGCGATTTCGCGCATATCTTCGCCGTAGAGGCGATAATCTGCTTTTGTGAAGCCGTCCTTCTTCTTTTTGTCGAGTCGGCCCACAATGTCAAAGCAGACGGTTTTGACGTCCCTGATGTCGTCGAGCTGGGCGATGCGCTTGATTACGGCCCGCACATCTTTGATGCTGACATCATCAGAGATGATCTTCGTGGTCTGCTTCGTGAACTTCAGGAGCTCTCGCGCCTTATTCCCGAGCAAATACTCCTTGTCGGCCATCCCGACATCTCCTTTCCGGACAGCGCCCATCCAAAACCATCTCAAGATCCCGGATGTCGCCGTAGAATGTGCAACGGTCTCTTTCGATAACGAGCCGACCGTCTCTCCCGCTTTGCGTTTTCCCGCAGACAACGATAGCGTCGTCAGCGCAAAGCCCGCACGGCGGGTTAAGCCCCACAAACAGATTTCCTATCACGCACGAAAGTTCACCAGCGGGGCGGCTGAACTTTTCTTCATCCATTAAAATTCGATCCTCGCCTGAGCTGCGTTCCAAACGCCGGTCACATTCACGGCGTCGAGGTTCGCAAACGAGACTGTGAACGGATTTTCGGTCACGCTGGTGCCGAACTTCAGCTCCAGAGCGAGAACGCTGGCCTCGACGGCATCAATCGCGCTCCGGATACCGGGGTGTGCAGCGCCGCTCCCATCATGGGTGGACACGGCCCCGGAAACTTTGGCATCCGTCTCCTCTCGGGTATAGCAGTCGATATCGGGCCGCTGAGACTCCGTCAGCTTGCCGTCGGCGTTCAAGGTCGCAATACCACCCGGTACGCCAACCTGATCCTGAACGACAAAACCTTTGTTTTCCTCGCTGACCTGACCGACATTTACAGGTCCATACGCCATAGTTGCTCCTCACTCCTTTCCTTGGTCGATCCAGTATTCAGCCGAAATGGCCTCCTTGGGGGCGCTTCCGGCTCTGATGCGGATGACTCCTGCGAGGGTTTCGCAGGTCGGGCACATGGAGCAGGCGGCGGCATGGCCTAAGCTCCCCGGTGCGATGGCGACCGAGGCCCGGTCTTTCGCTGTGATACCCTGCGCCGGAATGTCGTAATAGACAGGGTAAGCGGTGACACTATCATCTTCCGCCCAACCTTCGGCCGGAATGGTAACTTTCGTGAAGCTGGATCTATCAGCCTTCAACCGTTCAAGTTCCTCCATAGCGTCCGTTACCGATTGGGCCAGCTCTGCGACCAGACCGTTTGTAAAATTCTTGGCCGACTCCGCACAGGCTCTGAGTTGTTTTAAGAGTGTAATTCTACCCATGCGTTATTACCTCCATCTGTTGAATAAAAGGCGGAGGGCGGGTATCCCCCGCCCTCCATCTTTCATTGTGTGCAGAATCAAGCCTTGGCCGCCGCAAAGACCTCGTTCAGCATTTCCTGGACCTCAGCATCCTCAGCCACGACCATGCCATCCAGCTTCTTCTTGTCGGCAATAGACATCAGGCCGGCGGCCGCCTGAGTCGCATCGTTGTAGGTGGTATCCTGAGCAGGGATACCCAGGCCAACGATGTCCTCCTTGGTCACATCATCGCCCAGAACCACATGGCCCTGCTCATCCTTACCAACCTTCTTGAAGGCGGCACCGGCAGCCTCAGTGGTGGGGTGAGTGTACACCACAGTCTCCTGACCGTTGACCTTGACGTTGCCGTTGGTCTCGGACTTCTCGACCTTGGTAGCGCCCTCAGCAACGCCATCCAGCTTGGCCTTGTCAGTCGCGGACATGGCACCAGCGGTAGTAGTGGTAGCCAGATCCAGCTTGAAGCCAGCGGCGGTAACGCCCAGGCCGTTGGCGTTGCCAGTGTCGATCTTAGCGGAGATGACATTGGCGGGGCTCACCTCAATACCGTTGCCGCCGGTGTAGGCATCTACCAGCTCATTTACGGGCAGATAGATATGGGTGGCGTTGTCATCGCCTTCCTTGCTGTTGACAACGAAGTCGATGTACGGATCACCAACCTTGGCGCCGTCGTAGGGGGTGTTCTCCGTCTTGACCTTCTTGACCTCGGCGGATTTGACCAGGAAGTCCTTGGGAATGTTGATCTTCTCACCGACCTTCTGGCCGTCCTTGGTCAGATAGTAGGTGGACAGGTAGCCGGCTTCGGCCGCCTCCTGCTTAGACACGCTATACTCCGGAACCTTGATGGCATTGAGCTCTTCCTTGGTTGCATAGTCATTCTTGATCTTGGTAGCCAGCTCTTTCAGATGGCCGAGCTTAGCAAGTTTGCTGGTGTCATAAGACATATTCTTTTCCTCCTGAAATGATATTTATTTGGTCAGCGGGCATCCGGCGCCACATTATTTGGCGCCGAATACCTCGTTGAACATCTCCTGAAACTCCTCGTCAGATGCCACATTCACAGCAGCGGCACCCAGGGGCTCCAGCTCGCCAGCCTCATTCTTGATCTGATACGAAGTGGACACGCCGCCGACGACAACAGACAGGAGCTGCCCGACATAGGCGGTGGGGTTGGTCTTGGCATACTGCACGGCCGCATCAAGAGAGGGCCAAACGCAGGTCGGGTCCAGTGCAAATGCATCCTGCCGCTTCATAGCCAGCGGGAACTCCATATTGGCGTAGGTTTTCGTGGTGTTATTGATAGCCATATTTCATTCCCTCCTCTCAGCCCAAAGTGACCTTCAGGGTCGCTGCGTTCTCATAAGGGACGGCCGGCTCAAACACCCAGACATTGTAGTCCTGAGCGGTGTAGCCAGCGGCACCCTCGACGGCCACAGTAGACTTGACGAAGGTAGAGGTCACATCGGCGTTCATTGCGGTTTCATTGATAACCTTGGTCACGCCCTTCTTGCTGGCAAGGCAGGCGATAGCCACACGCTGCGTCCCGGCGGGTACGCTGATGGTGACGATGCCGGCGGCATACGCCTTGTTGCTCTTGGTCAGCCCACGGATATACGCCGTGTCCAGAGCGGGCTTTTCTGCGGTGGCGCCGTAGAAGTAGTTCCGGTACGGCGTATAGGCGCCAGTGACCTTCTCCTTTGCGCCAGCAGTGATAGCCACAGCAGGCTTGGAGTCGCTGCCAAGGTTATCCTTTGCGGTCACGCCGGCCCCGTGGGTGGCGATTGCCTTCAGCTTCAGGCTGGACACAACACCCTCGCCGCCGACATCACCGATGATGAAGCCGGCGCCGCCATTGTCGTCAGAGCCAGCGCCCAGAGATGCGGCATCAACACTGGCGATCTGCTCAGTCCCCTTGTCGGTGATACGCTGCACCACCCAATTAGAGGCCACAACGCCAGTCTCAGGGCCATACTGATAGGTGCCGGGGTTCAGGGTGCCTGCGGTGTAAGCTGCGGAGGCAATCTTCGTGCCAGCCTCAACGGCCTTGGCCCCAGTCAGATTGAAACCACCGACGGAGGGCTGTGCAGTAATGGTGGGCTGGAGCCGCTTGCTGAAGATGCCCGTCAGGATCGCAGCAACAGACATTCCCTTGGTGGAGAACTCGGCAGTGCCGTTCTGGGCCTTGGTCTTGTTGCCCACCTGAGTGTAGTTGCCGGCCATCATGATATTGTCGCGCATGATGACCTTGTTCGCGTCGACATTGCCAGTGATGGCTACCCACTTCCCACCGTCGTACCAGTAGGAGGACATCTCGTAGGTCACGCCTTCAACCAGCGTGGTCACAACAAAGACATCACCCTCCTTGGGGGTGGGGGCGCTATCCTGACCAAAGAAAGCTGCGATGACATCGCTGTCCGCCGTCTCCAGATCAGTCTTGGTGCCGCCATACACAGAGCCGGCGCCGAGGCTCGCAAGAGCCTGGGTCAGCTCCTCATCGGTGACATAGCCATCCAGATTGACCGTTACATCGTCCAGCCACTCGACCTTCCCGTCCACAAGGGCGTAGATGTCGTAATGGCCGGAGCCTTCATTCTTGACAAGATACAGGATATTTTCCTGTGCATCTTCCGGAGCAGGAACAGTGTCTGCTTTCTGGAAGATGGCATGACCGGACTCTGCAATAGCGGCCAGGAACTCCGTCTTGATGCGGCTGGCCGTGCTTTTCAGCTCTTTCAGAGTTACCAGTTTCGTAGGATCATAGGCCATAAGGTTTCCTCCTCGTTTTGTGTATTTTCAGGATCAAACTTTGGGCGGGAACACCTCGTTAAGCATTTCATCCGTTTCCGTAGGCGATGCCATATCCTCATCGGACACAGATGCTCCGGTGGCCGACAAAACGCCATCATCGGTGATCTTCAAATTCTTGCCGACTTTAATTCCGCCAAGTCTGGTACTGGTTGCTACCGGCAGTACATAAGTTCCACCTCCTCCGCTGCTTCCACCTTCGCCGCCGGACAAAAGTGCAATAGTGGCTTCCATAGGCTCGGACGGTTCGTTTCTCGCCCAAAGCCGTACATAGCCATCATCAGCTCTTGCCGTCGGGCACAAGCCAGCTTCTTTCGCGGCAGCTAAAGCGCTTTTATGCAGGGCGACATTCGGGAAGTGGCCGGCGGTAGCATCGGCCATGACGACATCCACATAGTAGCGGTAGTCGTCCCTTCCCATTCCGCCCTGTTCACCAAAATCCTCGTCCAAGGCCCAGCCTTCGGCGGGGATCGTGATGTCCTTGATTTTCGCGGCGCCGACATCAGACAGCGCCTTATCGACCATCGACTGCAACAGCTCCTCGGCCTCGGGAGCGGTGATGAAAGCTCCGGGGTTGTAGGAAACCTGCACATTCGCACTCAGCTCAAGCGCAATCGTGACCGGGTATCTCCGGATGTCGACGCGATTGTCCTTGTATGCGTTGACAGGCTGCGGGCTGTCGCCAAGGGTGGCGTAGTAGAGCAGGATCTCCGGCCGATTTGCAGTCTTGGCAAAGATGCCGAACTCCCTCAGCCAGAAGCCTTCCTTCAGTCCACCGTTGAGGTCGTTCCGATATTCGACCGTCAGGAACATCTCTCCATTCTTGACGACCGGGATCGTGGATACTGCATCAGCCACAGGGGTAACGAGTTCCTTCATGTCAATCGGTTCTACGCCTTCCGGCATAGAGCCGGAGCCGACGACAATCCGGGTAAACTCTATCGTTTCGCCAGCCATCAGACTGGTGATGAGGTTACGGCCATCGACCGTGACCGTGCCGCCATAATACTTTTTGCTCTGCTCGGGTTCGGCGGCGTTCGCAACTGTATTTCTCATTTCGAGTCTCCTCCTTTTCCTTTCAGGCATTTTTCTGGAGCGTAATGCCGTTGATAGGCGTCTCCATGACACTGCCCACCACGCTCCCACCGTTTACGGCAGCATCATACTGGATGTTCCGCTCCAACTCCGGGAGCATATCGTGGGTGACGCTCTGAGCGTTCGCCCCGATACCGAGGCTAAACTCGAACTTATATGCCCGTTCAACCACCGGGAGTTCATCTTGCACAACCGTCCCGATGTTCGATGCGGCATATACCTTGGATTTGAAGTCGTAGTTGCGTTCTACGACCGGCAGATTGGTGACTGTAACCGCAAAGCCGAGGCCGCTGAGTATATTCAGCGTCGATGGCTCCATAGGAGTCGAGGTCTTTGCATACAGCTTGAGCGTGACGCCAGCAGCTCGGATCAGCGGCGTCCGGAACAGCGGCGTAGTATCTACATCACCCGGCATTTCTCCGGTGTCGAATATCATGGTGGCCGGCTGCTCGGGGTCCTCTGAGTAGTACAGGGGTCGATCCCAAAACATTCGGAACGCCTTGATGATGTCGGGGTAGGTACAATCGCTGTTGTTCTTGAGGATTTTGTAGATGAGGTATTGCCGGTAAGTATCGTCGTCGATGATGTCAAACGGGATCGGATCGCCAGCGAGTTTGCCGGCCTCCATCCTGCTCAGGTCAACGATATTGCCCACGCCGTCAAGCTGCTTGCCGACTGCGCTGTAAACATCTCGCTCGTTTCTGAGCTGCTGGTAGAAGTCGAAGATCTGCTGGAGCTCGCCGCCGACCACTTCGACAAAAGCCTCAATATTGGCTTTCCCCTTGAACTGCTCAACGAGGTCAGCTTTCAGAAGGGCAATATAATCAACCATCAATCGCCACCTCGATCATATCTTCAGTTGTGTAGGCCCTCTGGCGAGCCGTGATTACCGCACTTCTATCGGGGTAATCGTCCGGCTTTCCAGCGGGACTGTCTGTGGTGTAGAGCCCGATGTCAATATAGCTGATACCGGAGCAGGCAGCATACAGCTCAGACATGAACTCTTGCGGAACGACATCGCTTCCGGCATCCAGATTTTCGATGTTCCTGAGCACGACCTCTCGGAGCAGGTCTACATAGTTCGGCGGGATCGCCTCGTTCTTCCTGAGCGTGATCCCAAGGCGGAACCATGTGTAGACGGTGGCGGGGCGGTTGAAGCGGATCGTGATGTCCTCGTCATATTCCCCGGACAGAACAACGGCGGTATCTCCAAATGTGTTGATACCGCCGGCCTTGTTTTCGAGGATCTGCCTCGCAATCTCTTTGGAGTCTCCGCCGTCTACCACAATTTCGATGCTGTGAGGCGGCCTTCCGAATTTGTCCCACTCATGGGACGGGTTTTCGTACGGTGCTACGCTCGTAACGCCCTGGACATTATTCAGAATGGCGCTTCGGATACTCTCAAGCATCCTGGAGGAACGGTTGAAAATCTTATCCGCGTAGGACTGCCGGAACTCGGCGTCGCTCTCCTCATCTCGGCCGGCGATATATCCGCACAGGTTCACCACTTTCAGCAGCCCAGCATCAGCCTTCACGATGTTCGTGATGACTCCATCCGGAAGGAGGATGTCTCCGGTCTCTACTGTTCCGAAGGAAATGACCGATGTGACGGTATCGGTGGTCAGGTTTTCGGAAAGAACCAAGCTATTTACGGAGGTCAGGTCATCGGCTTCGATGTTCAGAACCTCATTGGTCTCATCTACGGATGTGGTGAAGCCCTTTTCGGTGATGACGCCGGAGAGTCCGCGCAGGATCTGCAAAGCATTGGCGTCCTCCGAGGAAAAAGAATACACCGCGCCATTGATGGCTGCGGTGTATACATCCCCGGTCTCTGCCAAGGCGACTTTAATGCCGACTTTGTTGAACGCACTTCTGGTAATTTTCTTTGGGCCTGTCAGGCTCAGCTGCGTGGTCGGGTTCGTTGTGGAGGAAATCAGGGTTCCGGCAGAGAGCACAGTCCCGTCCGTACCGGTGCAGTGGATCGGGTAATAGGACTTTGCCGCATTTTCCCTGGTGGAACCGCCGTATTGAGCCGCATTGTCCAAGCTGCGCCCTTCTGCGGTGGCCGGATACATCGAATAGTAGATGTCCTCTCCGAGCTCCCAAAGCTCAGCGCATCGGTCTGCGATATTCGTCAGCAGATGGTTCAACAGCGATTCCGGATTTTGCCGGGTGTTCACGCCCCACTTCTCGGACAGGTTCTTGTGGAGGTCGTCAAGGATCACATCCAGCCGCTTGATGTTCGGCCCGTTCGGAGTCAATCCATAATCAGCCATACAATGTCACCTCCCCTCTGAATGTAGCTTCTCCAACGGAGCAGGTATAAACGAAAGTCGCCGCTCTCTTGGCCGGATCATATTTGGCCGATATGACCTCAGCGGCGGTGACTTCATCAACCTTCATGATCTCGTCCCTGATGAGCTGCCGGATCTTCACGGTGTTCGGGTTCTTCACGAACACTTCTTCAAACCAGGGGAAGCCAAGCTCCGGCCCGAGCCTCCATTCGCTGTATAACCATCTCAGCCTGACGAGCACCGCCTGACGGACGCTCTCTGTCTTCGAGATGTCACCGGTCGCCGAAACCTTAATGTCTCCGTCTGCATCAAGCATGATGTCTAACATTTAGCTCCCCCCTCTCTATTCTTGCCGCGAAATCAGCCTAACGGCCGCAGGAAATGACCTTGCTGATTTTTTGTGTAGGTTTATCCCTAAAGCGAAAGCCGCTTAGAAACGCTGTGAGCGCCCTTGGCGGTCGTTCCGGTTTTCCGGTTTTTCTTGGAAAACGGCATAAAATAAGCATGGCAGCCCAGGGACTGCTCCTGCCCACAATCCGATGCGTAAGCAAAGAGGGCCAGCTCAGAAGGATTTATCCCCCGATCAGAACATCTCCGCTTCCGGATGTTATGTTCCCGCTTCCACTGTGCGGAGCTAAGGCATCTCCCATCCGGGCCGCCGGCTTCCCGTTGATGAAAACCGATGAGCTCCCGGCGGCCACCTTCCCCTTTGAACTTCCACAGCAGCTGTCTCGCTCGGTTGTCACGCTGCCGACGGTGGCCGCTGGCAATCCATTGATGAACACGTTCCCGGAGCATCCGGCGCTTATCGCTCCGGAGAACGACTCCGGAGGATGAGGCGGAGCATGGCCCGAGTGCTCCCCTGCCGTGGTGCCAGCCACACCATCATTCAGCCTCGCTGCCCCTGGCATACCTTCGGCCTCCTCCGTCTTGCACACTTCAACACAGCGTCCTTCAGGTTCTTCGTCGAAGTGATTTCCCGGAATTTCTTCTCGCAGATGTCGAAATTTTTTGCTTTTTTGACGTTGTAGCCCATAATTCCCTCCATCAATTCAGATTGACTATACCACCAGAGACCGTAAAATCTCCGTTCACCTCTACGTTCCCATTGGCAATGATCGTCGGCGCATCTATCGTTACGGTTCCAGCCTTCACCGTGATCCGGCTCCCGCCAGCATCGACCACAACCGCGTTCTGAGCACAGGCCGCCTGAACCGCCGGATTTGTTTTCAGGAACAATCCGGGAATACACATGGCATCCGTCAAATCAAAGGAGAGGTCTGTTGCGGTTTCCTGGCCGTACATCCAGAAATCAAGAGACTGCTCGGAAACGACAATCAGGCACCCGTCCCCAGCCTTCACCGGAAAGGCCACTGTTGCCCTCTGCCCTGCTCCCTGCGGGAACACAACGGGTACGCCGGTGATCTGCGGGTAGTCAATGGTCTTTCCATCGGGCTTCTTGAATTTCATCTTCGGGAGCACCGTGGCAAGCATTTTTCCGGGGTCGAACGAAACGATGATTCCGGGCATCGCCGTGTGCATCCCGCTCATCTTTTTGGCAACAGTGTTGTCGATTTCTTGAACAAACTCCTGAAGCAATCTACTTCACCTCCAGCAGACGGGCGGTACACATCCAGTCTCCGCTGATGTTGTCTCCCTGAATATCAAGCGAGTACACCCGGAAATATCCGGTCACGGCCTTGCTCTCAACTTTCACATAGTCATCAATGTGGATCGCGCCATTGAGGAAATACTGGACATCCCAGCCGATTTTGTTCTCCCCTGTCGCCTCGGCCTGCGTGACGACCACCTGTGTCGGTATCCCAATCAGGCCGGTATCCGGTGTCAGAAGAAAAACTTCCTTGCTCATGACATCATTCGGCTTTTTCACCTGCATGACTCCATTCTGGAGACTCCAAACGAGGCCGCAGCATTTACATCCCTTGGTCATGATGTCCCTTGCCTGCCCGACAAAACTGAAACCATTTGCGATGTCCGCAAACTCCGCATTGTAGGAGTACGACACCGCTACGCCCATCTGGGCAGCCACATCGTCGAAGATGGTTTTCCAGTTCACAGTCCCGTTGTAGGAGATCGTGACATAGGTGTCCCGGATCTCTACAAGGTTGTCTACCACATCAATCTCTGTCTTTCTGTCGGCGCCATCGTTCGTGGTGGACACAAAGCTGATGATGCCGGCAAAAATCAAGGGCATCACATTCCCGTATCCAGCCTTCAGGGATAGGACGCAGTCTTTCTCCTTGATGACTGACAGATGTTCTTTGTTCAAGTTCCAGAGCGTCACCTTCCCGGTGTTCTGCGTTTCCAGATCACTCTTTTGTATGGAGAAGCTGATATGGAGTGGAACGGGCTGGCCCGGAGAGGTTGCCCCGATTTCAAATCCAGTACCGCCCGCAGGCCCACAGGCTACCCGGTACTGTCTGTCAAAGTTCTGATAGCCTGCCATTGTTCACTCATTCCTCTCTGCAAAAAATCAGAAAAAACTCTGTCGTGCGGGTCGCAGACACGCACATATATATATCTTATATGGTTTATATTACGGTTACGGTTACGGTTTAGGTTACGGTTACGGTTATGCGTGGATTTTCCGCAGACTTTCCGTTGGACTGTCACGCGGACAGTCCTATGGACAAATCAAATGAGTCGGGCCGAAAGCCTTGGTATCACTGGATTTCTTCAAAATCGTGCTTTTCCGCCTTTCTCATGCCCCGAGATCAGACAGACTTGTTCACTCCGGGTCATTTGCGGAATTGTACCTGTGCAATCTGGTGCAACACGCGAATTGCACCGGACTCGTCTGCTTTTTATTGGAGGAGTGTCCGTTGGACTGTCCTACGGATGTTCCGCAGGACAACATAGGACGGAGCCTTAAATGCCGGCAGGCAGCAAACTATTACTGCTCGATCTCTACCGGACAGAATATGAACTGAGCATTTCCGTTCAGGAAGTCGTTGCGGCCAATGCGATCCAGCTTGGTCATCACACCAAAGACCCCGTCTGGAAGCTTTGTCACCCCGTAAAAAACATTCAGCGGGAACCGAGGCACAATCTTAATGCCAAGCGCAATGGGTTCGTTCTGAGTGTCATAGAGGCTAAACTTCCAGTAGTCGCAGGTGTCGTTGTAGGTAAAGCGGATCAGATAAGCCTTTCCGGAAAGGACGATGCGGGATACGCTGTCATTCATATCCGGAACCTCTATCTTGATGAAATCCATACCAGTGCCCTCCAATCAGACGAGGCCAACTCCCTTGGCGGCCCCGTACAGGATGCTCGATTTGCTTTCTCCTTTCGAGCTGTTGCCTTTCGAGCCCGAGCCGCCGCCCGAGCCTCCTCCAGAGCCTCCGCTGCTGCCGGCCGATGTATTCGCAGTTCCCGCCTGCGTCCCGCTTGCTCCGCTCTTTCCGTAGCTGGCGGGGATCGTGGTCGTGGCCGCCTGCGTTACCCTGATTTTCTTGAATGAAATTGGGATCTCTCTGGCATAGCCCGTTTCGAGCGATTTGCTGATCGTCAGGCTGGTGATAGCCATGCTGGTGAAGGTGGCGTCCGAAGTAACCACTGTCACCGGCTTCTTGCCGTAATACAGCTCCTGAAGCTGTTTCACTACGCTCTCCACACGGTTCTGATCCGATCCGTGCCTGCGATGCCAAGTAACCGGCGTGTTCGTCAAGAACAGGGTCATATTCAGCGTTTCAGAGCCGAGAATGATTGCATCGCTGACATTGAAGCCCTTTTCGACTGCGTACTCAGGCACAGTAGCCTCGAAGCCTCTGGTTTCATCCATCAAGGCGTCGAACTCGACGCCGTTGACGGAGACGGGCTGCTTTGCTCTTGCCACTCAAATCACCTACCTTGCATAAGCGAGGCCACGCGCCAGCTCTGCGGTAACATCGTTCGCAGATTTATCCATAGCCTTGGCGGCCTTCTGCTGGATGGCCCTATCACCGTTGAACTGGTTGTTGATAGCCACATTCTGAACAACGCTCTTGTTCACGCTGGAGCTCGTGACGGTTCCGGCCGTACTGGGCTTGACGGAACCGGCGCCGGCCAGAGCTTTCGCCTTATCGCCGAAGCTTTTCAGCATGGGGCCAAACCCACCAGTGTCAAGCTCAATCCCCAAGTCGGAGGTCACGGTGTCAAGCGCGGACTTTATCTTTTGCTTCCCAGCTGCGATCCCCTTGCTCATTAGGTCGATCATATCCGGGGCTGCAACATCCAGATTTCCCCCTTCCATGCCGAGGGCCATATCGCCGGTCAGGTCGTTGAGTGCGGTCTTTACCTTTGTTTTCCCATCAGCAATGCCCTTGCTCATCAGGTCGATCATGTCGGGCATATATGTGTGGAAGTTGCTCAGGGGGCCGTCTTCAGGCTCAGAGAAACCGAGGAAGGACTTGATTTTGCTTGCCACACCGGAGACAGCGTCCACGACTTTTCCGACGGCTCCGGTGATGCCATCCACAATGCCCTGGATGATGTCAGCACCCCACTGGAGCGCCTGTTCCGGCAGCGAGGTTATCCAGTCGATAGCGGCCTGGAAACCGTTTACGATGGCGTTCTTGATGCCAGTGACCTTTTCGACGACGACATCCCACACACCCTGGAAAATGCCGCCGAAGAAGTTGACGATGGCACCCCAGATGGTCGTGATGATGGTCCAGGCGCCGTTGATGATGTTCACGAGGCCCTGCCAGATGGCGGCGGCGAAGTCCTTGATGGCCTGCCATGCTCCCTGCCAGTTTCCGGTGAACACATTCGCAAGGAAGTCGATCAGCGCAGACAGCGCATCGAGGAAAGGCTGGATGAGCGAGATGAGCGTGTTCCAGATGGTCGAGAACACCGTTGTGATGGTCCCGCCCCACTGGTCCCAGAAGATTTTCAGCGCCCCGAATATGGCCTTAGCGGCCGATGACAGGGCGTTCCAGAGCGCTATGCACAGTGTCTTGATGGCGCCCCAAATCTTTGAGAACGAGGCAAGTACCTGTTCCCCGTTCTCCGCCCACCATGCAGACAGGGCGCCGAATATCTCCAGTGCAGCGCCTTTGATGACTCCCCATACAGCCAGGAGAAACGCTTTGACAGCTTGCCAAGCTTTGAAAATGGCCTTTCGTACGTTCTCTGCTCCGATGCCGACCTTATCAAAGATCGTGCCAATGAGGCTGTTATCTCCTTTGAGGAAGGCGATGAAATCCTCTATGAGCAGAGCAATCAAGGCAATAACGGCAATGATGCCGACAATTTTCATCCTTGCCAAGAGCAGCACTTTATCCAGCGTTTTGACCCAACTGATAAACGTAATGAGCTTGCCGAGGGCTACATAGCCAAAAGCTGCTCCTCCGGCAATCGCAATCAGCTTGTAGAGGTTGTTCACCCCGCCCAGCTTCTCGCTGAGCCAAACGACGCCGTTCCGCACTCTCGTAAGGGCCCGGAGCACCGCATCAAAGCCGGAAACCATGAACCTCGAGATTTTCGGCGTGATCTCCAGCGTCTCGTTTGTATCGGCCAGCCAAAGCCCCCATTTATTTCGGATGACCGTCAGGGCTTCTGTGACCGTGGATTGGACATTGCCAAAGGCGGACTCTATTTCGTCCGCATTTTCTACAAACGCATCCTTCAGGTCTTGAACGGTGAATTTCCCGTCCGTAGCCATTTTCTCAAGCTGATCCGAGGTCGTTCCGAGCTTCCTGTTCAGGAGCTCGACCGCCTCCGGAGACCGCTCGAGGAGCTGGCTTAGCGTTTCACTGTCGATGTAGCCTTTGGCAAAGGATTTATTTATAGCCTCCATCAAGGAAGCAATATCTTCGTTGGTTTTACCTGCTGTCTTGAACAGCATGGTCGCGGCATTATTGAATTTGATCGCCTCGTCCACATTCCCAAACAGGGCCTTGTTTTCCTTGACGAGGTTGGAAACCATTTTTGCGGTCTCCGAATATGCCGTTCTGGTTGCGGTGGCGGAGGCCAGGATCTTCTTCTGGATCTCGTCCTGATCCCCGAGACCATCGGTGGAGTGCTGAATTTGGTTCTTAACCCTCGAGAACTCCTCTACGAGAGCGTTCATGGAGGTCAGACTGAAGCCGATGCCAATGGCACCAAGCATTTTTACCGCAGTGTTCTTGATACTGGAGAAGGTGCTATTCACCTTCTGGACATCTTCCTCCTTGACCTTGAAGCCCAACTTGTTGGTCAGTTCGGTGAGTGTCAAGTCCGATCCCCCCTTTCACAATTCTTTCGGAAGCCGAAGCGGATTGACTTTCAATTTTGCCGCTGGTAGAATATCGAATGTAGTCCGTAAGACAACATAACAAGGAGGCTTTAGGCATGACAGTTGTAAACCACGCCGCTGCCGGCGACCACCAAGGCATGATAAAATTCAAGAACTGGAAGAAAGGTCTCTATATCGACGAGTCCTCCATGTTCAAAAAGAAACTGACGTTCATCAACAAAGAAACCGTAGAGAGCTACGAGGTCGTGATGAACGACAGCGGATCTTCAAAGAAAGGCGCTCTTACCAAAGGCGTGCTTGGCGGTGCAGTCTTTGGCCTCGGCGGCGCCATCGCCGGTGGCACATCTTCCAAAAACCAGTCAAAATACATGGTCTCCATCATCTTCAAGGACGGGACGAAGGCCCTGTGCGAACTCGACGCACATACCTACGAAGTCCTGCTCAAGCTGATGTACTGACCATTGAGAAAGCCAGCCCCATGATCCGGGGCTGGCTTTTTATTGTTCAGATCTTGCCTTCAGCTCGTCAGCCTGGAACCTCTCTATATCCCTGTCCATCTGAAGCAGGGCATAAAGCTTCAGTGCTTCATCCAGCGTATAGGTCGTTTCCAGCTCAGTCTTCGATGCCACCCTCGCCTTGATGAGCGAGTACATCCGAAGCTCAAGGTCGCTAAATCGGCTCAGATCTAATTTTCCGTACTTGTCGACTCCGGAGCCACCTTCTTCATCACCTCTTGCAGGCTGCCAAATCGGGCTCCGAGTTTCTTGAAAAAACCGCTGAAATTGATGCGGATGACTTCAAAGCACAGGATGAACATATCCTGCACCTCGCCGCAGAACACCTCGTTTGCGATGTCCATGTCCATCAGCTTGACATTCCCATCAGTAGCCTCAGCCTCGACGGAGATGTTCTGGTGGTCGATCAGCAGCTTTCTCATCATGCGCTCAAACTTGTCTCCGGATAGGCTGGAGAAGGCGCTGGAGATGGCCGGCAGAGCATCCTCTACCTCCATGCTCATCAGGTCGGAGTCCTCCTCTTTGTCCTTCAAAAGCGGGGCAAGGCTGCCGATCATGGGCGTGACGATAGCGGCCAGATCGCCGCTGATGTTCGCAGCGGTGAACGCCGCAAACGGTTTGATATAAAATCGGTTTTCGCCGATTACCTTTTCGATTACTTCGGTTCGTTTCATGTGAGATCAACCTCCATTCTCAACACTTCGAGAGTCCCCAAACTCTCTTACATGGTAGGAGGGGCCGCGCTTGGCGCAGCCCCTCCCCTACTTCGCTTACTCGGTCAGTTCACCGGAGCCAGTGTGCAGCTCCCACTCTCGGTTGTTCGCTTCCTTGCCAAAGCCGCGAGAGGCGGGCTTAGCGGGCCAAGCGGCTTCAGAGCTAAACACCATCCCGCCCTTCAGGTCCTTGACCAGAATCGGGAACATTCCGTCTCCGGTCTTGCGGTCCAGGGCCAGCTTCTGCTGGAGGAACGAGTTGGTATCGGAGGTCTGCAACACCGTCAACTTCACGATGAAGGTATCATCCGGGCTGATACTCCGGACGATCTCACCGTCACAGCCAACCTTCTTGGTCACACCGTCGCCGTTGGGGTCGATGGTGACAAAGCTGTCATCCGCATAACCAGAGACGATGTGATTGCCAAGAGCAATCGTGACTTCCTTCGGGTTGTAAGTCTTGATCTTTCCCATAGCTCAATTCCTCCTTTCTTACAGCGCATAGGTCAGGCTGCCGGTAATCTCCGCAAAGTGGATGGCTCCAGCCAGTCTGGCCTTGAACTTGCACTTGCGGAGCTTGCGGGAAGCCTTTTCGGATGTAGGGATGCTGGCCGCCAGAGGAACGGAGGTGACGAAGCCGGGGATGGTGTTCCCGTCCTCATCGAACTCATCCTCTGCGACTCCGCCAGCGTTCTGGCCGCGCTTCAGGGATGCGATCATCTGGTTCTGCACCAGAGCAATACCAGAGTCGGTGTAGGGAACCTTCGGCCGGCTTACGAACAGATTGACCACGGATACCTGCATATCATTCTTCAGCCAATCCCGGAAGCGGATGATGTCGGCCCACTCGCCACCACGGGTCTTGCCGTTCATGGTGATGTTCTTGTTTCCGACGGTGACGAAAAAGTTCATGTTGTTCCCTTCCAGCGCCTTCATCTCGGTCGTGGTCAGCTCAGACGGATAAACAGAGGCCAGCGTCTTGAAGGCGGACGTCTCGCTGCCAGACTCATAGTTCAGCCATTTCGCCACCCACGCCACATTCATGAACTCGTTCGCCTCCGGGATCTCGGCGTCGAGCTGCTTGGAGCGCTCACGGCCATAAATGCCCATAGACCGGAAGTAGACGCTGCCGACAGAGGACTCACCATTCTTGAAGTAATCCAGATCGGTATAGCAGAACATCTTCTCCTGAGTTTCGATGAAGGCGGCAATATCCTCATACTTGGCGGGGTCAACGCCGGCCGTGCAGAGAACATACCATCCGCTCATGGCGAGAGCCCGCTGAATTGTCACTGCGGGCTCCTCCAGTTCCATGTCAGGCCGGTCAACGGGCCAAGCCGGCGCCTCGGTTTCGGAAGCAGCAACTTCGGGGTCGGGGTAGGATACAGCCACCATGTAGCTGACGGGGTTCTGGTCCTCCTTCCCGACCTTGACGGGCACCATGATCGCCTCACTGCCTGGGGTCATTGCCGAAATGCTCTTGTAGGCGGGCAGCTTCTTGATGTCTGCCATACCGGAAATATTGGTGAAAACTGGCACAGGACAGGGATGTCCTCTCTCACCGTTCCTATTCAATATA
>OGZY01000457.1_pt1 | contig 25560 bp, 21 predicted proteins | sample 1576911 | NCBI WGS metagenome assembly OGZY01 (sample SAMEA3541488, study PRJEB24748) | human gut metagenome | biome: human gut; feature: human-associated habitat; material: faeces | place: China | collected 2012 | reverse complement strand
TTAATCTAAACTCTCTTAATTTTTTAGTTGACATTTAATAGTTAGTCTATTTTTTGTTGATTAATCTATAGATTTCCTCTCCCTCTTTGACCATTTGCAGTTCATCACGGGAAATTTTCTCTCTATAAAATTCATCGTTGAGTTCATCAATATGTTTATTATACTCTTCTATTTTATTTTTCTCTAGTTCTATTTTTTTTAAAAGCTGTTTTTTTTCACTTTTTAATTTATTTACTTTTATGTAACTTCTATATATTTGTGGTACAAACACATAGAGCACTATAGCAAGTATTATCCAACAGCTCCATTTTCCCTTATCTACTGCCATATTGCAGCTCCTTATTCAGCACTTGGCCCTTTTAATGTTTCTTTTTTCAGTGCCTGTAATTTTTTAGTTACCATTCTTTTTGCCATAGGAGATATTCTGTCTACAAACAACACAGCTTCCAAATGATCAAATTCATGCTGCATAACTATTGCAGGAAAACCTTCTAACTCTTCAGTTATTTTTTCTCCTTTTTCATTTAAGTAATCAACTCTTATTTTTGCTACTCTTTCAACTTTTTTATATATTCCAGGAATACTCAAACATCCTTCTTCCCAATCTATTTTCTCTTCTGTCAATGGAGTAATTACAGGATTTACTACTTTTCTAAGTTCTGCCCCTTCTCCAGACCAGTCTAATACCAACATTCTTTTACTAATTCCTACTTGAGGAGCTGCAAGACCCACCCCTTTTTTATCATACATAGTTTCTGTCATATTCTGCAATATTTCTCTTATATTGTCATCTACAGTTTCTACCTCTACAGTTTTTTCCCTAAGTACTGGATCACCATATTTTTTTATTTCGTATATCACTTTTTCTTCTCACCTCTATTGTTAAATTAAATTTATTGGATCTACATCAACAACGATTCTAAAATCATCTGACTTTTTATAATCTGCTAGTTTTTTATTTAACTTTCTTTTAAACAGACTTATATTTTTTTTGCTTCCTTTTATGAAAATATTATATCTAAATCGATCTTTTACTCTGTATACAAGGCTTTTCATTGGACCATACATTTCTACATCTTCATCCTCTATACCTTTAAAAAATTCTTTGACAAATATTTCCAGTTCTTTCTCTTTCTTAGAAGATATTCCTATATTAATAGTTTTAGAAAAAGGTGGGTATTCCAGCAGTTCTCTATTAGAAACTTCTTCAGAATAAAATCCATTATAGTCAGTTTTCTCTATCATCTTGAAAGTATAATTTTCAGGCTGATAAGTCTGTACTACAACCTTTCCCTTTTTATCTCCTCTTCCTGCTCTTCCAGACACCTGTGTTACCAGCTGAAAAGTTTTCTCTCCTGCTCTGAAATCCGGAAAATTTAAGATTGTATCAGCATTTATAACTCCTACCAAAGTTACATTAGGAAAATGCAGTCCCTTTGATATCATTTGTGTCCCTATCATTATATCATATTTTCCACCCAAAAAGTCAAAATACATTTTTTCATAGAAGTCTTTATTTTTAGAACTTTCAGAATCTACCCGTATTACTCTTACATCAAAATATTTTTTTACTTCTTCTTCTACTCTCTCTACACCTTTTCCACTATGAATAAGATTAGTGCTTCCACATTTGCTGCAATGACCTGTATATTTTCTTGTCTGACCACAATAGTTGCATTTCAGTATTCCCTGACTTGCATAATAACTGCTTTTTATAGAACAATGGGAACATTCCTCTACATGCCCGCAGTCTTTACATTGAATGTAAGTAGAATATCCTTTTCTATTGAGAAGCAATATTATCTGCTCTCCTTTTAAAAGAGTTGTTTTCATCTCCTCTAAAAGTTTTTTACTGAAATACAAGTCCTCTTCCTTTTTCATGTCTATTATTTCTATTTCTGGCAGTACAGAATTATTATATCTTGAATCCATAGTTACTAGTGTATAGATACCTTTTTCAGCATAGTAAGAGCTTTCTATTGATGGAGTAGCTGATCCTAAAATCAGTTTTGCTCCTTCAAGTTCAGCTTTTTTTATAGCTACATATTTGGCATTATACCTTGGATTACTATCCTGTTTATATGTATTTTCATGTTCTTCATCCAGTATGATATATTCCAGATTTTCCACTGGAGCAAAGATAGCTGATCTTACTCCTAAAACTATTTTTTTATTTCCACTATATATATTATACCATTCATCAGCTCTCTCTTTATTAGTAAGTTTACTGTGAAGTATAGCAATATTTTCTCTAAATTCATTTTTAAATCTATTTATCATCTGTGGAGTAAGTGATATTTCAGGAACAAGAAATATACTTCCTTTTCCTTTTTTAAAAGCTTCTTTTATAAGCTCAATATATACCTCTGTCTTACCAGAACCAGTGATTCCTTTTAAAAGATAATATTTATTATCTCCATCTTTTATAATATTTTTAGCTCTTTCCTGTTCATCATTAAGGACTATATTTTTTTCGGATACTTCATCAGATATCTCCTGTAGCTCTCTTTGACTTTCATCTTCTTTTATATTTTTTTTCAAAAACAAAAGTTTTTCTTTAACTAACTTATTTATAAGTTCTTTAGAAAACTTATCTTCTAAATTTTTCTTTTGAACTTCTTCTTTTCCTCTAAAATATATTATAACATCTTCAAATTTTTTTTCCAAAGTTGAAAAATCAAAATCATAATTTAATTTAACACTGCCCTTTTCATTAAAAAGTACAGTATTTCCAATCATTTCATTTATAACTTCTTTTGTAAATTTTTTATTAAGGGTAGCTTTAGTTACAGTTATTCTTTCTTTGAAAAATTTTACAAACTCTTTTGAATAAATATCCTCTGCTCCCTCTTGAAAAATATTCCTGATATCTGATAAAACATATATTGAGTCATATTTAACTTTCAGATCACTTGGAACAGCTGCATTTATTACCTGTTCATAACTGCTCATATAATAAGTTTTTATCCACCTAAGAAGTTTTATAAAATTTTCAGACAATTTTATTTCATTTTCCAATCGAAATTTTATAGGAAGAACTTTGAAAGTTATATTTTCAGCTTTATCTTCAGCTATTATCAAACCTGATTTATCTCTGTTTCTAAAGGAAACAACAACCCTATCCCCTATCTCATATTCTTCTCTCTCATCTGAATAAGTATAAAGGGACTGGGTATTGTCTACATATATTTTATAATATCTCATAACTCACTCCTATTTCAACTGTACCTCTATACTAGTCACACCTTCCAAAGAAGTTCCTGCCTTTGGCTTCTGGCTCTCTACCAGACCTTTTCCTTTAATTCTTACATCTATATCTGCATTTTTAAATATATAAATTACATCTTTAGGACTTAATCCTGTAAGATCAGGCATTTCTACTTTTACTTCTTCATTGTTACGTTTCATACTTTCAAAATTCTTAATCTCTGAGATTTTAGCAATATCCTGAGACAAAATATTTTTATTTTTAGTTATTCTCCTTACAATTTCTCCAAATACTGGAGCAGCAGTTGCTCCTCCATATTTTTCAAATACAGTTTCCCCTTTAGGCTTCATAAACATTACAAGAACAACATATTTAGGTTTATCTGCTGGAAAGAATCCTATAAAAGAAGCAAGATAGTCACTTTTCAGATACCCACCTTTTGTACTTAATTGTGCAGTTCCAGTTTTCCCTCCTACTCTGTATCCTTCTACATCTCCCTTTTTAGCAGTTCCATCTCTTACTACACTTTCCAATATATCTCTCATTTCCCTTGATACTTCTGGAGATATTACCTGCCTCACTGGTGTAGGAAGATTTCTTCTTATTACAATATTATTGTCATCTGTTATTTTTTCTACTAAATATGGTTTGTATAAAACTCCTCCATTTATAACAGCAGAAAAAGCAGTCGCCAGCTGTATTGGACTCATTACTATCCCCTGTCCAAAAGACATTGTGCTCTTTTTAAGTTTATCCCATCTTCTATATGGAGTAGTGTATGGTTTTATCTCAGCAGGAAAATCAATTCCTGTTCTGTCATATAATCCAAAGTTTCTTAAATATTCTTCATAAGTTTTTTCAGTAAATGTATCTCCAATCAGTACCATTCCAACGTTACTGGATTTTTTTAACACTTCATCAGTTGTCAGTATTCCCTTAGTACTTCTACTGCTTTCTTTTATTGTGTGATTATATTTTCTTATTGTTCCATCTTTTACATCAAATTTACTTGTTCTTTTTATAAGTCCTTCATTAAGGGCAGAAGCCACTATAATAGGTTTAAAAGTTGATCCTGGCTCAAATTGATCCTGAAAAACTGGATTTCTTAACGCTCTTCTCTTTCTTGTGTAAGCTGCTGTTGCCAATATTTTTCCAGTATTTGGATCCATAATTATTCCATAAGCATCATCTGATTTTGAGGATTCAAATTTTTTCTTTACCTCATCATTAAGTATAAATTGAAGATCATTGTCTATTGTCATATAAACATTTCTTCCATTTAAATTTGTTCTTATTTCATCTTTAGAGGTAGGTATTCTTATTCCTCTATTTCTAGTATATGGATTTTTTCTTTCAACAGTTTTTTCTTTAAGATACTTCTCATACTGTTTTTCTATTCCAAATACACCAGTTTTTACATCTTTTGAAGTTGCAGTATAACCAATAAGTCCTACCAGATCATTATATATGTCTTTCTTGTAGTAAGTTCTTTCTATATTCTTTCTGTAAAACATCTCATTAGTATTTAATTTATATTTTTTTAATATCTCATCAATTTCAGCTTTCTCTATCTCATCAAGATTTTTAGCTATAATCTTATATTTTTTTTTAGTTTTGTATCCCTCATCTAATTCATTTAAAAACTTTTTATTATTTATTTTTATATATGATTTTTTTGCTATCTCTTCAAATGCTTTCAGTATCTCTGGTTTTTCATATACTCTGCTTGGATCTATTATCAAATCATAAATACTTTTATTAAAAGCCAGACTTTTCCCATTAGCATCATATATGCTTCCTCTATTTCCTGAATTTTTATTTATAGTCATAGTCTGATTATTTACTTTTTCTACATACATAGCATTATCAAATATCTGTACCTGTATCAGCCTAAAAAATATTAGCATAAAACAGAATAATATTATATTTGATGAAAGGAGTGCTCTTTTATTAAAAAGATTAGTTGTTTCCATCTCTTCTCTTTTCAGAAAAACATACAAAAAATAGAAAAATAAAAGAACTGTAAAACAAGTGAGCATATACATTTTATAGTAAATAGTTACTCCTACCCCAATAAGATTCAAAAATAGAATAAGAGCCTTTAATTTTCTAAGCACATTTTTCCTCCTGCATATTATCTTTACCTTACAATTATATCAAAAATTTCGAAATCTTGTTATATAATTTTATATTTTCTTTCTTCCATTCTATTAAATTTTTTTATACTTTATCTGTTTAATAGAAAAACGAGAATAACTTGCCAGATAAAATTCAATCTAACTTTTTTAGTTATTCTCGTTTTTATGAATATTAATTAAAATATTTTTTTCTTTCATCCAGCAGATACACTTTATCAGGAGTTATCTCTGCAAATGGTGTATATATTATCCAGTCTGTAAGTTCTGACTTATTGATTGTCATTTTATCTTCTTCATTAAGGTTTGCTATATAATATGGCTGATTAATAAGAGTTCCCCTTATATTATCTCCATCTATTCCCTCTATGTGAAACCATAGGTGCTCTAAATTAGCATCTCCCTCTCTTCTGTACTGCTCATCTACCAATATTCCAAATTTTATCAGTCCATTATTTTCTGGATTAGTAACAGCATCAGCAAAGTATCCCCATCTTTCTAGTGCTAATCCTTTCATTCTCGCTGTTTCTTCATCAGAAATGAAATATACTGGATTGTTCTGCATAGTCTCATTTGCTGCTGATATATGTGTATATTTTCCCTTTTTGTAATCATCCTCTGTCAAGTAAACATATATTACAGCTGTTTCTCCATGTTCCTCATCTCTTCCAGCACTTCCACCCAGACTCTCTGGAGGATAGCTGTCTAATACCTCTTCTAAAGCTACCCATGTCCCTACTATCCCCTCTCCTATATAGAAAGGCTCTTTCTCTTCTTCAAGATATCTGTTAGTAACTATATTCTTTGCAATCATTTGAATTACTGTTCCATGTTCCTGATAACTTTCAGTATCTGATCCCATTATTTCAAGCTCCAATGAACCACATCTTCTAAGTCCATGAGTATGAAGCCATACACTTCCATCTTCATCATTTATAGCTTGGATAGTATAGATATATTCAGGTGCTGGTTGAATATAGCTCTCTGCTGCCATTGCTGCCCATCTGCCAGATAATAATTTTTGTGAAGAAAAATCCATTATTCCTAAAAGATTTGGCATCATAGCTGATATTAATTTTAATTGAAGATGATAAGAATCAATATTTGATTCTCCAAATTCCATAATAGTTGTTATTCCAAGTTTACTTTCCATTATTTTATTATAATCTGTTTCATTGATCTGATGTGCCACTGTAAAAAGTTCTGGTACTTCAAATTCTTCTATTAATATTTGGACAATATACTGTTCATCTTTATAGTCCACTCTCAAAAATTTTTCTGTATCATTTTTTAAAACTTTTACTCTGAATTCTCTATTTTCTTCCAGTCTCTTAATTAAATCATCATATGTTCCTATATCTTCTGGTGAATTTGGTATTCCCATTATATATGACAATTCTTTTTCAATAATTCCCTTAGCAGCCATCAAATCCCTCCTGTATACTAAAATTAATCTTCCAAAATTTAACTCTGTTGAGATATTATACCATTTTTATAATATCTAAAACAAATTTAAAAATTTTTATTCTTCATCATCCTCATCTTCATCACTTTCTTCTAATTCACTAGGTTCTATAAAGCTTATTGTAAGAGAACATATTTTTCCATTTTTATCATATCCCCAATAGCAAGGATATACTCCATCTCCCCATCCACTGGCAAATATGACAACATTTTTATCTGTTCCAGGAATAGTCCAATTTAAAAAATCTCCACAATCTCTTTGATAATCTGGATATTTTTTGTAACTCTCTCCTAACAAAGAAGCAAAATAATCATCATATATATTATCAAAATCTGAATCTTCTTCCATTTTCTTTGTAAATTCTGCTGTTAATTTTGCTGCTTCTGTATCTGCAAAGCACCCCATTCCAGCATCTACAAAAAATCCAAAAAATTCTTTATTTTCTCTGCTTAACTCTGAAATATCATCATTTTTCTGAAGAGCTAATTGATAATACTCAGCTTTCTCATTAGACACATTAAGCCTTGCTCCCATATATCTGATTCCCCACTCTTCATCATCTAGTACTGCTAAAGTTACAGGATATTTTCCAGTAGGAATCTCTTCCACAAAAGCTTCTCCTTCACCATTTACTAAACTTACTAGAGGATCACAGCATATTATTTTTCCAGATGTTACATTTAATTCTCCTATGTTTATTATCTTAAATTTTTCACTTTCAAATACTTCATCTAAGTTATAATATGGTTTCAATATTTCTTTCATCTTTCCTCCTACACACTTACTTTCTCTTTCTTCTTTTCAAACAGCATCATTCCTAATCCTATTGTTCCAACTACACAAAAAAATATGAAAACAGGAGTTACTTCATGTAATATCAAAAAACCAGAAAATCCAGTCAACAGTGTTCCATCCCACATCACTCTATATGTAGGATAAACTATAGACAGTATCCAAAATACTGCTATAGCTACCACTCCAACTGAAAACATTGTAAATCCAACTTTAAACATAAAACTAGTATGATGTGCCAATACATCTTTTTCCTTTTCTTTCCTCAATATATCAATACATTTTTCTTCTGCTACATCTTTTAATAAATAGTCAGTTGTTACTTCAAAAATATTGCTTAACTGTATTATTTTATCTATCTCTGGAAGTGACTGTCCTGATTCCCATTTAGAAACTGACTGCCTTGAAACTCCCAGTAGCTGTGCTAGCTTCTCCTGTGACATTCCATTCTGCTTCCTCAATTGTTGTATTTTTACAAATAGTTTCATAATTTTGTCCCCCTTGCATATGTGTTTTATATATTTCTATTTTACCACAACTGTAAGTTGCACTCAACCAAGTGTATTTTATTTTCTGTCAATTCATGGTTGCAATATAAAAACTCTATTATATTGAAACTGATTTTTATATAATAAATTATATATATTAAAAAACTAATTAAATTAAAATTACTGACCTTTTTCAACACTTTTTTCTCAAGATTATTTTAAAAATATTCTTAATTCTATTGAAGATTTCTTACATTGTAAAAATTTTAATTATGTTGGAATTTAACTCATATATAAGTATGTTATCTAAAGAAAAAAGAGGCTGTTACAAATTTAAAACTGTACTGCACCAAAAATCTTAGATAATTAAGATGGAGAGTGCATTTTTTTATGGCTAAATTAACTAAAGAACAAAAACAGGAATTAATCCTTATTAACCAATAATTAAAATATAGTGTCCAAGATAACTGATTCATTATACTTTTTAATACATTTATAGTTTTTTCTTTTAAAATATCTATTTCAACTTCTAAAGATTGTATTTTTTTTTAGTTTCTAATTCTGAAAAGGATAATTCTGTTCCTTCTAAAATTTTTTCTCTTTTAATATTATCTTTTCTATTTATTAGTGCAATTCTTCCTTTCGAAAGATATTTTTTTCTCCATTGATAAATAGTAGCTCTAGTATATCCAATATCTTCTGAAACAGATTTTACACTTTCTCCTAATTCAAAGCAACGTTTAATTGCATTTAATTTAACTTCAATTGATGAGGTATGAGGATACTCCATAGAATTAATAATCAATGAGAGTTTTTTCTAGGCTTTCTAGGAATATTTTCATTTTTAATCCAAGCATACAACCATTCTCTTGTAGGATAACCTAAAATACAAACAGTTTTAAAAACTGACTTACATTGATAATAAAGTTCTAGCGCTTTTGTTTGTTGTTCTTTAGAATAACTCATTTTTAACGCCTTCTAACTAAGTCTAACTTTTTATCCACATTCCTCCTCTCTTTTCTTTATTTTTTTACATTTATTTTCCCTTTTAAATGCTTATTTTTTAAATTTTAATTTATCCCTTTGAAATTTTTCAATTGGTAATATATCTTCATTTTTATAATTTAAAGCTTTCTCTACTACTCTCAAATCCCTTATTAACTTTCTTAATCCATCTGGTTCTAAAGAAGCGGCATGATCAGTCCCTTTCCAAGTTCTATCTAAAGTATAATGTCTTTCTATTACAGTTGCCCCTAATGTATAAGCAGCAATATCTATTGCTATCCCTTTATGATGACCTGAAAATCCTATTTCTTTTACTCTATCTTCATATTTATTCCTAAAATTATTTATTTCTAACAGGCAAACATCTTCTGCTGGAACAGGATACCCTGAAGTACAAACATATAAAACAATATCTTTTGCTCTATTATTTTTTTCAAAAAATTCTACTAATTCTTCACATTCTTTTTTAGAAGTCATACCTGTAGAAACATGAATTTCTCCTTGATAATTATTACATAAATATTGAAGCATTTCATAATTATTGTTACAAGCAGAAGGAATTTTTATCATTTTAGGATTTAAATCTGCTATCTCTATAGCTGACTTTAAATCCCAAACTGATGTACTATATTCAATTCCTATTTCTTCACAATATTTCATCAATTCTCTATTTTGTTCTTTATTAAATTCTAATGCTTCTCTGTGTGCCAAATATGTCTTTCCATAAGAATTCATTGGATTAGGATGTGGAGCATAATATTGTTCTGGTTTTAATTCTGCCCAATAATTATTATCTCTTTTTTGAAATTTTACTACATCTGCATTACAAAATATTTTTGCTACTTTTACCAGTTCTTTTGCTATTTCCATATCTCCTTTATGATTGCACCCTATCTCTGCTATTACTTTTGCTTTTTTCATCTTTTCTCCTTTTAAATATTTCTATTATATTTTATTAAAAAATTTACTATTTCTCTTATTGCTCCATTTCCACCACAAGAATTTAAAATAAAATCTGCTTTTAGTTTGTTTTCTAGTACAGCATTTTGGGGAACAATACCCCATTTTACAGAACATATATTAGCCAAATCATTTATATCATCACCCAGATAAGCAATTTCATTTCTTTTTATATTTTTATCTAAAATAATTTTCTCTAACAAAGAATATTTATCTTTGACCCCCAAATATATTTCTTTTATTTTTAATTTTTCCATTCTTTTTGTTACTATTTCTGATTTTTCTGAAGTCATTACAATTATTTCTATTCCTTCTTCTCTTAATAATTCTATTCCCATTCCATCTATTAATGAAAATTCTTTACTAAATTCTCCAGTACTATTTACAGATACTTTTGCATTTGTAAAAATTCCATCTACATCTAAAACTAATAGCCTAATTTTATTACTTCCTTTTTTTCTTTTCATAAGTCTATTCTCTAATAGCTTTTCCATTATTATCCAATCTTCTATTTCATCAATTTCAGTTAAAGTATCTTCATACATTTTTACTACAGCTACATTTCCTCCTATTCTGATTCCACTTTCTAAAAATTGTTGTTTAGTTGTACTATATACAGCTCCATTTTCAACTAATATTCCAGAAAATTCTTGTCTTCTAGGTCTATTTTGAAAGTCATAGTTTATACTTTTCCCATTTTCATTCCAAAGAAATCTCATAGTATTTACAACAGTTAATGCTGAATCATACTTTTCTTTTATTACTTTATGTAAACAATTGTTTATATCTTCCCTTGAAGTTAAAGGAGAAGTTGCCTGTAACAGACATAAAATATCAAAATTATAATTTAATTTTTCAGCTAGTTCTTTCATTCCCATTTCTGTACTCGCTGTATCAGTTGCACTTTCATTACTTCTAATCATAATTTCTACTTTATCTGTCCAAAAATAATTTTCTTTTACCATATAAGCTATATCTTTGTCATCTGTAAATATATAGATTTTATCTAAATCGCTAAAAATTGCTTCTCCTAATATCCAGCTAAATAATGGTTTTCCCAATAATTTTTTTTTATTCTTACCTGGAATCCCTTTTGATCCTGCTCTTAATGGAATAATTGCTATTTTTCTCATAAAAGTTTCTCCTTTTAATTATTTACTTAATTATTTACTTAATTTTTTAATTCTAAATTAAATATATATTATCTTTCTGCATATTTAAATTTTTTTATATTCTTTTCTACTAAAAAGACTTAATTTATTATTAAAATTTTTATCATTTATTTCTATTACTTTATCTAATAACCCGAGTTTATTATATATTTTAAACAACTTCCTAAAATTTCTAAAGTCATTTCCATAATATTTATGTAAAATCTTATTTCAATTATTACCTCACAATTTAAGTACTCTTTATAAAATTTTTCAACAATTTCTTTAACTCTTGTTTTAGTATTGAAATATTACCTATTATATAGACATCCTGTAAAAATTTTCTGGGTTATCACTTTTATCTTTTATTTCTATTACTAAAAAAAAAATCACTTTAAATCTGGATTTTTTAATAAATATGAGAATATTAATTCTGGCTTAATCATAATATATTATAATTTTTATTTTTTTATCTGTTCCTCATTTAGTTTAGGAATCTTTTCTATATTATTCTAATAATCTTTCTATTCATCAATGGTATTTATTTCATACATATATCATAGTCATAAACAGAACTACCTCTAAAGCAATTATCTTTTATTTTTACATCTTCATTATAAAATAGTTCTAGAGTGATTAATATTATTCCATATTCCACTAAAGCTTTTGTATTTATAATTCACTTTTACCTATTCTAGCATCACTATTTATTATTTCTAAATTTCTTTTAGTCCTTTATAGTAAAAGGTTCTTTTTTCATCATCTATCTCTATAAAATAGCAGCATTGTTTTAAATTTTCTAATTCTTCAAGACTATTTGTAAGTATTTTATATCCAAAGATGTGACCCACTTTTAGTATTATCTACAAAACCTTCAATATTGGATTTTTAAGTTCCCATTTTCCAAATTTATTTTTAAAAAATATTTCTTTGTTGTAACATTTATCTAAAATATCATAAAATTCTTTGAATGAATATCAAATAAAATTTACAAAATCTTCTATCATTTTTATACCAGGATTATTTTCTGCTTCTTTCACTTTATTAATAACATATTTAATATAATATTTTTTACTATCTCTTTTATTGTTTTTCCAGCAAACCTTTTAGGTCTAAACATCTTTCTTCCATTAGATAAATCTTCTTTTACTTTTTTATCATTTAATATTTTTTCTATCATTCCTTCCAGTTCATCAATATTTTCATATTCCATTCCTAAATTCATTTCTTTAAATGGAATAAGATCATTTCTTTTCGCAATTATAGGTTTATCTAAAACTGCAGCTTCAAGTGCTGATGTTGAATCAATAGTTATAATAATATTTGATCTCAGTATATTAGTATATAAATTTGAGTCTTCTACTATAACTTTGTCTATTTTTTTATTTAACTTTTTTAAATATTCTTCTTTTTTTTCATTTGGATGTATTTTTATTATTAAATTATAATTACTTTTCCTTTCTATAATTTTAACTAATTCTTCTATTAGTAAAAATTTTTCAGGACGATTTTGACTTAAAAAACATATTGTTATATCTTTTACTTCTTCTTTGCTACCCCCACTTAAAAATAGTTTTAATGCTTTATCAAATGACGGATTTCCTGTTATAAAAACTTTATTAACTTTACTAAACAATAAATTTTTCTTACTTTCTTCCGAAATAATACAAAGATAATCACCATATACATTTTCATAAATTTTATCATTAAAAAAATTAACTATTTCTTTTGATATTCTTTCATTTATTACACCAAAAAGATCTTCAATAGATAAAGTTTTTATTCCCATCTCTTTTGAAACAATAAGTGCTGCTCTTTCAAATCTTGGCGAATTAGTTGTTATCACTAAATTTGGCATTTCTTTTTCTATTATTTTTTTCATAAATGACAAAGGTAAAAATATTCTTCTTCCTAATTTTTTAAATCCTTCATATGCTTTTTTTTCCCCATATTTTTTTTCCAATTCAAATAAAGAGTATCCATGGTAAAGATATGTTTCTTTTTCTCCAATTGAAGTATCAATATTATTTTTTATACAAAAATTTTTTCCTAAGCTATAAATTTCTTTTTCATTTTCTTCATCGTAATAATCTGATATTTGTTTATATGGTATATTCTCTCTATCAAATATATACTTAGACATCGTCAAAGCTAAAATTACAATTTGAATATTGGGTATATCTATTAAATTTTTATAAACTTCTTTTATTATTTCAGCATGTCCTCCACCATAACACACCATAAATATCTTTTTCATACAAAAAACTCCTCTCCAATTTCAAATACTTTTAAAGCATTCTCTACTGTTATTTTAGCAAAATTAAATCCTTGCTCCTGCCACAATTGATTGTAAATAGATCCTGTATTTCCACAAACTATTATTGAATTTACTTCTAAAATATAAATCTCTCCATTATCCTTCACCACAATATCTGCTCTTGATAATCCTATTATCCCTAGATCCTTAATTAAGCAACTTATCTTTTTTAAAACTTCTTCTTCATTATTAAGTTTATAACTTTTAGAATTTTCAAATCCTTTTAAAAACTCTACCTTTCCTTTTGACCAATATAAAATTCCCAAAGCGTTTATATCTACTTTGTTACTAACTACAGGAACTGTAACATCACTTCCTGAAATATATTCTTCTATTAAAATATCTGAATCTAATTTTTTTATATTTTCATAATATTCTTTTAATTCAGAAATATTATTTACTGCTATAGGCTCCCTTTTATCAATAGGAGATTTTAATACTATTGGAAATTCAAATTTTGTTAATATTTCTTTTATATTCTCTTCTTGATTGCTCTCTTTTTTAAATAATATATATTTTGGAGTTAAATATTCCGTTTTTTCTATTTCTTTTTTAAATAAATACTTATCTTTACATAAAAAAGTCTTTTCTAAATCTATTGAAAGTTTTATTCCTTTTTTCTCAAGATATTTTATCGTTCTTAAAACTACAATATGTCCAGTTCCTACTATCAAATATTTAACTTGCAATGTACTAAAAAATTTATAAATTTCTTCTTGATTACTTAAATCTGTAACCAATACTTTATCTGCTATATCATATCCAGGTTCTTTTTCTTTTCCAACAACCAAAGCTACTTTGTATCCTTTTTTTTGTATCTCTTCTGTTAATGAATCTCCACTTTTCCCAGCAATTAATCCTATATATTCCATTTTTTCTTCTCCTTGTTAATTTGTGCCTTCTTGTTTAAAAACTATTTTTATTGTTTTGAAAATTATTTGCAAATCCTTTATAAAACTATATTTTTTTACATATTCTAAATCATAATTTTCTTTTTCAATTTTTGTTAGTAAACTTCTACCATTTGTTTGTGCCAATCCTGTTATTCCAGGTAAAATCATTGTTCTTTCTTTTTGAAAATTAGTTGGGTATTCTGTATAAGCATCTGGTCTTGGCCCTATTAAGCTCATTTCTCCTTTAAAAACATTTAAAAGTTGAGGTAGTTCATCTAAACTTGTTTTTCTCAAAATATGTCCAATTTTAGTTATTCTCAAATCATTATTAATCGTATATTCAGGCCCTAACAATATTGCATTATCTACCATACTTCTAAATTTAAAAACATATATTGGCTGACAATTTTTTCCTAATCTTTTATGCTTAAATATAATTGGTCCTCTAGAATCTAATTTTATAAATATTCCTATAACAATAAAAACTGGTAGTAAAAATACTAATCCTAAAAAAGATACAGAAAAATCTATTAATCTTTTCCCAATTTTTCTATAAAACATGTTCTCTCCTTTTATAAGATATTAAATTAACAATATCATTTATTTTTTCTTTATTTTTCAATAATTCTTCTTTAGTAAGTTTTAAATTTTTTTCATATTCTTTTTTTAATTTTTCTATTTCTATTTTTATATCTCCATCTGCTTTTTTAAAACTTCTTGACAAAATTACCATTTCAGAACCCAATCTTATGTGTTCTTTTAAAATTTTTTCTGCTGGTAATTCTCCCTCATTTATTCTTGCTATTCCCCCTATTCCCAATTTTATATTTTTATTTCTTATTTTTTCTGCCAAATATTCAACAATTCCATCAGCCAAACATTCAAACATAAAATCTAGTCCTAGACTCAAATGAAGATCATTTAAACCTATATGTATCCTATCTATTCCATCAATTTTTAAGATATCATCTATCCTACAAAAAGCTTGTGAAGTTTCTAGTAATAAACAAACCTCTGCTTTTTTATCAACAATTTTTATAAATTTTCTGACCTCTTCAGCTGTTTTAAACATGGGTAACATTACAATATCTGCTCCTAATTTTATTACTTCTGATATTTCATTTTCACTATCATCATCTAAAGGATTTACCCTTACAAGTACTTTAGATTTTTGTAAAACATTTTTTATTCTTTTTATATCTTCAAAACAATGATTTGATATAACAGTATCTAAATGCCCTTGTCTTTCTATTTTTCCCTTTCTTTCTAAATCAATAAAAATAATTTCTACTCCAGAATCTTCTGCTTTTTTAGCATCTCTTTTATTATTTGTAATATATAATAAATCTAAACTCATATCTCTTCTCCTTTGAATAATGTTTTATATGGGTAACTAATTAATATTCCCAATATATATATTCCTAAAAATATTAAACTTATTAATAAAAAAATTATTATTTTTAAACTAAAATTACTTTCTAAATATTTAATTAAATATATTTTTGATATATTTCCTAAAATAATTATAATTATATTTAAAATTATAAGTTTTATTATATTAGATAATTTTAAATTAAATATATTATTATTTTTATTTAATATTATAAATAATATTACTCCATTACAAATATTTGCTATCATTGTTGCTAATGCAATCCCTTTCACTCCATAATATTGAGATAGTATTATATTCAAAATAATATTTATTATCACACTAGCAATATTTATATATGCCGGAATTTTTGTAATTTTAAATGAATAAAAAATTTTTTGAAATAATGTAATAAAGCTAATACTTAAAATTGAAAAAGAATAATATTTTAATACTTCAGAAGTTTTCATTACTTTTTCTAATGTAAATTCTCCTCTTTGAAAAAGAATAGATAATATCCACTCTGGAAAACAGAAAATGAAAGCATTTACAAATCCCATTATTATAAATATTAATTCTATTTTATTTTTTATAAAGGCTTGATACATTTTCATATTTTTCTTTTCTATATATTCAACTAAAACAGGAAATGTTGTTAATACTACACCTCCCATTATTATTCCTAGAGGTAATTGTATTAATTTATTTGCATATATTAAATAAGAAATACTTCCATTTTCTAGTTTTGAGCCTATGACTCTATCTACTATAAAATTTATTTGAACACTTATAGAGGCTATCATTATTGGAACTAATAATTTTAAAATTTCCAAGAAATTTTTATTTATAAAATTAATCTTTAATTTTATAATCCCTATACATTTTTTTAAATTATAATAAATATAAATTATTCTTAAGATACTTGAAAAAACAATTCCATAAATAAAGCCACATATTCCATAATACTTACTCAAAAATAAACTTATTATTAAAAATGAAAAATTATAAATAAAATGAGAAAAACTTATTTTATCAGCTTTTCCATAACAATTTAAAAGTACATTATAAATTTCATTAAGTATTAAAATTGGAATAATCATTAATGATATCTTATTTAAATTATATGTAAGAGCCTTTGCATTCTTTGAAAATCCAGGAACTATTAAATCAACAATATTTCTATTAAAAATTAATAATATTATCAACAAAATTATTCCTATAACTAGAAAATTGCCAACTATTATATCACTCTCTTTTCTAAAATCATTTATTTCATTCTTAAACTTTAAAAATACTGGAATCATTGCAGAAGATAAGGCTCCTATTGCAAAAATTTCTATAATAAGATTTGGTAAAGACTGAGCTATAAAATAAGCATCTGTCTCTATATTTGCTCCAAATCTATCTGCAATTAATAATTCTCTTAAAAATCCTAAAATTCTATATCCTATTGTCCAAACCATTACCAGTGACAAAGTTTTTACTGTTTCCATTTTTCCTCTCTTCTAAAAATTTTAAATAAAAAACATAAGGAATACTTACAATTATCCAAAAAATATAAATAAAATAAAAATTATGAGTAAAATGCATTTCAAAATTTTGATTAATCAAGAGAAAAATAAAAGTATATACAAATATTTTTCTTAATTTCTTATCTTTTATATATTTTTTTTTATCAAATGTAATTTTTAAAAAAGCTATAAAAAAACAAAAAGCTAAAATTCCATTTTCACAAATAATATTTATATATAAAGAATGTGTTCCATAAACATACTTCGAATAATTCATCATTTTTATTTCATAATTACCATTTCCTATTCCAATTAAAAATGTTTTTAAATTTTCAAAAAATAATTTAAAAGCTATTAAATAAATTTCATACCTCTTATTAAGTATAGGTTTAAAATCTAAATTTTTTAAAGCTTTAATTGACATTACAATTCTTTCTAAAAAATATAGTTTTAATTCAAAAATTAAAAAATATAAAATTAATAAAAAAACTATTGAAAAAATAATTTTCAAAAAATTGTTCTTTTTATTTTCAAAAAGAAAATATATGGTAAAAAATATAAATGTAAAAACAAAACCACTTCTTGATCTAGTTAAAATTAAACATATTACTTGTAGAAATAGAAACAAATAAAATTTTTTATTTTCTTTTAAAAAAAAGACAGTAATAATACAGGTTGTCATTAAAAAGGTAGATAATAAATTAGGGTTATTAAAAACAACTGTTGCCCTATTCTCTCTAAAATTTATTTCTTTAAATATCAATAATATAGATTCTAACTTAGGGTAAAATATACATTGCAAAATTCCTACAATACTAATTAAAGTTGCTAATAATATTAACCATTTTAAAATATTGTTATAATCTTTAATATTTTTCTGAAAAACATTTATAACATATAATAAAAACATAAATTGAAAAATATAATTAAAATTAAAAATTAAAGAAATTATTTTATAATCTGCGAATAAAGTGCTAACAAAGTTTAAAATAATAAAAATAATCAATGGGGATAATTTTTTAGCTATATATTTATAATTATTTAAGTTGTTTAATATAAGAAAAAAGGGTATTATACAAAATAATATTTTATCTGTTATTTTTATACCATTTATAACTAATAACTTATTCATAAATGATAAAAATATAAGTTTTAATAACAAAAGCCTAATATTAGTGATTTCAAATATTTTTTTACTACTATTTAATTCTAAATTTAACTTTTCTAAATTATTCATATTTCACTTCCTTATATGACATTACAATTTTTTTCATCACATCTTTAATTTCATCTATATTTGCATGTTGCCCTGCTTCCCATAGCCTTTCGAAGAATTGTGTTATATCTACTTCTCCATCTTCAATTTTTGTTATAAAGATTTTTTTATTCTCTGTTTTTATTGCTGAATTTATATCATAGAGAAGTTCCTCAAATAGTTTTTCTCCCGGTCTAAGTCCTACTATATCTATCCCTACATCTGAGTTTGAAAGCTTTATCATTGTCTGGGCAAGATCATAAATTTTCACTGGTTTTCCCATATCAAGAATAAATATTTCTCCTCCATTTCCTAATGAACCTGCTTCTATTACCAGTTGTGCTGCTTCAGGTATAGTCATAAAATATCTTGTTATATCTTTATGAGTGAGAGTAAGATTTTTTCCTTCTTCTAATAGTTTTCTAAATATCGGAATAACCGAACCACTACTTCCAAGTACATTTCCAAATCTTACTGCCATATACTTTGTATGTTTAGCAACCTTATTCATATGCTGAATTACAAGTTCACATGCTCTTTTACTAGCTCCCATCAAATTTGTTGGGTTTACTGCTTTATCTGTTGAGATAAGAACCATCTTTTCAGCACCATACTTATCAGCGCACTCTGCTACATTTTTAGTTCCAAATATATTATTTTTTATCGCTTCTTCTGGATTGTGTTCCATCAGAGGTACATGTTTATGCGCTGCTGCATGGAATACTATATTGGGTCTATACTTCGCAAAAAGTATTTCCAGTTTTTTCTTTTCTCTTACATTGCATATTTCTGATATAAGTTCAAGATTCGGATGTTTTCTTTTCATTTCCAGTTCAAGAAAATATATTGAATTTTCATTGATATCAATATTTATTAATTGCTTAGGAGAATACTTAGCTATCTGTCTTGAAAGTTCAGAACCAATACTTCCTGCTCCGCCAGTTACAAAGATAACCTTTCCTTCAATTAGTTTTCTAATATTTCCATCATTAATTACTATTTCATCTCTTCCTAATAGGTCTTCTATTCTTACTTTTCTTAATTGAGAAGCCAATTCTCTATTCTCAAGTATCTCTGCTATAGTTGGAACCGTTTTAATCTCTACATTTCCAACTGATTTAATTCTATCTACTATATTTCTCATATCTAAACTATGAAGAGAAGGCAGTGCTAAAAAAACTTCTGATACTTTTTCTCTTTTAATTATTTCTTCTAAATTCTTTCTATTTCCTAAAACCTTTATATTGTATATATATGTGTCTTTTTTCTTTGGATCATCATCTAAAAATCCAACTATATGATATGGAAATATTGGATTAGTCATTGATTCTTTAGCTAATATTGCCCCTGCTTCTCCTGCACCATATATTAATGCCCTTGTTTCAGAAACATAACATTTATTTTTTGTCTTATAGAATCTCTTTAATCTAAATAAATACCTACAAAACAATTGAAATGAAATAGATAAAATCAATGAGATCAAAACTATTGATGCAGGATAACTTATTACCTTACTATAAATAATGACTAAAAAAATAATTGATGAAACTCCATTCAATACTATTAAATTTAAAATATCCAATATATTTGTATAAGTCCAACTCTTTTCATTCATTCTTGTATAGAAATATCCAATTAAAAATATTCCTAAATATGTAAATGCATATTCTTTTTTTAATTCTTTTCTCCAATTTAAATCATATTTAAAAATAAAGGATAAAATCATTCCAACTAATATTCCAAAGGAGTCTATTCCTAACTTAATAAGGCTTCTTTCATTAATAAATTTTTCTTCCTTCTTATTTTTATTTTCCTTGATTTTCAATATCACTCTATGTATAAATAATTGAAAAAGTGAGAATACTATAAAAATAGTAAAAAGTGAGAGAGATTTATAAAACATAAAAAATATTCCAAAAATAAGGCTATTTATTAAAACTGTATTACACCTAGATGGACTAGAATCAAGTTTAAGATTTCCAGTTATTGAATAGAAAAAAATAAGTATTATGAATAACCCCTATACAGATGTATTTATACTGAATCCTCTTATTTTAAACATTCCTTCATAAACTATGAACAATAAAATTATATATATCATTCCTATATGATTTAATTTTTTATTGTTCATAATTACAATTCCTCCCAAGATAAAAAAAGCGTTTAACTTATGTTTTTAAATTAAAATACAATCTTTATATTTTTATTGTCAAAAAATAAATATATATATATTATTAATTCAAAATAAAATATATTATTTTTTATATTTTTTTCTAAAATAATCATTTAATAGTTATTTTTAGTTTTATAGAAAACTATGAGTTGATTATAGTATTAATCTTTCTCTTTGTCAATCAGTATTTTCACACAAAAAACACATTTTAATCATAAAACTATTGAATATTAAAGGTTTCTATTAATTCAAAAAATAAAAAAAAGCCATTTTTCAACAGCTTAACTTTTCAAAATATTTCGTTTAATTGTCATTTTTAATATATTAATTATAGAAAAAGACCCAAAACTATATAAATTTCGGATCTTTCTTTTTTTATAAATTAACTTGAAGCTGAGTGGCTTAATTACCTGTTCATTTCACTTGTACTTCCATTTTCATGATCAGCTATTATACTATCCACAAGAGTAACATCTGCACAAGATATATCTCCTATTATAGTATTTTTCAATACTGAATTAGCATTTCCATATTTTATTGCTTTTTCTGGATTGTTATGTTTAAGGATTCCATATAGGACTCCTGCTACATAAGCATCTCCACTTCCTATTCTATCTACTATCTCTATATTTTTATATGGAGATTCACAATAGAAAGTGTCATTTTTTCTGTTATATACTAATGAAGTAAAATTATGAGATTTGGGAGAATTTACTGTTCTTTGAGTAGAAGCAATAAATGATATATTAAATTCTTTTGCAAAAGCTCTTATGATATCTTCTAAGTTTCCTGTTTTCTGAAACATTTTTCTAAAAGTTTCTTCTGAAGCAAAAAGTATATCAACAGATGGAAGCAGTTTTTCAATCTCAACTCTTGCTTCTTCTTCTGTCCAGAGATTTCTTCTGAAGTTTACATCAAAAGATATTAGTGCTCCTCCATCTTTAAAATTTTTGATAAGATCATAAGTCAATTTATTTGAAGTTTCACACAACCCTAAAGTTATTCCACTTGTATGAAAAATTTCCGTTCTATTATATACTGAACTATTTACTTCATCTGCCTTAAAAGATTGAAATGATGAATTTTGTCTGTCATATGTAACATTTGGTTTTCTTGGTGATGATCCGTACTCATAATAGTAGATGGCCAGTCTCTTATTTTTAGATTCATCATACACTACAAATTCATCACTTACTCCATTTGAATCTATTATCTTCTTTGCAAATTTTCCTAATTCATTTTTTGGAAGTTTTGTCACAACAGCAGTTTTTTCTCCAAGTATAGATACTCCACTGGCTACATTGAATTCTGCCCCTCCCATTTGCTTTTCAAGCATATGTCCTTGAACCAGCATTTCATTATTCAAAGGAGAAAGCCTCATTATCATTTCCCCGCTGCATACTAATCCAAATTCCTTATTTTTAAAATCAAATATTTTCTCCATTGCAGTCTTTCCTCCACTATATCAGATTATTTATTTCTTATCTCTTTTATTTTTTCTACAAATGCTTTAGCAGTAGCTATAATATCTTCACTAGATCCAGAAGCTAGTTTTCCCCCTGCTCCTACAGCTACTACACCATTTTTAAACCATTCATCTATATTTTCTAAACTTACTCCTCCAGTAGGCATAATATTAGCCTGAGGAAGTGGAGCTTTTACAGCTTTTACAAATGAAGGTCCAAAAGCACTTCCAGGGAAAAGTTTTACAATATCTGCTCCATACTGCATAGCTTTAGTTATTTCAGTAATTGTCATACATCCGGGCATATATGGGACTTGATAAAGATTACATAATTTTGCAGTCTCTTCATCAAAAGCTGGAGAAACTATAAATTCTGATCCAGCTAAAATAGCTATTCTAGCAGTGGCTGCATCTAATACAGTTCCAGCACCTATTACTAATTCATCAGAAGTAAACTGTTCTTTAAGAGCTTTTATTACTTCAGTAGCTCCTGGGACAGTATATGTAACTTCTATTGCTGGAATTCCTCCTTCTACACATGCTTTAGAAATTCTGATTCCCTCTTCTATAGTTTCACTTCTTACTACTGCTACTATTCCTATATCAGTTATTTTTTTTAAAATTTTACTTTTTTTCAACATGACTTTCCTCCTAAAATATTTTATTTTGATTTATATTGAAATGTTTTGTTATACTTTTCTATATTTTATTTATACTTTAAAAAAAATAAAAATTCAATCTCAATATCTCAGATAAAATTCCATATATGAAATTAAAAAGAAAAGATAAAAAATTTTAAAGTATTAAAAATGCTAAAAACAGGAAAAACAAAAAAATATTTTTCCAATTATAGTTTCATATATGAAATTTTTTATTATATATTATCAAAATTAGTTCAATATTTTTAGCAGATTTCCTTAAATAAAAAAGATGATTTAAGTTTAATTAAGAACCTAACATCATCTTTATATTAATATATTGAAATTTATTTATTAAAATACTCTAGTCTTTTTGATATCTCTTCACATGATTTTCTCATAGATTCAGCTATCTTCAATGCTCTTTCATCTGTAAGAGAATCTGGAAAGCATGGACAGCTCACAGCAGCTACTATCCTATTTTTACTATCTAATATAGGGACTGCCACAGCTCTTATATTCACTGAATGCTCCATATTATCAAAAGAAAGTTTATTTATATTTATTTTAAGAAGTTCTCTTTTCAATTCCTCTCTATCAGTTATAGTATTTTCTGTATATTTAGGAAGAGTTTTTTCTAAAAGTTTATTTAATCTTCCCTCACTGAGCTGACAGATTAAAAGTTTACTTGCTGCTCCTGCATGCAATGGGAATATTGCATTTTCAGAAACTGATATTTTGATAAAATCACTGCTTTCTACTTTTCCTATACTTCTTATTTTATCTTCATCCAAAACACTTATTTTAAATGTTTCCTTAAATTTTAAAGATAATTCTTCCAGATATGGATATGCAATATTTTTAATCAAAGTATATCTCTCATGCTTATTTGAAAAAAAGTAGAACTTCTCTCCTATTTTATATTCTCTTCCTTCCAGATTCAAATATTTAAGCTCTGTAAGAACTGACAAAAGTCTGTTTGTTGTTGCTTTAGGTATTCCTAAGTCTTTAGAAATATCTGCCTGAGTTGCTGATTCTTTATAGTAAAGATATTTAAATATCTTGTCTGCTTTTTCAATTGCAGGAACTTTTTTCTCTGTTTCCATTTTCCCTCCCTTTTTGATTAGGTTTCTATTTTAAAATTTATATAATTAAACCATTAAAAATGAGATATTTTCAAAAAAATCTATAATATATTATACTATATTTTTCCATATATGGAACTAACTTTTTTATATTTTTTTTATAGCTATTCTATGATTCTATTAAAGTTTTATTTAGGTTTCCCAAGTTTTGTTTCATATATGAAATTTTTTCTTTATTTTTTTATTGTACTTTTTAGTAATATTGGGTTATAAATAGATTATAAGATGTTTAATTAAAAATAATATAAAAAGAAATCTAATATAACAAAAATTTCTATTTCAATACAGTGTACACAATATATACTTTGAAAATTTTGTCATATTAGTTAAACTGAGGAGGACAGATTTATGAGAAAAAAACTTATGATAATTATTTTCACTTTAATGGCTGCTTGTGCTTTTGCTAAAGCTTATCCTAGTAAAAACATTAATATGGTTGTACCATTCAGTGCTGGTGGAGGAACAGATGCAGTTGCTAGAAAACTGGGAAGTCTTATGGAAAAAGAGCTTGGTACTTCAGTAGTTATCGTTAACAAAACTGGTGGAGCTGGAGCTGTTGGAATGACTTTTGGAGCTACTCAAAAAAAAGATGGATATACAATTACTATGATAACTAGAGAAATAGTTTCATTACCTTTAATGAATCTTTCTCCTATCAGTTACAAAGATTTTGCATTAGTATCTTTAGTAAATATGGATCCAGCTGTTGTATTAGTTGAAAAAGATTCTAAATATCAAACTTTAGATGATCTTTTAGCAGATGCAAAAGCAAATCCTGAAAAAATAAAATTTGCAAGTACAGCTAAACCTAATTTCTATGCTTTAGCTATAGAAAATGAAGCTGGAGTAAAATTCAACCATATTCCTTACAATGGAGCTGGGGAAGTTATCCCTGCATTATTAGGAAAACATGCTGACTTCTCTCTAATGGGACCTGGAGAAGCTATTGGACAACTTAAAGCTGGTCAATTAAGAGCTTTAGGAATCATGGCTGATACTAGAATAGAAAGCCTTCCAGAAGTTGCTACATTAAAAGAATTAGGACATGATGTTGTTTCTGGTACTTGGAGAGGTATTGCAGTACCTAAAGGAACTTCTCCTGAGATAGTTGCTACTCTTGATGCTGCTATTAAAAAATCTGTTGAGTCAGATGATTTTAAAGATTTTATGAATAACTCTACATTTGGAATTAAATACCTAAATGGAAAAGATTTCGAAACATTTATAATAGAAGATACTGCTACAATAGATTCTATAGTTAAATCTTTAAAATAATCATAAAGAATTCTTAAATTAATGTATGGAAGTGGGTGACCAAAAGCTAGATTAAATTTCTACTTATAAGTCACCCACATTTCGTAAAAGGGGGATTAATTTTGTTAGAAACTGTTTTTTCTGCATTTTTATGTATAGTGAGTGCTTTTATTTTTTATTCATCTACTCAATTTAACATGGCTTTTATTGGAAACTCTGGATTAGGTCCTGATTTCTTCCCTAAGGTTATTGCAGTTATTTTATTTATACTTTCTGCTATGCTTTTTGTAGGAAGCATAAAAAATAAAGATAAAAAAAGTATTTACAATCCAA
>OGZY01000439.1_pt1 | contig 26398 bp, 20 predicted proteins | sample 1576911 | NCBI WGS metagenome assembly OGZY01 (sample SAMEA3541488, study PRJEB24748) | human gut metagenome | biome: human gut; feature: human-associated habitat; material: faeces | place: China | collected 2012 | reverse complement strand
GAACCCCTGTTGCCAGAGTGAAAATCTGATGTCCTTACCACTGAACGAACGGGGCATCATATATGGTGCCGCTTATCGGAATCGAACCAATCACCTACTGATTACAAGTCAGTTGCTCTACCAGATGAGCTAAAGCGGCATTTCATATCATTGTTTTTGTGTCCTTCTTGTTCTCTCGGACATTTGTTATATTACAATATTTTTCATTTTTTGTCAAACTTTTTTTTCTTATTTTTTTTATTTTTTTTCAAAGATCGCTACAACCTTAATATTTTCAATGCTTTTCATTATCTTTAGTTTTAAAAATTTTTTTCATTTCTTCTTCACTATATTCTCTTATTGATTTCATATTTTCTATCAAATCTTCTTCCATTTCAATTTTTTCTTTTCTTTCTGAAAGTTCTTTTACTATTTCTACATTTTCAATTCCATTTTCTGCAAATAGCCTTTTTACATTATTAAGAGCTTCTATAGATGCAGGTTTCACCCAGTTTTCAGCTCCTCTTCTTGCTAATGAATTAAGCTGTAATTTAGTAAATTTTATAGTTTTTAGAAATGCAGCCATTCTTTTAATATGGTCTTCTCCATCATTTAAACCTTCTATTATAAAAGTTTCTAAATAAACTTTTCCATTATATACAGCAGAAAGTTTTTTTAATCCAGACATAAGCATAGATATATGAATATTATTCGAAGGCCTGTTTATTTTATGAAATATTTCATCATCCACACTATTTAATGTAGGAATTATAAGGTCTGCTCTTTGTACTTCCTTTATAACTTCATCATCATTTAAAAGAAGACTGTTAGTTATTAGACATACTTTCACATCTGTATTATCTTTTATCCAGTTAATTATCTTTCCTAGATCTTTACTAAGAGTTGGTTCACCATTTCCTGAAAATGTTATATAATCAGGTTTAACATCTTTTAGAACTGATCTTATTTCATTTTCCACTTCTCTTATGTCTTTAAAGCTTTCTCTTTTCTCTGCAAGTTTTGGAGTTGCTCCACATTCACAAAATACACAGTTCATATTACAGCTTTTAGGTTTTACCAAGTCCACTCCCAAAGATATTCCTAATCTTCTTGATGGCACTGGTCCAAAAACATGTTTATACATAGAATTCCTCCCAATTTTCAATTAAAGAATAAATAGTTGCTGCAAGTTTATATGGATGATGTCTTACCATCCCTTTAGAATCTATTTCAAGAATATCTCTATCTATCACTTTTATCTTGCACTCTTCTAATTCATCCCTATCCAGTATTACTCTGTCACTATTCATCATTCTATATCTTTCAAGGATTTCCTTTGGAATTTCTCTAGAATCTACAATAACTTCATCAATTATCCCTTCCTCAACATTTTTATTTATAGCCTTTATATGATCTGACACTGTATAACCTTCTGTTTCTCCTGGTTGCTGCATAGCATTACATATATATACTCTCTTCCCTTTACATTTCTTCAAACTTTCTTTTATTCCATTTAAAAGAAGATTAGGTATTATGCTCGTGTAAAGACTTCCTATTCCAAATATTACAAGATCAGCATCTTCCAAAGCTTCGAGATTCTCTTTTGGTGCTTCCACTGATTCTTTATAAAATACTCTTTTTATTTTTTCTCCTAAAACTGGAATATTTGATTCTCCCTCTATTATCTTTCCATCTTCTTTTTCAGCCATAAGAACAACTTTCTCACTTGTTGCTGGAAGAATTTTTCCTTTTATATTAAATAGTTTTCTGAGATTATCTACAGCACTTCTTATATCTCCTGTAAGTTCCTTCATCGCTATTATCAAAAGATTTCCTAATGGATGTCCACCTAAAAAACTATCTTTTTTAAATCTATATTGAAACACCTCTTCTATCAAAGGTTCTACATCACTTAATGCTACCATTACATTTCTAAGATCTCCAGGAGCAGGAACATCAAACTCTTTTCTCAAAAGTCCACTGCTTCCTCCATCATCTGCCACAGTCACTATAGCTGTCAAGTCTACTGGAAGATATTTCAATCCTCTTAATACTACTGAAATACCACTTCCTCCTCCTATAACAACAACTTTGGGTTTCTTATCCATATCAAGTACCTCCCACTGTTTCTTAGTTAATTATCTCTCGAAAATAAAAAAAAAGCAACCTAATTATTTAGACTGCTTTCTCTTTATTTTCTTATTTTTTTCTTTATATTTTTTCACCTGTATATTCTCATTTTTTAAGAAAGTTATTTCAAAATCATCTTTAGCTAGGGGTTTTGAATATACATATCCTTGAACCAAATCACAATCTGCTTTCCTTAAAAATTCTACTTGTGATATTGTTTCAACCCCTTCAGATATTGTTGTCATATTTAATTTTTTAGCTAATGAAATAATGGATTCTATGACACTATTTCCTCTTTTATCATTTTTTTTGCTGAAAAATATCCTATCTAGTTTTAAAATATCTACTGGTATTTCTTTAAGTAGATTCAGAGAAGAATATCCGCTCCCAAAATCATCTATAGAACAGCTGAATCCCATTTGGTGTATATCATCAATAACCTTTTTTAGTTGTTCAAAGTTTTCAAATACTAAGGTTTCTGTTAATTCTATTTCCAAAAGATCAGCAGGAACCTCATATTTCTCCTGAATTTCTTTATATTTTTTTAAAAAATTAGGGTTTTGTAAATGCATTCGAGATAAATTAACAGAAACAGGAATAGGATTAATTCCTTCATTTAACCATTTTCTTATAGTCTTACACACTTCTTCAAAAACATATATATCTAATTTTGTTATAAATCCATTTTTTTCAAATATTGGAATAAACTCATCTGGTGGAATCAATCCTTTTTTAGGATCTTGCCAACGCACTAAAGCTTCTGCCCCAGCTATTTTATTGGTTTTCAACTCAACTTTGGGCTGAAAATGTACTACAAATTCATTATTTTCCAGTGCATGCTCCATATTATCTTCTATATTTTTTTCTTTTAATGAGTTTTCTATTTCAATATTATTATAAAAAATACAATTATAGAAAAGTTCTGTATTTGCTTCATTTTTACTATTTTTTCTAGCATGGTTTGCACGATCACGTATTACTATAACATTCAAGTTTTTATTATTTACTATGTAAGCTCCACAATCAACAGATAAATAATATGGATTTTCAATTTCACTGTTAATTTTATTAATTAAAGCTGATATCTGCTTTATCTTACACCTTATCTCCTCTTTATCAGTAGAATTAAATACTATATTAAAAGTATCCGAAGAAATTCTAGATACGCTTTCCTCTTCTTGAAGACATTTTTTAATACAATCATGAACATACTTTAATACAAAATTTCCTCTTGTTTCCCCAAAAGATTCATTTATAAGTTTAAATTTACGAATATCTAATGAAACAAAAGTAAATGGTTTAAATTCTTTTTCCTCAAGTTTCTTTCTTACATCAATTTCAAAACGTGCAGATGTAAATCCATTTGTTACTGGATCCTCATATGCAATTTTACTTATTTCTCTATTTTTAATTTCAATCATCTTTAAAAAATATAACAATATTAAAAATATAACAATAGAAATAAAAATAATTTCAAGATTATATCTTGTGTAATTTACAAGTTGAGAATCATAAATAGACGTTGGAACCAAAGTCAAAATATACCAATTTCCTTCTTGAGAAGATATATAGTTAATGGAATACATTACAGAGTTATACTTAAAACTACTTCCTCCTGCTTTACCAGTTTTAATATCTTCTATTACTTTTTTTATATTATTCATTTGAGAACCATTTTTCAATAGTTCTTCAAAATAATTCTCTCCTCCTATCATCTCCGAGTTCTTATTAGATGATTTAAGAATAAAATCTCCTTCTTTATTTATTATATGCATAAATCCTTCACCACTAAAGGCATCACTTGGTAAAAGCAAATCCATTGTGTAATGTGGAACAAATCCTATAAAAGCTCCTTTTTCATTACTTTTAGAATTATATGGAACTGCATATAAAATTCCTTTCTCTCCAAAAACATTTACTATTTCACTACTTACTCCTCTTTTCCCACTTAAAGCATCTTTAATAACTGAATATTTAATTAAATTATCTTTTTTCCCTTTAGATATTTTAACATTTCCTTTACTGTCGCTATACCCAATCCAATTAAAAGGGTAAGCATATCCTAAATATTTAACATAATTATCAATTTCTTCAACTGTAAGCTGTTTCTCTTTTACATCCTTAGATATAGTATCCAGTATTGTAAAATTCGAAGTGATTCTAGTATCAACTTTTCCTTTTGCTTGTACAGATAATTCATAAAGATACCTTCCAATCTCTTGATTTACAGCATTTCTATTATATTTAATTGCAGTTGCTCCTATTGCAATTATTAATACAGCCATTCCTAAAATTATTTTTTTAATACTCAAAAATAAGAGTGTTTCAGCCTTTACTTTCAAAATCCCCCTCCATGTTCGATTAAATATTCTATTATTTTCTCACTCAATTATATCAAAATTTTTTTTAATTGACAAAAAATATCTTTAATCTTAATTTTAAAGCAGAAAGAATTTTAGAAAGTCAATTTTATTTTTTTTAAACATAAAAAAAAAGCAACCAATTTATGATTGCTTTTATCCTCACTTGGAGGCGACGACCAGATTTGAACTGGTGGTGGAGATTTTGCAGACCTCTGCCTTACCGCTTGGCGACGTCGCCGTTATAAAATTTTAGTGGTGCCCAGAGGCGGAATCGAACCACCGACACGGGGATTTTCAGTCCCCTGCTCTACCGACTGAGCTACAGAGGCAAATGGCGACCCGGATGAGGCTCGAACTCACGACCTCTAGCGTGACAGGCTAGCGTTCTAACCAACTGAACTACCGGGCCATCTGGCAGGGGCAGAAGGATTTGAACCCTCGGCACGCGGTTTTGGAGACCGCTGCTCTACCAACTGAGCTATACCCCTATGCCGTTTCACATAACACCCCCTGCAAGCAGGGCGCTTAAATATAATACAAAAAACAAGCTTCCTTGTCAAGCCTTTGCGCCAAAAATACGCAAAGTTTTTGCCTGTGCGCACACACGCCACGTTTCGCAATCTCAACTGCGCAAGAAATGCGTTTTTCCTCCGGCCCGCAAGCGTGTATACTTGAAGTGTAAAAGCCTGTCCGCAAAACCGCGGGCCGCATCATCTGAAAAAGGAGTGTACTTATGAAATTCGGCGTTTTTTCCGTGAGCATGCCTGAATACGGCATCGAGGAGTCCGTCCGCCTGCTGAAGGAGCTGGGCTACGACGGCGTGGAGTGGCGCGTGGCCGAAATGCCTGAGAAAGAGCCTGAAAACGTCCCCTTTGCCCTGCGCTACTGGGCCTGCAACAAAAGCACGCTGGAGCTGCGCAGCATCGAGGCCGAGGCGGCAAAGGCCAAGGCCCTGTGCGACGAGGCCGGGCTGGAGATCTTCGGCCTGACGACCTACCTTGCCACCAATGAGCTGGAGCCCCTGACGCGCGTGTTCCACGCCGCCCGCAGCATCGGCTGCCGTCAGGTGCGGGTGGGCCTCGTGCCCTACAACCCGGCCAAGGCGGACGCCCCCTATCCCGTGCTGTTCGCCCGCATGCGCGAGGACCTGAAGGCCATCGACGCGCTGGCCGCCGAAACGGGCGTCAAGGCCGTGCTGGAGATCCACATGGACACCCTCATCTCCAGCCCCAGCGCCGCTTACCGTGCACTGGAGGGCTTCGACCCCGCCCACATCGGCCTGATCTTCGACCCCGGCAATATGGTGAACGAGGGCTTTGAGGACTACCAGAAGAGCTTCGAGCTTTTGGGGGATTACATCGCCCACATCCACATCAAAAACGGCATCCTGGCGCCGGACGGCGAGGACGAGCTGGGCGCCTGCAAATGGAAGCGCGTCTGGACGCCGCTGAAAAAAGGCATGGCGGACCTGAAAAAGCTGTTTGCAGTGGCGCGCAAGGCGGGCTATGACGGCACGTTCTCGATCGAGGATTTCTCCAACGACGAGGCCACGCCCGACAAGCTGCGGGAAAACATCGCCTACCTGAAGGCGCTGGCGGCTTCCGCCCAGGCCCCCGCGCCCGAGCAGGAGGAAAGCGCCTTTGAACGGCTGGCCCGCCCGGAGCGCAGCAAGCCGTAAACCTCATCCGAAACACATCCATCCCGGCCGGGGCGCGTTCTGCGCCACGGCCGTTTTCGCCGCAGGCGAAATGCGGCTGAATGGGAGCAAGCGCCGGAGGCGTTCCGTTCGGCTAAAAAAGTCGACCGAATACGAACTATATTCTCTCTATTGAAAATAAAATTTCCTTTGCTCACTCTCTGCCGGCGGAAGAGGAAGAACAGGAACGGAGTATCTTTCTGTGACACTCTCGCATCCGAAGGATGCGGGTAAATTCACAATCAGATTTTTCGATAAGAATCTTTCGCATGTCATTCTTACTGTTAAGAAAGATTCCGAAAAATCAGTCCTCTTTTGCCGTTGGGGGGCCGGGGGCCTCGGAGAGAGGCGTGAAGAAAAATCATGATTTGATACGGAATTTGAAATCATGATTTTTTAGCCGAACGGAACGCCCCCGGTGTTCTTTGGTTACTTTCTTAACATTAAGAAAGTAACGCCATCGGCAGATTTCGTAATCAGCCCCGCGAAAGCGGGGGCCTTCCGCTTTTTCCACACGCGGCTTCCGCTTTCACCCCGGCGCTTGCTCCCATTCGGTCGCATTTCACTCCGCGAAACCGGGCTGGCCGGTCATCGGCCCCACCTTTTGGAGTTGCCGCGCAAAATCGGGCGCGGCATTTCGCTGCGCGCCCCCTGGGCGGCCGCCCGCTTCGCGGCCATGGCTTCGCCGCCCCGCACCGTCCTTTTCCCCTCCCCGCCGCAGCCGCGCCCACAACGGCATAAGGCTGCTGTTTTCTGACAAATATGAACAGAAAGCATAACATACAGCCGGAAATATGGTATACTGGAGACAAGCCCCGCGCAACACCGCCCGGGGCATTTCATACAATAACAAGGAGGCCGCCTATGCCGCGCCGTGTATGCACCTTTGCCGTCGCGCACACCGATATTTCCGCGCAGCCCTTTAACAACGCCGCGCGCACCGTGCGCATCTTCGCCCCCAACAATCTTTCCGGCAGCGCCGTCTATGTAAAATTCAGCAATTATTATTCCGACGGTCCCGTGTGGGTGGGCAACGCCACCATCGGCCTGGCGGACGCAAAGGGCCGCCTTGTGCCCGATACCGTGCGCCCGCTCACCGTGCACGGCGACACCAGCTTTGCGCTGGTGCCCCAGCGGGACGTTTTTTCCGACAGGGTCGCGCTGCCCGTGCAGCCGGGCTGCACCATCGCCGTCAGCCTTTATTATCCCGGCGGCGAAAAGGTCACCTCCGGCAATTTTGTGGGCATCTTTGCCAACCGCTCCGTCAAGGGCGACCACTGCGACGCCCCCGCGCTGCCCAAGGCCCGCCTCTGGACAGACCTTTCCAAAAGCGTGCTGCCCTGGGACATCTCCAGCGCCACCACCACGCTCTCCGAGGTGATCGTGGAGCAGGACGACGCCCTGCCCGCCCCCCGTGTCGTGGCCATGTTCGGGGATTCCATCATGCAGCAGGGCGCGTGGGTAACGCCCTTCACGGCGCGCCTGTACGAGCATTTCCGCGGCGGGGTGAGCGTGTGCAACCTCGGCATCGGCGGCAACCGCCTGCTCTACGGCGCAACCCCCGCCTCCCGGGGCATGTACGGCCACGCGGGCATCGAGCGCTACCGCTACGACCTGCTTCCCATCGAGGGCCTCACCCACGCGGTGTTCGCTCTCGGCACCAACGATCTGGGGCACCCCGGCACCGGCGGCGCGCCGGAGGAGGAGCTTATTACCGTGGACCAGTACGCCGCCGCCGCCCGCACCATCGCGGACGCGCTGCACAAGCAGGGCGTAAAGGTATACGCGGGGCTCATCCTGCCCCGGGAGGTGAACCACCTGTTCCCGCCCGAGCGGGAGGCGCTGCGCCGCGCCATCAACCGCTGGATCGCTGAAGAAGGCCCCTTCGACGCGGTGCTGGACCTCGGCGCTCCCATCGCGGACACCGACGACGGCGTGGGCATGAAAAAGGAATTTGCCCTGCCCGACGGCCTGCACCCCAATCTCGCGGGCGGGCGGGCCATCGCCGAGGCCATCGACCTTTCACTTTTCGCCTGATTTTCCCCGCGTCCCCTCCCATGCGGCCCGGGCCGCCCCCTTCCCCGCTTTCTGCGGCCCGCAGGCCGCCCTGCCCCAAAGCGGCCCGCCCGTTCCCATCCTCTCTGTTAAAGGAGCCGATCTTTTCCATGAAAAAACGCGCTGCACCCACGCGGTGGCACAAGCTGGACAACACCGCGAATATCTTTCCCGTGGTGGCGAGCCGGCGCTATTCCAACGTATTCCGCCTGACAGCCGTGATGCGCGAGGCTGTGGACCCTGCGCTGCTCCAGCAGGCGCTGGAGCAAACGCTCCCCTATTTTGCCGCGTTCAACGTCCGCCTGCGGCACGGCCTGTTCTGGAACTATCTGGAAACCAACCGCGCCACACCCCAGGTCCTGCCCGAGCAGGACGCCCCCTGCCGCTATATCGACCCCGTGGAGACAGGCCGCTTTCTGTTCCGTGTGCTGTATTACGGCAGCCGCGTGCATCTGGAGACCTTCCACGTGCTCACGGACGGCACGGGCGCGATGCAGTTTTTGAAGGCCGTCTGCTACCGCTACTGCCAGCTTGCCCACCCGGACGCGTTCACGCCCGAGCAGCTTGCCACCCCCTACGGCACCGAGACCGCGGGCGAGGTGCAGGACGGATACCTCAAGCATTACGTTCCGGCCAAAAGCAAAACGTTCCGCGAACCGGGCGCGTATCATCTGCGGGGCGAGCACCGCATCGCGGGCGGGCTGGGCGTGGCCACGGCGCTGATGCCCGTGGACGCGCTGAAGGCCGAGTGCCGCCGCTTCGGCGCCACCGTGGGCGAATACCTCACAGCCGCCATCGCCTACGGCGTGTACGAAGAATACACGGCCTGCAACGGCGCAAAAAGGCCCGTCAGCATCTTTGTCCCGGTGAATCTGCGGCCTATCTTCGGCACCGAGACGTCCCTGAATTTCTTTTCCAACCTGACGATCATCCTGCCGCTGGCGCGCCGCGCCGTCCCCTTTGAGGACGTGATGGAGGCCGTGAAGCGCCAGTTTGCCGAAAAGCTGACGCGGGAGGAATTTGAACAGAAGCTGGCCTTTACGGCGGGCAGCGAAAAGAACCTCATCACGCGCATCATTCCCCTGCCGCTGAAAAACGGCATCCTCCGCATCGTGTACGAGCATTCCAACAATGGCAGCACGCTGGTGTTCTCGAATCTGGGGCCGGTGCGTGTGGAAGAGCCGTTCCGCCGGTATTTCGAGGGCTTCCGCTTTCTGCTCTCCACCACGCCCAGGGAGCCGGTGAAGGCCACGGCCTGCGCCTGCGGCAACACGCTGGCGCTCACCTTCACCACCGAGGTGGAGGACAACCGCCTTGCGCGCAGCGTGGTGCGCAGGCTTGCAAAGGCGGGCGTGCCCGTCACGCTGGAGACAGGAGGCGATACGGATGAAACATTGCAGGGCGTGTGATGTGGACGTTGCCACGCCGGCGGTGCTGTGCCCGCTTTGCGGCACGCCCCTGGCCGGGCTGGCGGACGCGGACTGCGCGGCGGTATATCCGCCGGCGGGCAGCCGGAAGGAATACAATTTTGTCAAACGCCTGCTGCTGCTGCTCTCCGTCGTCGGCGCGGCGGTGTGCATCGTGGTAAATCTGCTTGTGATGCCGTCGTTCTGGTGGTGGACCATCGTGGTGACGGCTTTGGTATACGCCTGGGCCGTGGTGCCCCACGCCATGCGCCGCGGCGGCAACGCGGCGGGCAAGGTGCTCATGCAGGTGGTGGCGGGCAGCGCGCTGGCCGTGCTTGTGGACTTTGAAACAGGCTACCGGGGCTGGGGCGTTTCGTTCGTGGTGCCCGCGTTCATCTGCGCGGGCATCGTGGCGGTGGTGGTGCTGGTGATGTGCAACCGCACCAACTGGGCGGGGTATGTGCTGTATCAGGCGGTGCTGGCGGTGTTTGGGCTGGCAATGCCCGTGCTGTACTTCACCGGGCTGGCGCACAGCCTGGTGGGCGCCGTGGTGCCCAGCATCCTGGCGGTGGCCACATTGGCAGGCATGGCCGTGTTCGGCGACCGGACGATCAAAAACGAATTCCGCCGGCGGCTGCATTTTTAACAATGGGAAGCTTGCTGCGGCAGCCCCCGCCGTGAATCTCTTTGTGCGGCCGGAACCGGCAGCCCCCGCCGTGAATCTCTTTGCGCAGCCGGAACCGGCAGCCCCCGCCGTGAATCTCTTTGCACAGCCGAAACCGGCAGCGCCCGCCGTGAATCTCTTTGCACAGCCGAAACCGGCAGCCCCCGCCGTGAATCTTTTTGCGCAGCCGAAACCGGCAGCGCACCGCGGCGGCAAAGGCCGGCCCGGCGCCGGGCCGAAAAAAGGCCGGAGATCGTTTTTTAGCGTTTTGCGGGCAAAAAACGCTTGATTTTACAAAAGCGGCATAGTATAATATAAAAGCTATCCGTACGCCGGTGTGTCGGAATGGCAGACGATGCGGACTCAAAATCCGTTGGTGGCAACACCGTGTGGGTTCAAGTCCCACCACCGGCACCATATCGAGTGGATGTAACTGATTTCAGTTACATCCGCTTCTTTTTTGCAAAAAGTATTGACAAAGGTATCGTTCGTGAGTATACTTTAATGATTTAGTTCGTCAGAGCTGAATGGGCGGCTTGGGAATAATACAAAAGGAAGGTAAGACCTATGTTTGAATATGTACCCAAAACCGAATATGCTCCAGTACGAGAAGAAATTGAGGAGATTATCCGGAAAGCCCAATCATTTCTGCGTAAAAATTACGGAATCACTTTTCAGTATCATCTAATTGGCAGCGGCAACAGACATTTGATTATGCGTGATACAAGCGGCAACAAAGGATATGATTTTGACTACAATCTTATTTTGCCGTATAAACCTCAGCTGAAAGCCTCAACGGTAAAAGAGTACTTCCGTTTAGCATTCAACCACGCTGTAAAAGGGACGGCATATAAATGTCCCGAAGATTCAACGACGGTTTTAACAATTAAGGTTGTCAACAAAAAGCAAAACAAGATTGCTCACAGCTGCGATTTTGCTATTATTTACTATCCCTACGAAGATTCCGACGATGGGTATTTCTATCTTAAGAACTGGAAAGATGGAAGATACTCGTTTGAGTTTCGCCAGCTTTCGGAAGGCGCGGACAGCAAGCTTGATGAACTCAGACAATATTCTGATTGGTGGAGCAGAATTAAGGATGAGTACAAAAAGCTAAAAAACAATAACAAGCAGAATAAGCGATCATTTGTGCTGTACCTTGAAAGCATAAATAATGTCTATAACCACATCAAGCAAGAAAACGAACGTGAGAATAATAATGGTTCCGTTGCGATAAATATGTTTTGGAATTATTGAACGTCCTTATGTACGGAGCAGGTTTATGCCTGCTCCGTTTCTTCTTCCTCAAAAGAATCATCGTCCACGCCGTACTGCTCCGGGAACAATTCTTTCATTCCCTCCGACGGCTCGCAGGAAACGTACTCAACGGCAACGCCCTCGCGGATATCGGCGGTGTAGTTCGGATGGCACTGCGTGGGGTCGATGTCCAGATACCCGACGAACTTGTAGTAGATGACAAGACGTTGGGTCTTATTTTTGCCCGTCCCCTGCGTTTCGTACACGTCGATGTGGTCGATCAGCTCGTTGAGCACCTGCTTGGTCAGCGTTCGCATTTCCATGAACTTGCGGATGGCACGGATGAACTCCTCCCGCTCGCTTTCCTTTTCGCCCATTTCGGCAAGCTTTTTGCGCAGCTTCAGAATTTTCTTTTTCAATTGCTCGCGCTCGTCGGCGTATTCGCTTGAAAGGATGCTGTAATTCTCCTCCGAGGTCTTGCCGCTGAGCTTGTCCTCATAGAGGGATTTCAGCAACTTCGGGATCATCTCAATTCGCATTTCCGACTTGCGAAGCTCGGAGGCTGCCGCTTTCTTCTCGCTCTCGTACTGCTTGTTGCTCTTGTGGGCAAGAATTTCGGCAAAACGGTTTTCATCGGCAACAAGGTATTCCGCAAGCCGCCGCAGCTCCATTTCTACCACCGCTTCCACCGCATCGGCGCGGATATAGTGGCGGGTAAGGCAGGTACCGCGGTAATCCTTGACGTAGTTGGAGCATGAAAAATAGTGGATGTCCTTGTTCTGCGTGTTGGTGTGATACCACATCTTACTGCCGCAGTCCGCACAGCGGAGGATATCACAGAAGATACTTTTCGGACCGTTAGCCTCCTTCGGTGCGCGCTGATGCGTGCTTTTCAGTCTTTTCTGCACCTTTTTATAGGTGTCGCGCTCGATGATCGCCTCGTGCCTGTCCTCAAACACCATCCAGTCCTCTTTCGGATTGTCGATACGGCGGTGATTCTTGAATGACTTGGAGTGCGTTTTGAAGTTCAGCACATCGCCGCAGTATTCCTGACGCGTCAGGATACCGTGGATGGTGCTCGATTTCCATTTGTACGGATTCGGCTGACTTTTCTTGCCGCCGCGGTTGATGCCTTTGGACGCCCAGTACGCCGTACAGTTGAGGTGCTGCTCGTCCTGCATGATCCTTGCGATGGTATCCTCGCCGTTGCCGTCCAGATACAGCTTGAAAATCTCCCTGACGACGGCTGCGGCCTCCGGGTCGATGATCCAGCGTTTCTTGTCCTGTGGGTCTTTCACATAGCCGTACGGGGGTTGGGAGAGCGGTTCGCCCGCTCTCCCTCTGGTATTGTGCGCAGACCGCACCTTGCGGCTGATATCCTTGGCGTACAGCTCGTTCATGATATTTTTGATGGGGATAAAATCATCCATGTCCGTTGCCCCGTCAACGCAGTCCACATTATCGTTGATGGCGATAAAGCGGACGTTGTGGTCGGGAAAATAGTTTTCGGTGTAATATCCCACCTGCAGGTATTCACGCCCGAAACGGGACATATCCTTAACGATGATCGTGCTGACATATCCCATTTCGATATCATCGAGCAGTTCCTGAAAGCCCGGTCGGTTAAAATTCGTGCCGGTGTAGCCATCATCCACATAGAACTTGGTGTTGCCCATGTGGTTTTCCTTGGCGTACGCCTGGAGCATTTTCTTTTGGTTGGCAATGGAGTTACTCTCCCTGTCCGTATTGTCGTCTCGACTGAGACGGCAATACAGAGCGGTAATTCCGGTTAATTGTTTTTGCTTTTTATTCGACTGCATAATAAATTATCTCTCCTTTCCGGCAGTCGAACGCACGGGTTTCGGTTTCATTTTAGGCTCTTCTTTCTTTGCGGTCAAATCTGTAAATTCGTCGCTGATAATGTCCTCCATCGCATCAGAAAGGGTCTTGTCCTTGCCCGTCAGCGTCGCCTCGGCAAATCTGCCCTCAACTACATAGCGGGTGTTGATGATGTCATACTCGCGGTGTCCGCCGCCAATTCCGATGATAAAGCGGCTGTCGGGCTGCTTCTGTTCGGGTTTCTTTTTCATAGTTATTCCTCCTTTTCGCCTCTGGAATATCGAATTTGCATCTCTTTATTTGCCCGGTCATAGTCTTTCTTGCGCCCGTCGAGGTGTGCCAGTTTTCTTTTGAGCGCATATCCGACATAGATCAGTTCCGGAAAGTTCACGTGAATGAACAGATTATTGCCGTCTTCGTCGTCAAAAGACATCACATAGGCGTTGTCACAGACCTCTTTCAGGTTAAAGACTTTCAAGGCATTCTGGCCGACATATTCGTATACCTCACGGCATCCCTCGGCAGAAAAGGCAGTGATCATTGCATCCAGTTCGTTCATTCTCTCGGTGGTTAATTCATAAAGCTTCATTATAATTTCTCCTTTCAAATTAGCGGGCGTCGCGGTCATTGCGCTGACGCTCCATGTGTTTGTTGTAAAATTCCATTGCTTTGACAATGGTCTGTTCCATTTGCTTAACTGTGGTATCTCTGGTGAAATACTTTCGAATGGAGTCCGCCGGGACACGCACATATTCCTTTTGATTGCCCTTGATTTCGGACATGATCTGCGAGATACCGCTATCCGTCAGCGTATAGTCCTCGCTGAGCCGGCGTAACCGCTGTGCCTGCGAAAGCGACGGCGTAAGCTCGTCGCAGGACATGATTTCGTTCAAGACTTCCTGCTCGTGATTATTGAGGTAGGAAAGCTCCACCGCAGGAGTCAGCGCGATCCGTCCATCATCCACCAGTTTCAGAATATCGGGGATGAGGTTGGTAAGTCGGATATAGCGCTGAATCTGTCGTGCACTATCTGAAGCATCGTTGGCAATTTCTTGATCTGTTCTATAATTCGCGCCAAGTTGGCACGAATTTTTCGAAGGGCGTCCCGGAGTGCGTTTCATCGCGTCGTATTTCATCTTGTACGCAAATGCCTTTTCGCTCGGCAGGATATGCTCCCTTTGCAGGTTGCTGTCCACCATTGTTATGACGGCTTCCTCATCCGTGAGATTTCTTACGATCACCGGCATGGTGCTCAATCCGAGAGCGCGGCAGGCAGCCAGCCGGCGGTGGCCGGATATCAGCTCGTAGCCGTTCTCCGTGGGTCTTGCAAGTGCGGGGATCAGCACACCCGATTCCCGGATGCTTTCTTTCAGTCGTTCCATTTCTTCATCCTCCATGACTTTGAACGGGTGGTCCTTGAACGGTTTCAGTTCATTGAGGGGAAGCTCGTCCACTTTCGGCTTTTTCGCGTCGAGCCGTTCCTCCGTGCTCATAAAGAGCTCATCGTACCCGGTCAGGCCCAGGTCTATGCGGTCTGCTTTCATGGCTCGTCACCTCTCTTTCTTCGGGCGGTAAACATCGTTCGGTTATTTCTTTCAGACAAACTTTCAAATCTGACAGCGTCTGGTGGAGCAGTTCTTCATCCAACGGTTCGGAGAGAAATACATTCTTGGATATCCGATCCAAATTGAAATGAACATTCTTCATCATACGGACCGTCTGAAAAAGAGGAGCAGGCGGCGCTTCCATGATCGTCTTTCCCTCGATCATTGTGCGGATAAACTGCTCACGGTTCATAACGGTTTTGTCCACCATCGCATTCAGCCGGGCAAGCTCGGCATCGCTCAGATAAACCGTGATCTTGTTGTTCCTTGTTCTGTTTGGTTTCTTGTTTTCTGCCGCAAGGGTTTCAGGGGCAGCCCTGCGGTGTGAATCTGTCCGGGCAGATTCAGTGCTTGCTGAGACAGCGGCGTTATATTCGTTCCACTTCATCGAGATACACTTCCTTTCTTGAATTTTCCTTGTAATGGAGCAGCAGATGGGTACCGACCGGGATTTCATAGAACCCTAAGTACCTCTGCCACCACTGGGTTGTTGCCATGACTTTTCTGCTGTCCTCAAAAGTAAAGAAGACTCGCAGACAATTCCGCGCCTCCGCTTTCATATCGAGGACGGCAATGAACTTTCCCGGCTCAAGATTCAGCACATAATCTGTTGTGATGATATTCTGAGCTTTGAGCTCGCTTTGGGTGTAGACCTTGTCCTCCATGCGTTACACCTCCTTTTTCAGCAATTTGATCAGCGTTCGCGCTTCCTCGCGGGTGAATGTGCCGCGATTGTTGCACCGCTGATGATCCAGAGACCAGTCGTGAATGTCGAGCTTCGGCTCTGCACCGTTCCAGCTGACCATATTCAGCTCCAGCTTCCAGCCGCGTGACGATTCGGAGATCACTCCGATGTGTCTTGTGATCGTGTTCGTGATTCTGTCTTTCATTTTGATTTTCTCCTTGTTTTTTAGAATTTAGGCAGCTGAAAGAACTGCCTATGTAACCGGCCAAAAAGAAAAATTCGATTTGCCGCCGTCGTCTTCTTCTATCTATAGAAGCTTCTTCTCTTTAGCTGGTAGAAATAGTTACTTACTTAATTACTTATAGGGAGCGGCTTTTGGAGTTTGATCTGACTTTTACGCATCACCTTCTTTCATGGTGTAGTCTTTTTACTGCCTGAGAAGGAATGAACTTACCGATATTTTTCTTCTTCTCAGGTAGTAAAAGGTAGTTACTTAAATACTTACTTATAGCGGAGTAAGCACCGCTTTTCCTCGCCCCTTTTGTATGCCTGCCCCGGGATCTCACCGCAGCGTCGCCGCGCTCGCTCTTTCGAGATCATCGCACAGTCATGGAACTCGGACTCTTTATTCAGTTGTCAAGGTGCATATCCTCATAATGTAAGGAATGAGAGAGGGTGTTTTTTAGGGTTCTGCCGATAATTTTTCTCTCTACTTATTCCCACTGGGAGAGGCCGTTTGGGGAGTCATTCTTAAAAATTTTTCTTCCCTCAAGGGGTAGATCACGGGAACGCGAAAAATATAAGGTTTTTCGAAAAATATTTTTTCTCTCAAGTGGTAGAGCACGAAATCGCCGTTTTTATGAATGGTTTTGAAAATTACTCTCCCATCTGGTAGGCATCGGGAAGGTCCAAAACTAAACCAATTCAAGAAGAATATTTATCTCTCCACTTGGTAGGCAGCGAGAAACGTCAAAAATTAACCCCCTGATGAAAAAATTCTCCTCAAAAGGTAGGCAGCGAGAAATACCCAAAATTGCGTGTTAAATGAAATTTTTATTTTCTTCTCACTTGTTCCCACTGAGAGAGGTCAAAAGTTGTTCCTGCTTCGGAATTTTCTTCCTCAATATTCTTTGCTGACTTTTTTGTCCGAAATGGGAAAATTATTTTCTCCCCCCTCAAGGGGTAGATCACGGGAAAAGCCGAAAATTAAGGCTTTTTCGATTTTTCTAAAAATTCAGAAAGAGTCATAAATCTCAGAAACACCTCTCGCTTATCCTTTGTGAACTTTTTTCGTTTTGGTCACCCGCTATTTCGAAAAAATCTCCATCAAGGGGTAGAGCACGAAAAGCCGATTTTTATGCGTTTCTCTCGAAAATTTTTAATTTTTGGCTCCGATTCGGAGTCATTTTCACGTTTGTCCGGCTCGCGGCTCCGAAATGGAGCCACTTTGGAGCCATCTGATCTTTTGTTGAGGTTCGCGGCGCCAATTTGGAGCCAAATGGCATCAAAATTGATGCCACTTAGAGCCCCCTCACTTATTCCCAGTGGGCGAAGCCATTTATCAAGGTGTTTTTGAAAAAACCTCCAAAAATTCTGTTGCTGCGCAGGAATCCGGTTATTGCCCTTCACTTTCTCCATGGTTGAAGGCCATTTTGTGCCCCCCCTCAAAAAGATTCCTTCACCTAACCCATGGTTGGAGGTCGTTTTGTCAACCTATCCGGCGGGAAATTCTCCTACAATCCCTTACAGCAACTTTTGCGGCTGAAAAACGACACGATTTTTGAAAAAATATTCCCACAATCCTATACCGCAACTTTCAAAGCCGAAAAACGACACATTTTCCGAAACTTTTTCAAAAAAGCTTCCTGCTCTTATACCGCAAGTTTTTTCGATCGAATCTAAACCCCTATTTCAAAAATTTTTTCTCTACTACTGTTACAGGGACATTTGCAGTCCTAAGTGGCACACAAATCGCGAAAAAAGCATAAAAAAGCGCCTGCCTCGTTTTCAGAAGCAGACGCTATATCTTTTCGGGTATTCAGTTGTAAATCAGGTCGTTCAGGACGACCTCTTCGGCTCGGCTGCGGATGCTGTTCATCCGTCCGACCCATTCCATTTGATTCTCAGCTTTCAGATGCTCGGTCACGCCTTCGGCTTTCTTCATCTGCTCGACCAACCGGTCGAACATTTTCTCAGCCGCCTCGCCGATCTCTTTCAGATGTTCTTCTAACTTCCCATCGAGGAACATTCCGGTATAGATCCCGTTTCTGTGCTCACGCAGATACCGATGACGCATTTTCGCAAATCTGTTGTACATGTTTTTCCTCCTTACGCATACGCGATGTAAATCAAGTAGTTGCCGTTCCCGAGGCTCTCCACCCATATATTCACCGCGGTGATATCGTCGTCACGGTTGTAGCGGTCAAGACGGTGGGTTAAGTCCCGTTCAAGGTAAATGCAGTCGGCGTTGGCGGTCGTCGGGTTGTCCCAACAGTCTACCGCCGTCGGGTCGATTTCAAGCCCGATTTGGAGCGCGTAGGATCTTGCGAAGCTGATCCAGTAGTTGACGTCGAACTCCGCTTTTGGCGGCTCTGTGACGCTCTCAGACGGGGTTTCGACGGTTTCCGGTATCTCTGTCGTGTTCTCCTCTTTGACCGTTTCTGCTGGCGTTTTCGGCGTTGTCGGCGGCTCCGCTGTTGTTTCCGTGTTGATCGGCTCAACAGGCGCTTCTACTGTTGTTACAGCAGTAGTTTCCGGTGCCGGCTTCTGCTCTGGGCGCTTACTGACGGGTGGCGCGGCCGTTTCCGTTTTAGGGGCCTCGATGACCGGTTCAGTTTCCTTTGGGGTGGGCTCCGTTGTTTCCTCCAGAGCTGCCGTTTCCGTAACGGTCGGTTCTGCCGTCGGCTCGGTTTGCATACTTGACAAGGTTTCCGCAGGCTTTACCGCCGAACACGCGCTCATCAGAAGCGCCAGCAGCAGGATGATGATTTTCTTCATGGCTTTCGCCTCCCTTCGCGTATATGGTAGCGAAAAGCGGAAGAAAACACCAATGTGCAAAAATCGAATTTACAGATTTGACGGAGATGGTATCTTGTGAGTTTATTCGGTTGTCAAGGAACAGCGAAGGTTTGACCCCTTCACTTGTTCCCACTGAAAAGCCCAAATCGTACACCCATTTTGAGAAATAATTTTTCGAGAACTAGAAAAAGCCCTCTCCGAAATTGACCGGAAAGGGCTGTCAGCGTATGCATTAATACACTATTTCCAAGAGGTAACTTTTACCTCTTGGAGGACGGAAGCTTCACCCGCCGCCCATGTGCCCAATTTGAGCACATGGAACTTTAGGCGAATTCTTTGATGCTGCTTTCCAAGGGGAAAAATTTTCCCCTTGGAAAGCAAGGTATTCCTCCTCCAAGACCTCAATTTGAGGACTTGGAAGATTACAGGTACGGGGTAAAATTTACCCCGTACCAAAGAGCCAGCTAAGCAGTAAGATATCAAATTGATAACTTACTAAAAATCGAGCCGACGAAAAGAGGTAGTTCCTCAATTTGAGAAACTACCAAAAGGCCTGGCAAGTGGTAAGTTCTCAAATTGAGAACTTACCAAAGATCAGCCAAACGGTAAGTCCTCAAATTGAGGACTTACTACGAGATCAGATCAAAGGCAAGTGGTAAGTGCTCAAATTGAGCACTTACCACAGATTGATAACGAAAATTGGTAGTTGGTCAAATTGACCAACTACCAAAATCAAAACCTTATACCTCGAGTTGGTAGAAGGCAAAAATTACCTCGTACCAGATTCCGTTTTTACTGTGGTTGTAAAAGGCCAATTTGCCCTTTTACAAGATCGCCCAGCCATCGGAAACGCACTTCATCAATCCATCCATGGCACGATATTTCAGGAAAAGATGCTCAAAATTAAGTGGTCATTTTGACCATTTAAAAGCTGAATCTTTTTGTAGGGAGGCAAAACTAAATGTCCGTGGCATTGTCTTATCAAGCAACGAATCTGTGAGTACAGATTCACTTGTCAGGGAATTCCCTGAGACCCTACAGGCGAAAGAGTATACTCTTGTTTTATAAATATTGATATTTTGAGCTACAATAGCGTTACTTATCTCCTTCACCCAACAATAATTTAGCGGTGATAATATCTTTACTAAACTGCTCCGATTCGTCTTCTGTAAAACCCGAAACAATATGCTGCATTGTTTCCGCGCTCCAATAGATTTTCAGTTTTTTCTTGGCTCGAGTAATTGCTGTATAGAATATACCGTGTGATATTCTTTCGGAATTACTGCTTGGAATTACTATCTTAACTGAATCATATTCTAAGCCCTGTGCTTTATGAATAGAAACAGCATAAGCCAATTGGAACGGAACAACTGTCTTGGTTTTAAGAGAATCATTATCAGCCCCATCGACACTCTCGTTATATGAATAAACAGAAAAACGAATTCTTGTTTTTTCGCCAATCGTATCAACGTATTCGATTTCATCTCGATTACAGTCAACTTGAGTCAATAGAATATCTACATCAATTGTAAATTCAATCTCATCCTCACAGCGGACGATTTCGACTATTTTCCCCTTCAAGTTGTTATACAGAACAGAAAATCTCCCTGTATCAACAAATAAAATAGGATCGCCGACTTTGTAGCTCCAATCTTGCCAAACAACAGCCGTGCCAGATTTATTGGCGTTTTGAAAATAACTATTCATGTTGTTGAGCCCAAATTTTCCATCGTAATTCAAACAAAGAACGACTTCATCTTCTTCTATTTGTTCAAATATTCGAGGACCAATATTTTCTGAGAATGGACCATCTATTACTAATTTTTCGGTAATCAAGTTTCCTCTTCTTCGAACTTCATCCCACAAATCAATAATTGATTCATCTTTTGTGCGCCAAGTGCTCAGCAATTCGACATTTGCTCCACGGGAATTGATAATTTCTTTCGCATAGAAAAACCAGTTACCGAACTCTATTGCTTCGATTTGGTGAATATCTCCAGCCAGGACAAGCAAGGAGGTAGGGCTTATTTTGGACATAAAATTCGCCATTACACGGTTGTCAATCGTACTGCACTCATCAACAAAGATAATATCATAATCTGGAAGAGATACTCTTTTTGTAAAGCTATCAATACTAATAAAATCAGAAGTGGAACCGGGATTCTCAATTCGACGCTTAAGATTTTGCAAAGCAGTATGTGTCTTAGTTAAGAATAACTTTTTTCTACCCATCATGAGATTCGAGATATGGTTAATCAATGTTGTTTTACCTGTACCGGCAGCACCATATATCAGTAATACTTGGGAATTTACAAAAACATTTTTTACTGCCTGCTCTTTTAACGGATCTGTAAACACAACTCCTTTCTGCTTCAAGTAGTTTTGATTATACTGCGCTTGACCTTTATTTCCCGTCTGCGACAATTTTACTAATGCTTGCAATATGCTCAAAGTGGTTTTTTCATAGGATTCTATGCATGCAAAAGAATCTTCGACCTTTATGGCATATCCTCTTGAACGTTCCCACGAATCCAAATGTTGATTATACTCTTCAATCGAAAGTGTTTCTTCTTCGTCTACTGCAGAATAAATCTCGCCAGTTTGTCTGGTCTTTTGCTCTAAAGCGATGTACGGAAAAACAACTTCAAAGTGTTCTGAGCCAACGGCACTCATAAGCTCTCGGACAAGACCTACCTGATTCGTGCGTTGACCAGCTAGATTTGAAATAAAAGGGTTCTTTTCAAATGGATAGCATCCACTTGAAATATAAAGGTCATTACAAAGCAGCTTAGAATTAAATTGCGTAGGCATAACCTTGTTTAGAGCCTCTTCTCGCATGCTTACCAGCAGATATCTTACAATATTTCTTCCGCTTCTAGTCGAAGCATTCGAGAATTCTGCTCTCAATTTTAATAATATATCACGAAACCTATTTGTATTTGTCTTGCTAAAAACAGAATCAACAAGTGAGGAAAACTCAACTTCCTGCAAGTCAATTAAGTCAAGAAAATTAATACCTGTTCGAGTAAGAAATGCCATTACTGCTTCGTATTCACCATATTGAGAACTTAGTTTTATGGGAATGCGCAGAATTTTTCCAAGTTTATTTAGGCATACTGGATCTACAGATACTTTCCATTTTGTGATTACTTTTATCTCCGAAGGAATCCCCCACAGATCGATGGAGATTTCTGAATAGTCAATCTGAATAGAATAATTGGTGGAGATGTTCTCTTTGGTATACGCAGTAATTCTATTAAACTTTGTGGCATAAGCGCCAGCCAACTGGAGTGTAATTTCAAAGTAGCGTTCTTTACCAACAAAGAAAGGCTGCTTCCGTTGCACATAAAACCTGGTTTTTGAGGATACTTGATTCTTTATGTTTCCGCTTTCAACGGCTTTGGCAACCAGATTGTAATATTCTTGATCAAGTTTATCTGTATTAAGCGGGAATCGCTCTAAGTTGTTTAGAACGCTAATTCCATAATATTTGAGCAAGAAATTTCTTATTTGCCAAAGGAAGCCATAGTATTTAAGCATCAATCTTTCGGATTGCCCGTCCTCTGGAATTCTATTTCCTATATATCTAAGCGATCTCAAAAATGTTGCTAAATACTTTGTTTCAATATCCAAAAGCGCATGTTCCCACGCAGCACGAAGCGAAACATTGTGGCTTTCACTTTTGATCATGTTTAGTAGAAGAACTGAGGTGCATAGGTCATCTAATCTGTTCAAAATTCTACGAGAAACATTATCGCGTGTATAATTAATAATATCAAGCCGTTCAATACTTTCGACAATCTGCTCATCGGAATCTTTAATAATTCTTAATACATCTGCTTCGGTGTATTCCATATCAATCAATTGTCGAACAAACAAATGTTGCTCGATTATTTTTCTTAGCCGTAAGCAATACTTCTCAATACTTTCGTTCGTGTTTTTTATTTCTTCATCTGCGTTGAAAATGATAGTTGTGCTATTCTTAGTAAAATCGATGGAGTTAAGCAGCGCTGGGGACATATATTTCCAAAACACTCTCTCCTTGCCACGTTCATCTGGATTTAGGACCACAAAAAGAATGCCTGGATCTGATGTAACATTGTCGTAAATATACGCGGGAAAACCCAAACTTTGTAGCGAGTATTTTACCTCTCCGTCTTTTTCAGTAAAAACATGTGTTCCCTTTATCTGAACAGTAAAATTTTGTTCTGGGCGACGAGATATGTCTGGATTTGACACAAACTCAAATGTTCCATCAATATTTGGCCATTTATCATCACACGCAAAGCTTGTATTTATACGTCCATCTGATCTCAAAAATGTTTCCAAAACAGAGACCGCAGCCCTATCTTCAGCAGATCGCTCAGAATGTGTGCGTATATGATTTCTAACTATTTCTCTGCTTGTAGCCATTGCTATTCCTCCAATATTCTAAATGGAAAATCACGCGATCTTTAGCGCCATTTAAGTTAAGCGTCAACATTTACCCTACGACCAACTTATTGGTCTTTTTCAAATACTTCGTCGGGATCGGATGATCCAACTTCCAGGTGATATTCATCGGCTTTTCGCCGTCATGTTTCACATAGTTTGCCGTTCCGAGATATGTATAGGCAGCGGCACTACCAGAGATACGATCCGACTTGAATTCACGTACGAACAGCAGGACACGACTACCTTTCTCACGATGGTGAATGTATCGCTGACCGGTGGGAGAATCCGCCGCCGTGGTGCTCTGGCTCTGCCAATGAAACAGCTCACTGTTGATCGAATAGTCGTTGTACATCGTGGTTGGAGAGTAGTCCTTGTCTGCCTTATTCAAGGTCACAAAGAATACATCAATATTCTTCTCCGGCAGCCATTTTACGCCCTCACGAACGGTAGATGGCTTCATGAAATCGAGCGCCACAAGCAACTGGTCACGAGTATAGGTGCAGTGCAAATCCAGCGGGCAATCAAAGCCAACATTTACAGGCTTATCGATGAAATCAATGTGGTCGTAATTGTATTGCAACAGATCCATCAGTTCGCCAAGAAGGACTGGGCTGTCAGCCAGCGAGTAAAGATTGCCGAGTACCTCATCGCTATTCCAATCGTCTGTTGCTTTCAGCCAGACAGATACGTAGAACATCTGCATCATACGTTTTTCAATATCAGAAAGCGCGTTGAAATCGATCTCTGTCAAGCGAGGGAGCGTGTTCAGTAAGAATTTGATAAGTCTACGTGAATCAACCGTGCAAAGACGAGCCAATGCCTTTTGCATCGTTTCTTCCAGCGGCTCCGAGAAATCACCAATCACGTCAGCACGTGCACAGAGCCGGGAGAATGTTTCGAACTTATAGATCTGTCGCGGGTCAATGTGGTAATAATCCAAGAAATTTGCCAGTGTGAGCTTCAAGCCGGTATCTTCCTCGAAGGAAGCAAGGCGTGTCACCAGACCGGCGCTGTTGCCATAGGATGCTCGGATATTCTCGAGAATGTATTTTGCCGCTTTTTTCTCTAATTGCACATAGCAACCCTTCGGCAGCGAAATGAATCCGTCCTTGATTTCACGAGATACGCTGCGGGTGGTGTTTGAAAGCAATGCGGCGAACTTATCTTCAAAGTTGTATTTGCGGTTTGCCTGACCGATAAAGTCGAGGACGGTCAGACATTCTTTATCTTCGGACAGGCGAAGTCCACGGCCGAGCTGCTGCAGGAACACTGTCAGAGATTCGGTCGGGCGCAGGAACAGAACGGTGTTGACTTCAGGAATATCGACACCTTCGTTATAAATATCGACGACAAAGATGAAGCGGACATCGCCGGAAACAAGGCGAGTTTTCGCTTCTTTTCTTTCTTCATCGGGAGATTTTCCGGTCAGGAACATGGACGGGATGCCGTGTTCATTGAAGTAGTCAGACATGAACTCTGCGTGCTCAATGGTAACGCAGAAGCCAAGTCCTTTCACATCATCAATGTCTGTCACATATTTGAGTAAGGACGAAACGACCAGATCAGCGCGGCGATTTGCCATCATACCGCTGAGCGTATAAATGCGGGACAATTCGCCCTTATCATAGCCTCCATTTGCCCATTTGAGCTTATCCAGGTCGACCGTGTCGGTTACGCCGAAATACTGGAATGGGCAGAGTAACTTGCGGTCAATAGCTTCCGGCAGACGAATTTCAGCAGCAATACGGTTGTTGAAATACGGCAGGATGCTCTTGCCATCCATACGCTCAGGAGTGGCCGTCAATCCGAGTAAAATCTTCGGCTGATAGTACGAAAGAAGCTTCTGATAGGTGGGAGCCGCTGCATGGTGGAACTCGTCCACGATGATATAGTCATAGAAATCCGGTGTGGTTTTCGAGGTGAAATCCTGCGAATTGAAGGTCTGAATCGACATGAACAGATTGTCGATACTATCCGGCTTGTAGCTACCGACAAACATTTCGCCAAAGTTGGCATCTTTGAGTACCGCACGGAAGGTATATAGGCTCTGCTTGAGGATCTCTTCGCGGTGGGCGACAAACAGCAGACGGCAAGGCCGACCGCCGTTTTGCTTACGAAAGCGCTTATAATCCAGCGCGGAAATAACCGTCTTACCGGTACCGGTGGCGGCAACAACGAGATTGTGATAATATCCGCGCACCTTACGCTCAGCGTCGAGCTTGTCCAAAATCTCCTGCTGATAGGAGTAGGGCTGAATATCCATCGTGTAGATCTCGGCGTTGTTGGTGTCGAAATACTTTTCCGCTTTCAATGCGCGAGCAAGGCGCTCCTTCTGATCCTCGTTATAATATTCAAATTCGCTGGAATTCCAATAACTTTCAAAAGTGGCTGCAATCTTGTCAATGGTCTCCGGCAGGTCTTTTCTCGTAACCTTCACATTCCACTCGAGACCGCTGGAAATTGCAGCGTTGGAGAGGTTGGAGGAACCGACATATGCTGTGGTAAAGCCGGTGTCACGATAAAACACGTAAGTCTTTGCGTGCAGGCGGGTACGCTTGGTGTCATAGCTGACCTTGATCAGCGTATTGGGCAGCTTGCGCAGCTCCTCGATGGCTTTTACGTCGGTGGCACCCATGTAGGATGTTGTAATAATGCGCAGTTGACCGCCGTTCTGCGTGAAAGTAGTGAGCTCGTCCATAATCAGGCGCAGGCCACTCCACTTGATAAACGAAACCAACATATCAATGTGATTGCAAGACACAATTTCCTTTTTGAGCTCGGTAAACATCTGCGGCTCGTGGATCGCGCCGGTAAAGAGTGAGCTCTGCGCAATCGAAGTTTCCGGACGGATGATCTCAGTCTTTTTATCCAGAGCAAGCGCATTGTTTTTCTTGTCAAAAAGCGCGAGAAGCTGCTCCGCACGCTCTGCGACTGAGAGCGTATCGAAGTCAGCTTCTTTTGTTTCGGACATGATGGTAGACACAATGCGGTTGACAAGATCGACCTGAGAGTTCAGATCGCCGCCGTTGTCTTTTACGTTGTTGAGGCCCTTTTCAACGATCTCGGCGATGTATTTTGCTAACACTTTGGACGCTTCCGCACTATCAATAGGCGCAGTTTGAGAGAGCTTGTCCGTGGTGGAAAGCTCTGAATCTAAGCCTTTATTTATGATTTGTTCGTAAAGTCCATTATGTAGCATAAATAACCTCATTCGGTAGTGTCAAGATAGTTTCGCAAATTGGTTTGCAGTCCGTTGCCGGCAGAAGTT
>OGZY01000436.1_pt1 | contig 26444 bp, 42 predicted proteins | sample 1576911 | NCBI WGS metagenome assembly OGZY01 (sample SAMEA3541488, study PRJEB24748) | human gut metagenome | biome: human gut; feature: human-associated habitat; material: faeces | place: China | collected 2012 | reverse complement strand
ACACAACCCGCTACGGGGGAGACTTACCCGAAATCTGATTTATTCAACAAAGCCCAATCACGCATAAATCCCACACGGCGCTGCACTGTGTAATGGTCAGGGTGAACAACGTGGAGTGCAGCCAGCTCCGCGCTCGCAGGTCGGGGGCAGCCGAAAAAAAGATCCGGCCAAAGTCCTTTGTGGTGGCACTCAGAGAATAGCTTGCGGTAACCGGGGTGAATTTATCGTAAGCATAGCGGGAGGTGAAGATAATAATATTATTATAAATGGCCGCATTGCCCGTGAAAAAGTCTTTTCTTGAAAACTGCGCGAGGAGAAAACCTCTCGGCGTTTTATGCAGTTCCGCAGGAAGTGGAACGGGCGTCGCGAGTTTACCCCAAAAAGCGGTACAGGTAATTTTTCCTTTTTCAATAAAACCGATATCCCCGAAATAGAGGTTGTTAAGCTTTATTTGTCTGTAGCTATCAAGGCTGGTTTTATCACACCCCTGCGTCGTTATGCTTTTAAGGCCCAGCGCCACGTTTTGGGACAGGTCTTCGGAATAATGTAAAAGGGTCCGGGATATTTCAAGCTGTTTGGTTTTTTGCTGACCAAGGATAACCGCATTGACCGCATAAAGAGACAGGATGACCAGAAGCGTTGAAACGATCGCAACGGCAATGCGCTTTTTCATTTTCCGGTTATCCTGTCCGCTCCCTGAATTCATAAATCTTAACACAGCCTGGGCAAGGCACAAGCCTGATAGTCACGCCGGGTGAGCAAATTCGGGCGGATGAACTCATACGAAAGCATCAGTTTTTTAAGACAATTCTCAGCTAAGCTATTTTCATTGCGATCGGCAACGTCAGGTAAACCACGGGTTCTTCTTTCAGATCCTTCATGCTTGTTTATTCTATTAAGGAAAACATCGTGCGCAACGTGATGATCCCTATTCTCAGTGCCCTGTTTCTTTTTCTGATCGGCATACTGATTATTAACTGGCAGTTATGGCAGATGGCGAAAATGAATAACGTTCATACCGCCACGGTAAGCACCCAGAAAATAGAAAGCATTTTGTCGGAAGCCGTCAGTGCGGCCAGCACGGCGAAGCGCGTTGCGGAGCAGGGGTGTACCAGCAGCGGGCAGCTGGCGCTGGGGACAGAAGCTGCGCTAAAACCGCATCTGCGCGCCATCATGATCCAGCAGCAGGGTGAAATCATCTGTACATCCCTTCCGGGGAATGGCGTATTGATTGTTCATCCGGAGACGCTACCTGAAAAAGAATTAATGCTGCTCCCCGGTAATCGACTGGTGAACGGCATCCCGGTACTTGTCTTCCAGATGCCCATCGCAGGCGGGCGCATCATAGTCAGCGTCAGTGATGCGCATTTGCAGGACGTCATCGCGAACGCATCAAACAGCGTTGACCTGGGGTTGGTTGTCGGCGAAAGCATGTTTACGCGCAACGGTGACGTGACCGGCTGGAAAGCGGCCTCGTGGACGGGTTCACTTACGGCATCTTCGCAATTCCCCTTTAGTCTGGCCTGGCAACCGCCTGCCTTTTTTAGCCTGACGCGGCTACTGCACCAGGGCTGGAGCCTGATACTGCTGATTCTCGCGCTATCCCTGGCGGTGGGCATTTTGATCCGCCGATACAAGGGACAAAGCACCACCTTTGAAGACGATTTGCGTAAGGCCATTTTGCAGGGAGAGATCGTGCCTTACTACCAGCCGATCGTGAACGGGGACACCGGCGGGTTATACGGGGTTGAAGTCCTGGCAAGGTGGAAGCATCCAAAGTCTGGGTTTATCCCGCCGGATGTCTTTATTCCGATTGCTGAACGTAGCGGGTTGATTATTCCGCTGACCAAAGGCTTGATGGCGAAAGTGGTCACACAGCTTAAGCCGCTGTTGCCGAAGCTACCGGATGGGTTCCATATCGGGGTGAACATCAGCGCCAGACACATTGATGCCCCTTCCTTCATCGGTGACTGTCGTCTCTTCGGCAAGGGGTTTCAGGGTAAAGCCGTGAAGCTGGTTCTCGAGGTGACCGAGCGTGAACCGTTGATCGATAATCCTCATCTGGTGGAAAACCTCAACGCGCTGCATAACGCCGGTTTTGTCATTGCACTGGATGATTTTGGTACGGGGTATTCCGGGCTGTCATGTCTTAATGCACTTGCCATAGATTATATTAAAATTGATAAAAGCTTTGTTAACCGGGTTTCTGAGGAGAAGGACTCAACGATCCTTCTGGACTGCGTTATTGACCTGGCGAAAAAACTCTCATTGCGTATCGTGGCCGAAGGTGTAGAAACGAAAGAGCAGCTGGAGTATCTCAACCGTAATGAAATTACCCTGCTGCAGGGGTATTATTTTGGTAAACCCGTCTCCTATATCGATTTTATTAAAGTCATTTTATCTAAGCCCAGGGAGGCCGTGATGCTGTAAAACGTCAGGCGCTGTAAAAAAATCAGGAATAGAGCGGGTTGCCTGGCGGTGAAACACAAAATAAAGACGAGCTTCTGTTGTATGCTTAAGTGCAATTCATTTTCCTCTTATCCTGAGCTTTGTTACAGTGACAAGAGTTGTCAGCCAGGGATATCAGGCGTGATAAGGTGGAAAAGCTCGTGCATGTGAAAAATACTTTTTACACAACAACCATTACCGTCATCATTGTCTCATTGATCATCTCGCTGGCGCTTGCCGTCCAAATTGCCACGTCCAGACAGCAGTCAATCCAGCAAATTAATACCAGCGTCGCAAACCTCAGCCATACCCTGGATGTTTATACTGAAGGGATCATGCGCCAGAGTGAAATGTTAATTACTACCGTTTCCGACATAATCGAAATTTATGGCATGACCCCGCAGCAGGCGACCAATATTCAGCACATGATCCATAATCAGGATAACCTTCTTACCCAGATTAATAATGTGGTTGTTTACGATGCTCAGGGCGATATCTTCACCGCGCTGCATGAAAGTTTCACGGGACCACGCAAAGGCTCGGACAGAGAGTTTTTTATCTATCACCAGGAAAATAAAACTCAGCAGGTCTTTATTGGGGAGCCGGTGGTAAGCAGAACCAATGGCAAATGGGTTATCACCCTCAGTCGGCGCCTTGAAACCCAGTCCGGGGCATTTAACGGTGTCGTGGTGGTGACGCTCGGTATTGAAAATTTTCTGGCACTCTACGGGCAGATTAATATCGGCCACTCGGGCGTCATCGGCTTAACGACGCAATCAGGCGTACTGCTGGTCCGTTATCCCTTTAAAAATACCTATATCGGCACGATTGTTTCTGATTCACCGCTCTTCAGGAAATATCTCAAAGTACAAAATACGGGGATAGCCAGCTCCATCTCACGGTTTGATAAAATCGAGCGCATCTATGCCTATGAGAAAAACAGACGCTACGGACTGGTCACCACAGTGGCCGTCAGCATTGATGAAGCTCTTGCACCCTGGCGCAAGCAGGCGATTCAGCTGGCGGTACTCATTTTCGTGTTTACGGCGATACTCATCGTGGCGTCGTACTTCCTGTATTCCGACCTGTCCCGAAAAACACGGGATAACAAAGCGCTGAAGATTATCGCTTCAGAAGATGCGTTGACCGGGCTGTACAACCGCCGCGTCTTTGATGAAAAAATCCTCTCGGAAATTGCTACGTGCGCCGCGCATGACGCGCCGATTTCGGTACTGATCGTGGACGTGGACTACTTCAAAAAATACAACGATAACTATGGTCATCCTGAAGGGGACCGGTGTCTGGCAATGCTCGGAAACAGCCTCAGGGAGAGCCTTACCCGTGATAATCAGCTTGTGGCGCGCTACGGCGGAGAGGAGTTTGCGCTGATATTGCCGGATACGGATATTCAGGAGGCACTTCGTCTGGCCCAGACGATTATTCGCAATGTGTTCTCGCTGCAAATCGCGCATGCCTTTAGCCCCTTCGGCCGGGTGACGGTAAGCGTCGGAATTTCCACCGCCCGTGCCGTCGACATTGCAGGCAGCCAGCAAAATATCATTATTGCCGCAGACCAGGCGCTCTATCAGGCGAAACGCGCGGGACGTAACCGGTACGCGTTTGTTGGGGTATGAGCAAAAAAAAAGCCCACTCAGGAGTGGGCAAGAAATACTGGAAGCAATGTGAGCAATGTCGTACTGAATACTTGAGTGTTTCTCTCAACTATTCAGTGTTGAGAAAGATAATCTTTCTCAACAAAAGATGCAACCCCACAGTTTCTGTGGCCCGTACATTTTTTTGATGAATAATTCCCCACTCTCTCATTGTGATGCTTATCACAAATTTCCTTTCTGGAATCCTGTGCTATCCTTTTTTGTGTCGTTGATTTAATGACAAAAACCATACAGAGAGGAAAGTTATGGGAATTTTATCCTGGATTATCTTTGGGCTTATTGCGGGTATTCTGGCGAAGTGGATCATGCCGGGCAAAGATGGCGGTGGGTTTATCGTCACCGTAATACTGGGTATTGTCGGCGCGGTAGTCGGCGGCTGGATCAGTACGCTGTTCGGTTTTGGCAAGGTCGATGGCTTTAACTTCGGCAGTTTCGCCGTCGCGGTGATCGGTGCGCTGGTTGTTCTGTTTATCTACAGAAAGATCAAAAGCTAAGGTCTGAAAGCGTTGAAAAAGGCTGCCAGATGGCGGCCTTTTTACGTACTGGCGTTTACCACCAGCCAAGCTGCGTGCCGGCAAACGCCGCGATGGCAACGATCAGCATAATGACGGTTGTCTTCCGCATTTATGCCCCCGGCGCCGCGTAACCGCCGACAAAAAACCACGCTAAAAATACCACCGCCGTTATAAATATAACGACCGGGAAGAGGATCCCTATTCTCATACCATCACCTGTTTCGGTTTCTGTAACGCCGTAGAGTGTACGGGGTTAATCCATAGTGAGAAAGCGTGATTTGCTTTTTCCTTTCTTATCCTGATACATCGCGACATCCGCAGCGCGTAACGCGCTGTCAGGATCGGTTGCGGCAGGGTCCACTTCGATCACGCCGAAGCTGGCGCCCGGATAAATAATATGAACGCTGCCCAGCCAGTATTCGCCAGCGATGCAGGCGCTGAGGCGCGTTTTGAGCAGCGTAAGCTGCGCGTTATCCCCGTCCTGGTGGGGCTGGCTTAGCGACGCCACCAGAAATTCATCCCCGCCCAGACGACCGATAATATCGTCCTGCTGTTTCTCTTCGGTCAAACGCTTGCCCACTTCTATCAGGAACTGGTCGCCAGCCTCGTGGCCGTAACGATCGTTAATCAGCTTGAAATCATCCAGATCGATAAACGCGATGATGGCGTTACGCTTCAGGTGCCGGGCCAGAGAAAAGAGGGTGGTCAGATCTTCAAAAATGGCGCGACGGTTGGGTAAACCGGTAAGGGCATCCGTATAGGAGTGCGCGATGAGGGCCGCATTGGCTTCGCGAAGCTGGGTCACCAGCGACTCTTTCTGAATGGACTGGGCAATCAGCCCGGCGAAGAGCTTCAGCACCTGTTCAGCGCGCTCGCTCAGCGGCTTTCTGGCCGTGCTGGTGGCGCAGAGCGTTCCGTAAAGTGAACCATCCGCAAGATGGACAGGAATACTCATGTAGGTGGTAATGCCAAGTGCTTTCGCTGCTTCACACTCGGGCCAACGCTCGGGCACGTCATTGCTGAACATCGTGTCACTATCCAGCGCGCGTTTGCACAGCGTCTCATCCCATGGGACGCTCAGCCCCTCCGGAATCGTCATCTGCTTGCTGTTGCGGGCGTAGAGAATGTGCTGCAGCCGCGCTTCGATATCCACCTTCGTCAGGTAGGTCGACTCCATGTCGGTGACAATCTCCAGCATCTCCAGCAGCTGGCGAACGAGGCTTTCAAGGGATTGCTCGGTGGCAAGGGTTTCTGAAACGCGAGCGAGGATAAGATCCGACATGACGTAGAATGACTCCCAGGCAGAAGACGTCTGCATCTGCATGTTATGCTGAATTTTTAGGCTTCAGACATAGTAAAACATGAATACAGAAAATTTAATATATGCAGGGGGCGGGCCGCAGGCGAGAAAAAAAGCCCCGTTGTTGAGACCGGGGCAAAGACATCTTGATTACGGAATGATGTTCTCTGGTCATATCGAGAACATGCCACACTATAGTGCTGAAAAGTGCAGTTAAAATGGAGAAATCATGGAGAACGTGGCGATGACCCGTTACCCTTAGACTCTGATGACGTCAAAAGGATCAATGAGATGAGATTTCTGCTTCTGGCGCTGGCGCTTCCCCTGGCCGCCTGCACCGCCAAAACCACGCCACCTGATGCACCGAAACCGCCGCACGTTATCGGTATGGCGAACCCAGCTTCCGTCTACTGTCTGGAGAAAGGCGGGGAACAGGTCCCGGTTCAAAGCCCGCAGGGCGTGCGTACCGAGTGCAAATTACCGGGCGGCGAAGTGATTGATGAATGGACGCTCTATCGTCGCGACCATCCGCAACCCGCCAGGTGACAAAGTAATATTGCCTGCGATACACTTCTCTTTAAGATTATTCTTAGCCAGTTCCTGGCGTTCGTTATCGTGAGAGAAGTATGTTTCAGCTAAAACCGGGCAGCATGGCGATGATCGTTGGCGCCCGCACGGCGTCAGGCCGTCGCAATATTGGTAAATCCGTTGAGCTGTTTGGCCTTTGCCAGCCTGGCCTGCGTTTTGTTAACCCGGTCAACGGCGTGATGACGCAATTACCGGTCACCGCAGATCGCGCGCTTTGGCTGGTGACGGGTGATGTCTACGCCTTTGACAACCAGCACGGCTTTGCCTTTGTCCGCGCCGAACATCTGATGCCGCTCACCCCGGATGAAGCGCCGCAAATTCTGGATGAACTGACGATCGGCTGATCACAGATGGCGCAGCCAGTCGGCTAAGACCAGGGCGTGATTTTGCTCCGTGTTTTTGGCAGCAAAGAGCAGGGTGACGGTCTGCCTGCGCGCCAGCGTCGCCAGACGCACGCCCTCGTCATCCTGCTGCGCCAGCTCTTCCCGATAGGCCTGACTGAAGGCGGCGAAATCAATCGTGTCGCTGTGAAAAGCCTTGCGTAATTCATTCGAAGGCGTGAGCGCTTTACACCATTCGTCATACGCGAGATCCGTTTTCTTCAGCCCGCGCGGCCACAGCCTGTCCACCAGTACCCGATAGCCGTCGTCAGGGCTTGCCTGTTCGTATACCCGTTTGCACTGAATCATGATTCCACCCTCCCAATTTAAGGTATTGTGATAATTGCAAAAGATCGGTAGTCTGAGGTTCCTTATGTTATCTGATAATACTCTGGCATAAGGAACCTTTCATGGAACACCTCCCGGTTAAAACAACGCTGCGCATTGCGCTGGTTGGCGATTACAATCCCAATGTTATTGCGCATCAGGCTATCCCGCTGGCCATTGACGACGCCGCTGCAGTGCTTGACCTCACCGCCGATTACGACTGGCTGGCCACGACGGAGCTAACAAGCGCTGAAGATCTGGTGGGCTACGATGCCATCTGGCTGGTTCCTGCCAGCCCCTATAAAAACACGGCGGCCGCTTTTATTGCCGCGCGCTACGCCCGTGAGAACGGCATCCCGTTCCTGGGCACCTGCGGCGGGTTCCAGCATGCGCTGATTGAGTATGCCCGAAACGTGCTGGGCTGGGCTGATGCGGCACACGCTGAGACGGATACCGAAGGCACCATGGTGATTGCGCCGCTGACCTGCTCGCTGATGGAAAAAACGGATGCCATTGAGCTGCGCAATAATACACTGATCGCCAAAGCGTACGGCAAGCCGGAAATTGAAGAGGGGTATCACTGTAACTATGGCGTGTCGCCGGCGTTTGCGCAGGCGCTGGAAAGCGGTGATATGCATGTAACGGGCTGGGACGATCGGGGTGAAATTCGTGCCGCGGAGCTGGTGACGCACCCTTTCTTCGTGATCACCTTATTCCAGCATGAACGTGCCGCGCTGGAAGGACGCCCGGTCGTGCTGGTGCAGGCGATGCTGCGCGCAGCGCGCGGGTAAAAAAGGCAGACCCGTTGGTCTGCCTGAGGATTTAACGGGGCGCGATCTCCCGGTCTCGCCCGGCTAACACACCGCAGATAGCCATTATCACAGCGGCCAGCGCACAGCCCAGAAGCGGGATTTGCCAGTCTCCTGCGGTATCGTGAATTTTCCCCATCAGCGGCGGGCCGCAGGCGGCAAGCAGGTAGCCAATCGACTGTGCCATTCCGGAGAGCGCCGCCGCCTGGTGCGCAGAGCTGGCGCGCAGGCCGATGAACGTCAGGCCAAGGATCATTGTTGCCCCTGTGCCAAAGCCAAACATCAGCGTCCACATCACCGCCATTCCGGGCATAAACCATAATCCTGCCGCGCTTATCGCGCACATCAGGGCCACTAAGCCTGCGATCGCTCGCTGATCTTTCAGGCGGTGGAGGATCAGCGGAACGGCGAGTCCCGGCACGGCCGTGGCCAGCTGCAACAGACCGTGCACCGAACCGGCCTGCGCTTCGCTGTAGCCGTGGCTCAGCAATATCGCCGGCAGCCAGCCGATGATGACGTAGTAGATCAGCGAGTTAATTCCTAAAAAGAGCGTCACCTGCCAGGCGAGGGCCGAGCGCCAGAGCGCGCGGTTTTGCAGCGCGCCTGCGCCTGTTACCGTTGCGACGTGTTTCTGACGCCACTGCGGCAGCCAGAGCAGCAGTGCGACCAGCGGAAACGCCATCAGCATCAGCAGCGCGCCATGCCAGCCCGCGCTCCCCTGTGCCAGGGGAACGATCATCGCTGAGCCAAACGCCGCCGAGACGCCCATCGTCAGGGAATAAGCGCCGGTGAGCTTCGCCACCTGGCCCGGAAAATCACGCTTAATCAATCCCGGTAACAGCACGTTCCCGAGCGCAATACCGCAGCCGACGATCGCCGTTCCGATGAAAAGCAAAGCGGCGGAAGGCAGCGAGCGAACGGCAATCCCGGCGCAAATGAGCAGCAGGGCGATAAACAGGCTGCGCTCCATGCCGATACGCCGGGCAACGCCTGCGGCGAGCGGCGAGACAAGGGCGAAAGCCAGCAGGGGCAGGGTGGTCAGCAGACCGGTTTGCGCCGTGCTTAAGCCATAATCAAGACGAATGGTATCGAGCAGCGGCGCTGCGCCAGTAAAGGTGACGCGAAGCGTGGTGGCAATCATCAGGATGCCTGCAATCAACAGCGCGCCGTGTTTTCCTGAGGTGCGAATAGCAGTAGTCATTATGTTCTCATACGTTCAAGCGAGCGCACACAATACCGATTTTCTCAGCGGTTGAAATCAGGCTAAAATGACAGTTTATCGCTCATATCGGACAAACTGATGATTGGTCTGGGACTGGAAGGCTACGATCCGGATAGCCAGCACGATGCGGCCGTCGCATTTCGCATTCAGGTGGTGGCGGAGGAACAGTATATTCCCCGGCATCATCACCGTAAGGGGCAGCTGATTCTGGCTCTCGGCGGCGCAATCACCTGTGAAGTGGAAAATGCGATGCTGATGGTGCCGCCTCAGTATGCCGTCTGGATCCCCGGCCAGATGCCGCACAGTAACAGGGCCACGCCGGGCGCGCAGCTCTGCTTTTTGTTCATTGAGCCGGGGGCTGCCAGCCTGCCCGAGCGCTGCTGTACCCTGAAAATTTCCCCCCTGGTGCGGGAGCTGATTTTATCGCTCGCGGAAAAATCACGTGAACAGCTGCAGCTCGCGGCCACCTCGCGTCTGGTGGACGTCCTGTTTGACGAGCTGCCGCTCCAGCGTCAGGAGCATCTGCAGCTCCCCGTGTCACCCCATCCCAAAATCCGGCTGATGAGCGAGAAGATGGCGGAAGAGCCCGCCGCCTGGCAGACGCTGGCGCAGTGGGCGAGCCACTTCGCCATGAGCGAGCGCAACCTGGCGCGGCTGGTAGTGAAGGAGACCGGTCTGAGCTTCCGCCGCTGGCGTCACCAGCTGCAGCTGATTGTGGCGTTACAGCATTTAATAAGCGGCAAATCGGTGCAGCAGGTGGCCCAGTCACTGGGCTATGACTCGACCACCGCGTTTATCACCATGTTCAGGAAGGGACTGGGCCAGACGCCGGCGCGTTATATGGCCAGCCTGACTACGACTTCCCAATAAACAGCGAGACAAGGCCTGCCGCAATCAGCGGGCCGACCGGCACGCCGCGAAAGAGCGCCACGCCCAGCACGGTGCCCACCAGCAGACCCGCCACCAGCGAGGGCTGGCTGCTCATCAGCGTGACGCCGCGTCCGCCCAGCCATGACACAAAAATCCCCACCGCGATCGCCACCAGCGATTTCCAGTTTACAAACGAGTGCAGCAGCGTGGAGGCGGGAAGCGTGCCGCTGGCGATGGGCGCCATTACCCCGATGGTTAAGATGATGATCCCGATGGTGAGGCCTTGTTTTTCTATCCACGGGAAAAAGGTATTTAACGGAGTCACGCGCACAATAATCAGCACCAGAATCGAGATGGCAACGGTGGTGTTATGGCTGATAAAGCCGAGCGCGGCGAGTGCCAGAAGAATGAGCAGAGTAGGGTCAAACATAGGGAATCCTTGCCAGAATAATGGTCCTGTTTACTGTACGCGCAAACGCGGCAGAGAACAGTGTTAAAAAGATTTTATCGTTGTCATAACCTTGTCATTTACGCGGATTAAAACGAAAGCAGATATCGCAAAAGGGTCGCCATCATGAACGATCACATGTTTGTGGAAACGCTGATTATCTCCTCATCGTTTTTCGCTATTGCCGTTATTCTTGTTGCCTCCGTGCTGTTCCTGGAAAGAAAAGGCTGACAGGGGCGTCAGCCATCGCAGTTACGCTTTATGGAAGGTGACGAGCTCAGGACGGGCGATGCGCAGGTAATCCTGGGTATCCATAATCACGGATTTCTCCAGCAGGCCGGCGTTAAACGCGATTTCGTCAAAGCGCTCGAACAGCAGCGGGTCGGCAACCAGTGCCAGGTCAGGATGGAAGCTAAAGGGCGGGATAGCGCCGAAAACGCAGGCGGTCAGGGCATCGACTTCGGCCGGGCTGGCGAGGGAGGCCTTTAGCCCGCCAAAATGGCTGGCAAGCTGGCTCAGGTCAGCCTGCAGGTCGGCGGCAAGGATCGCCAGAACATGTTTCTTTACGCCGTTTCCCTTCACCTTGCAGACCAGGGCTTTAGCGCCTTGCCGCAGGTCGGTTCCGCGAATTTCACTTACCGCTTCACATTTCCCGACCGCCTCGTGCTCCATGACGCGAAAACGCGCGCCCTGCTCGGTGAGTAAGGTAATGAGCTGCTGGTGGGTTCCTGTTCCAATAACGTCGTCAGTCATAACGATTTTCCCGGTGATAATCCAGTATGCAGGGGTCTACATTAGCACGGGATGAACGGGGTCGAAAGAAAACAGCCAGCGGGTTCGCTGGCTGTGGGATTATGCGTTGCTGGTAGCAGACTGCTTGTGGAACAATTCGATGATTTTTATTTTATTGTTTTATAAGGTTAATTTTTATTCCCCAAATCATCCCCAAAACAAATCCCCAAAACTCATATAACGCCAGCTTATCATTTGGCACTTTCTAAAAGTTATCTATCTCGCTAAATCACAAGTTTGTTCCACTCCAGACCACGATCATCTCCATACATTGTGCTCATCGCTTCAGTTTTATGCCCAAGCAAAGTTTTGACATCAATACCCTGTGCTTTATAGGTTCTAGATGAAAGCGAACGTTGCTCATGAAATGGGGGCAGGGCAATACAATCCTTTGGCCAGTCAATATTTGCTTTATCTCTCGCTTCTTTGAAATACTTAGATATTGTTTTTTCAGGAACGTGAGAACCAGCTTTACCGTAAGCATGATGTTTCACGTGGTGTATCAGATACGGGCTCACAACTCTGTCTCGGCACTTACTTATTACTTCTGCAAGCGTCATGCCAATAGCATCACACCGTAAATTTAAAGGAATAGCTAACTTCATTCCTGTTTTACTTTGGGTTATATGAAGATGATTATCCCATATATCGCTAAACTTCATCGCCACTATGTCGCCAATACGTTGACCCGTCACCAAAGCCAATAGCATGGAATTCTGAGCGCATGGCGGCAATGTTCCCGCGCTTTCATAGATTAGCTTCCATTGTTCGATACTGAGCCTGCTTCGCTTTACCTTTGCTGTCGGATTTTTAACTGCTAAAGCAGGATTGTAGCCGGGTTCAACCTCACCAGCATGTTGAGCCTCTTTAAATACGTCGTTAAGCACGCTCCTAATCAGCTGACCCATTCGATGTTTACCTTCAGACTTATATTCATCAATAATTTTTGCGATTAACTTCGTGTCAACATCTTTTAGGCGAACGTTAGGAGCTCTGTCAGCCAGAACTTGAGCACATAACCTCCTAGATTTTACGGTCGGTTTTTTTATTTCTCCGTCACGCATCCTTTCCATCTGAATATCTACGTACCTTTTTATCCAGTCTGCGACTCGAATTCCTTTCTCTTTCTTATCTGTCTTCTTAATGGCCATATCGATAAGAGCGAAGGATTGACGTGTTTCCTGCTCAGATGTTATCCGATTTAACTCCGTAGCAGCAGCTTTGGCTGCCTCTTCATCTGTTCCAAAACCAACAAATGTTCCAGTGACAGGGTGGCGATATTGCCAGTAGATTTTTGATGTACGTTTATCCAACTTGCAATACAGGTTAGGTATTTTAACGTTATGCTTTCTGGGGCGAGCTGCCATTTATTGCTTTCTCCACTAACTGGCGAGCCTTGTCTGATAATGATGATGAAATATCAACATTGCTTACCATGCCAATAAAACGAGCGTCCTCATCTATAACCCAGCGGCGACCTTGCTTTAAAGCTGGTGGGAAAGTTTGCTTGGTCTTGGCTATTTTGTTCAGTGCTGAGTTGCTTAATGGATATTTGAAGCCATTAGGACCCGACGCCCACTCATGAAGTGTTACTAACTGCCCCATACGTTGATCTCCACTTAACCGGCTGCACCCGGCTATCTCTTATAGAAAATGCAAGATGAGCAACCGCCACGGAGCCCATCATTGCAGGTACGACATCTTTTTGTTTCGGTGTAATAGAGCTGGTGGACCATCTCCTTCGGCATGAGAACCGGCATCGGCACGCGGATAACCAGCATTTTGAGCCTGTCGATTTCTCCGGCCAGTTCCAGCAGACGGGAGCGGCAATCCTCTGCCTCTTCGCGCCACCATGCCACATCGGCTTTAAGGCGGCGCAGGCGCCGCTGTTTGAGTTTACTGGCCATCAATATTCACCTTGATGGCGAAGACCTTCACAGGTTCGGGTCCGAAGTGCGGATGCGTTATCACCTTCACTTCGTAGCCAGCATACGGGACATCGATACGCTTGCTCGCGTCGTCGCGCTTCGGATAGCCGCGGGTGATAATCAGGCGGTCAAAGCGTCGAGGTAACTGCTGATTATGACCATGAGACAGCCTGCGGCACCAGTACGGATTCACCAGGCGATACTCTTCAACCTTCTCACCTGACTTCATCTGGTCGAAGTATTCACCGTTAACTGCCAGTTGCAGGTTAGCCATCACTTCACCTCCTGCTGCGGTGCTGCTGGCAGTGCGCAAGCTTCTACAGCGGACTCATGGATTCGCTTTATGGTGTCCCAGCTAACGGGGATTTCAGCATCCCACCCGCCTGTATGATTACAGTCTTCACAACCTTCACCGACGCACGACTGACAAACGATGCGGTATTGAACATGAAACTCTCCGCATAACGCGCCTTTGGCTCCATTATCGGCTGTAAGTTTAAGCGGCATGATGCAGTAACCATCCGGAATCACCGGAGAGCTGCCATCGGCACCCTGAAGCATGTCGGCGCGGCACTGATTGAAGCCATGCGCCCATGCTGATGCAAGAGCCATATCGTCTTCAGTGATTTCCTCTGGCACATCTTCCCAACTAACTTCATCAGGCACAGATACCGACGCTGGCGGTGCTGCATAAAGCGCCTGACAACTCCACCCAGACCAGTGAGCACCTTCAGCTCTCTCATCATCTTCAGGGCGAACAAGCGTTACTTCGCTCGGGTGTTTCCTGTGTGACCACAGCCATGCAACGGGCTCAGCGTTAATGGTTACTGGCGCGGGCGGGGCGGTGAATAGCGGCTTAATTTGCATGGCTGTATCAGCCTTGTACGCAATCGCCTGTGTCATGTTTTCCAGAAGTTGCGTGCCAACCATATACGCCACAGGCTCCGCTTCGAGCGATGCCAGCGCGACTTCAGCCAGGCGCTTTACTACTTCCGGTGGAGCGACTCGGTCATTTAGATAATCCCACTTTTCTGTGATTTTATTCCCCGCCATGCCGTGACATTTCCGATCGTTCTCCAACTCTTCATTCAGGTCGTCTACCGACTCGATAATTCCGGTCAACTGCTCTTTGGTGAACTCTTTGGTAATAGTGCTCATGCTGTCGCTCCTTCCTGATACCGTTCAAACCAGAACACAACCGGCTTATTGATTACTTCAACCAGGCCAAAGCGCTCCGCCGTTCGGAAATTTACGCTGTATGCTCGCGCGCGCTCCGCCTGTGCCTCTATCTGTTCGCGGAATCCTTCAACGGTGAAGGTAGCTTTAAACAGATTGCATGGAGCGCAGGCTGGGAACAGATTTTCGATAGCGTCATTCTCCGGTCGCCAGAACTCTCCCGTTGCGACGGTGCATCTGGTTCCATCAGTATGTCGCTCGCCGAATTCCCACTTACGCAATGCCGCCTCGACGTGGTCAGCGTGCCAGCCTTTTTCCGGCAAATCGCACCCACAGTAAGCACAACGGCCGCCGAACTTCATGCGCAGCACCGCGCGCTGTTTTTTCGTCAGTGCCATGCTCACTCTCCTTCGCCGGCGGCGGCGCACAGACCTTGTTTGCCGATAATCATGCTGCCCATCCCCTGCGTTCGTGTCCAAGTGCGTAGCGCGCTTCAATTGGGTCATCTTCTTCATAATCACCATTGACACTGGCAACCATGGCTTTGCAGCACTCGTTACAGCAGCGATAAGACATTAACTCACCATCAAATTTCCACGTTGAGCTGCGGTGAACCTCACCCTTCAAAACTGGCCCGTGACAGATATGGCATTTATATTCACCGCGACTGATAACTATTTTGTTTGAAAGCTCTGTGTCACCAGGCGTGCCAAAGTCGCCCTCGAAGAGGTCAAAATCCAGCGCATCTTCCAGCGACTGTTTGTCGATGTTGCTCATTGGGCGGCTATTCATCGCTATCACCCTCGCTGCAAAAGTGGCGACCTTCTGGGTCAGCGCTTATGTGTCCGCAGATATCGCACTCTATGCCCTCACCACCAGGCCATTCTTCCATATCATCTTCATGCTTGCAGTTACGGCACAGATGCTGTCCTTTCCACATATCCTCTTTGCAGCGCGGGCACCGGTCTAAATCTTCGTCTTTCATTCTTCACGCGCCTCGCAGGTGTGTGTCTCTGGCTCATCAACCTTGTAGTAACCGCCGCAGATTGTGCATGGCACTACCGGAACCTCATCGTAATTTGTTGTTCCTGTAATCATGACGTTGCTCCATGGCGATGAGCGGCGATAGCTTTGTGCTCGTCGATAATTTCCAGCACTTCTGCATGGACCAATCCTTCGAGAGAGATAACACCTGTGTCGCTTATACCTGCCAGGCTGATAAGCTCTACAAGACGACGCGCTTTCTTAACGCTAATTTCTGGCGCTATAACGCTGCGGGTGACTTTCTTCTTACCTCTGGCAGCAGCAGAAGCTTTGTCCTTCTGAAGAACCTCACCTGCCTTTTCACCAAACTCTTTTACTCGGTCAACGGCCACATCTACGGACACGGTTCCGGATTTAACTTCTTTCTGAACGTCGTGGTTAGCTGTGCTAAGGAGCAGAAGCTTTTCGACAGTAGGAACAGATTTGTTGACCAGTTTTGCGATCTCGCTGGTGGTCTGGTTGAAGGCGTTATGCAGCTCCTGGATAACTGCAGCCTGCTCCATATCGGAGAGCGGGAGCTGGTTGTTACTGGTCATGATGCGCGCCAGACGCTGAACATCGCTACCGTTGAACGGCATGATGTGGATGCGGTCCACTGGCTTGCCTGCTTCAGCACAGCGCGCATAGCAGCGACGACGGCGGTGACCTTCTACAACCCACACACCACCTTCATCACGTGCGATAACTTCCAGCGGTGGAACTGATCCGCCGTTAATCAGGTAGTTGAACAGGTCATCATCAGCCTGGCGGGTGCGTTCATCGTCTTCACGCTTATTGAAACCTTCACGAACATGGATATCGGAAAGAGAGATAAACATCCCTGTATCGGTGCGCTTAATTACACCGGCCCTGGTCATTTGCTTGAATGAGTTAGCCATTAGAGAACAACCTCGTTATTCAGGGAAATGACGACACGAGGCAGCTCACGGAGTTCTCGCTGAGCTTCCAGCAGGTGCATGTTGGTAGGCGTTTTGGTGTGGCGCTCTTCTATGCGGTCACACTCTTTGGCCCAGCTGGCGACATCTTCACGCAGAGTTGCATTCTGCTTAGCCAGTTCCTTCCGCTGCGCCATCGCTTCACAAAGCGCGACGCTGGTATAGTCAAGGCGGTTAGCCAGTTCGTTAACCATCCAACCATAAGCGGCAGGAAGGAGAGGGGCGGCCTTGCGAGCTGCGTCAATAAGCTGCTCTCTGGTCATGCGTGGTTGTAACTCGGTGACGTTCTGTGTGTTCGTCATGGTTAGTTTCTCCGTGTTATAAGCGCTCTGCACAGCGCTGATTTTTGGTTGCACGAATCCCTTGCCGGATGGCGACAAAAATTAAAGGGTTTTCGTTTTAGTAAGCACCCAACAAGGGCACTTAGTGAAACGGACGGCTGCCACCGCCAGTTAGCTTCTCCACAATTGGGAGCGCGTTCCCCTGAGGTTGATTTAACGACTGCGGCCTCTCAAGGAACCGGCTGAACGCGCTTTCAGTTGTGTAAAAGGGGCGGTCGACATTAAGAACATTCACAACTGCCGACCGCCAAGACTACACACAGCATCTGGTACAGCTACTACGGTTTACTCAACTGGAAGCGCACTCCGTTCGTTTACTTACCTGTCATCCACAACCGATAGTTGATGGAGTGCGCTTTCACGTTGTGCCCTTAAAAAGCTGGCTGTCACCCTCAGGGGAAAGTGAACAGCCAGAACAGGGATCACTTCATATTGCTTTGGCCTGCTTTTAACCACATCAGGCGCGGTGGTAAGCCATTTGCGAATCATCCGGTCATTCATACGCCACCGGCGGCTACTTCGTGGGCTTCCTGCCTGTTCGCTGTTGATAGGTAAATATACTTTGTGGTAATTTACATGTAAATACCTGTGAGTATATTTCATTGTTTATTTATATTATTTTATTGATTTTAAAGGATATTTATTTTGTTTGGAGGGTGTGTTAAGCTCAAAAAACAGTCATTAAGAGGGGATGGAAATGGTACACAGTGAATTGGAAGAAGATCGCGCGGCGTTCATCGCTGGAGAGGTAGGCGGTACAGTGTTTAGCCTGATATCTAACGGTATTGTGATCAGCCGTGACGCAATCGTCGATTGTCTGGAGGCAAAGCGTCGCGCGGTTGGTAACGTGATCCACAAAGGCTTGCTGAGAGATGCTGCGGAATTTGTGAGGAAAGGGCAATAAAAACCCGACGCGGTGGTCGGGTTAGAACAGGAGTTTAACTGCGGCTAGGGTCAGACCTGTGATTGTAAAGATCGCACCAACTATCGACCAAGTCTGAATCCTGAGTTCCTTTTGTAGGTCTTCTCGTGTCGCGTAATTAGACTTGATAACAGCAACATCAGTCTTAATGGACGCGATATCTACCTCAAGCTGCCTAACTCTTGCTTCAAGCATATCATCACCTCCGCCATCTCCGCCTCGTCGTGTTATTGCGGGTAGTTCACTATTAAATGGTACTACATTATTGTTCGGCGTCGGCATTTTTTTCATCTTCCGTTTTTACTGGGAATTTTTCTTTTATCCAGTTGAGAACTGAAAACGCATTGATATGGATTTCATTTCCACAATTATTGCAAATCAATGAAAAGTAATACTGGTTAGCAGTGTCTGAATAGATACTTTTTTCAGTAAAAACATTTACATAGCTTCCAAGTGCCATATTGCAGGGCATTCCTGCACTCGCGCTAACTTGAGGGACCGTCAACCTATCATGCCCACACAGAGTGCATTTTAAGTTAATATTTTTCTTTGAGAAGTAGGAGACCAACATATCCATGTTAATCAACTCAAAGCCTTGTTGACTTGCCATTTTGGTAACCTCAGAGCTAAAGTCGATTGTATTTTATTGACTCATGAATCAATGCCTTACCCATTACGTAAAGCTGATCTTGGTTCTCTTCTTTTATGTACCACTTCTCATAGGAGGGGTTATCGGACAATACGGCCAGCTTGTCGCCCTGCATCTGTAGGCGTTTTACATGGAAGGTCTTACCGAAAACAAAGGAGTAAACACCGTCAGTCTGGAAATGACGCACAGAGACATCTACAAACAGACGATCTCCAGACACTAATGTAGGAGCCATGCTGTCACCACTTACAGTCATCACCTTGACGTCTTGCTGGGGACGATTTCCAAAAAGAGAGCGCGCATGCTCAGTTGTGAATTCAATAGCATATAGCACGTCCACATAGTCTGAAAGCATATAAGACCCTGGTCCAGCGCTTACGGTCAGATCAATTACTTCTACCCGATAAACATCATTGTTAACAGAAGTGGGTTCGGTTTTAGTACCTTCTGCGGATGCTGCACTTAATCCATCCATCCAGCCTCGATTAATGCCTAAGGCATCTTCGATCTGACGAGCTGATTGTTCTCCAATATTTCTTTTATGCAATTTCCCCGCAGGGTAAAGCATCCGAGAAACAACGGTCGGATCTAACCCTGCTTTGTCAGCGAACTCTCTTTGGGTTCTGTAGCTGTCCACCAGTTCCTGAAGCTTTTGGCGTCTCAGCTCGTATATGTCAGGCGTCTCAGTTCTCATTCTTCCATCTTACTAAAAGTTACTCGTAGGTAAATGACCTTTGGGTATTGTCAAAAATTTACTCACAGGTATACTTATTTCCAGATAACAGGAGGCGTAATGGAAATCTTAAGAGCATACCTAAATGCTTTGTCGATAGGTGAACAGCGTGAGTTCGCATGTAAATGCGAAACCTCTGTTGAATACCTGCGCAAGGCAATCAGCAAAAAGCAAAAGTTAGGCGCGGCATTATCTGTTTCGATTGAGGCTCATTCAGGTGGTGCGGTTAGCAGGAAAGACCTTCATCCGGATGATTGGGAGAAGATTTGGCCTGAACTCGATCATAAAAAATCAGCAGCCTAACCGTAACCACAGAAGAGAGGTACATGCCGTGGGTATAGAACCTGAATGGAAAGTTGATAAGCAGCCAGCCTGGCTGGTGGCTGCAATCAGGAAGACAATTGCCGCTTTGCCAGGCGGATACGCTGAAGCGGCGGAGATTCTGGACGAAACCCAGAACTCACTCTTTAACCGCCTTCGTGCTGGTGGCGACCAGATCTTTCCAATGGGCTGGGCAATGGTGCTGCAAAGCGCTGCTGGAGTAAGTTACATCGCTGACGCGTTCTCTCGTGAAACTGATAACGGAATTCACGTTCCCGGCGCCGTGCCTGATGATGAAAACGAAGAGATTGGCCTGAAACTGGCCGAGCTGGTGGGGAGGCTTGGTGAGCTGGTCAACGCTTACCGTCATTACATTGAAGATGGTGTGGTTGACCGGAGCGAGTGGCAAAGTCTTAACGATATCGCATATCAGTTCAGGGTCACTCTCATGACGTTCCTGAACCTTATTTCCCGTGTTTATTGCCTCCCAGAAATGGGTGAGGCCCGCGAGTGTGCAGCTCCGGGCCCCTTGGCGTGTCGTATCAGTGGAGAAACTAACGCATGAACAGTGTAACGGTAAACAACCGTCTCCCGCAACTACGTGGAATTCCCGTATATGGAACCTCGTCGTTTCGGTATGAGCGCATGGTATCAGGCCGCTGGGTTCCATGTAACCACAGAAGGGCCATGGCGATTGTGGGTGTCTGGCGTCGTAAGGGGGAATCGTTATGCGAGAACTTAACCGGCGATTCAAAGACCACTACGGCGTCCCGGTCCGTGTCATCAGATGGGAGCCACAGACTCGACGCGTTATATACCTTCGCGAAGGGTACGATCATGAGTGCTTCAGCCCTCTTGACCAATTCCAGCGTAAATTTACAGAGTTAAAGGACGACCATGAGCCTGTTGATGCCATCCCGGCCGATAGTGATAAACCCTGACCTTGCATACAGCATTGGCCTGAATGAGGCTATTGCGTTGCAGCAGGTTAACTACTGGCTTAAAGAAACCACCTCCGGACTGGAGCGTGACGGCGTGCGCTGGATTTACAACACCACCGAGCAGTGGCTGGAGCAGTTCCCGTTCTGGTCTGAGTCTACGCTGAAGCGCACATTCACCCGCCTGAAGCAGCTCGGCGTGCTCAAAGTTGAGCAGCTGAACAAGTCTCAGCGCGACATGACGAACTACTACACGATTAACTACGAAAGCGAGCTTTTAGATGAGGTCAAAGTGACCAAATCGAAGAGTTCAAAATGCACTCTTCCATCAGGTCAAAATGAACCGATGGAAGAGGTCAAAGTGAAACACTCCATCGGGTCAAAACGAACCGCTCTCATCAGGTCAAATTGCACTGATGTTCTTACAGAGAATACAACAGAGAATACTACAGATATTAAAAACCCTATTTGTCCGGTTGCGCCGCAACCAGACGGTGATGTGTTGATCACCGATCAGGCTAAACAGGTTTTGACCCATCTGAACCAGGTGACCAGTTCGCGTTATCAGGTTTCAACAACCTCGCTGCAAAATATTCGTGCCCGAATCGGGGAGGGCTACACAGTTGAAGAATTGTCGCTGGTAGTTGACTACTGCAACGCCAAGTGGAGCGAAGACCTGACGATGGCGGCCTACCTTCGACCACAGACGCTTTTCCAGCCGTCCAAGTTCCCTGGCTACCTGAAGTCAGCGAACAGCTGGCTTAAAGCTGGGCGACCTCCTCGCGTAAACGGAGAGTGGGCCCGAGAGGATGGGGTATTCCGCTCCAGTTTCCAGAGCACTGACTACAGCAAAGTCCCGGCAGGATTCAGAGGAGCTAACTCATGAGCCTCTTGAAAGACATTCAGATTTTCATCGCCGCTAACCCTGGCTTAACGAACAAAGAGATTGCGGCATCAATGCCACAGTACGACGTTCATGCTGTTCAGCGCGGGGTATGCCACCTGGTCAAACTGAATCGCGCTACCCGCCAGCACAACGGCAAGTGCTACCAGTATTTTGCTAAAGCGCCGGGTGGGGATGTGAGCGAAGGGCGTTCTGCACTGAAAATTAACCGAGCTGACGCACCAGCTGTATCAGAACAGGAAGCCGCACCGAACCCGGCAGTAACCACGATGATGGAAAAAGCTCAAGTCCTGTTTGAGAAGGGGCTCTTCCAGCGTGCGGCCACGGTTCTGATGGAAGCATTCAACCGCTCAAAAGACGAAGAGCAGCGAATGAAGATACTGATTGAGCGCCAGCGTTGCCTGAGCATGGCCCCGAAAGTCAAAACGCCTACTGACGCATGGTGTCTGGCAGGTCAGGGGAGGAATATCTGATGAAATACTCTCTGATTTACGCAGACCCAGCCTGGGAATACGGGAACACCGTCAGCAACGGTGCAGCCACCAACCACTACGGCACGATGAAGCTTATCGACATGAAGCGTCTTCCTGTGTGGGACCTGGCTGCGGATGATGCCGTTCTGGCTATGTGGTTCACCGGCACACATACCCGCGAAGCGATTGAACTGGCTGAAGCATGGGGCTTTAAGGTCCGCACGATGAAGGGCTTTACCTGGGTTAAGTTCAACCCGCTGGCAGAACAGCACATCAACAGAGCTCTTCAGGCTGGTGGAGTTGAGGACTTTTACGACTTTCTCGGCCTGCTGAACGCGCAGACTCGAATGAACGGCGGGAACTACACCCGAGCCAACACCGAAGACATGCTGATCGCCACCAGGGGGAATGGACTGGAACGCCAGAGCGCCAGCATCAAACAGGTAATCTACAGCCCACTCGGCGAGCATAGCCAGAAACCAGCAGAGGCCCGTTTCCGCCTGGAAAAGCTTTACGGTGACGTTCCGCGAATCGAACTGTTCAGCCGCTGTGGTGCGCCTGGCTGGGACCACTGGGGTAATCAGGCCGAGTCAGCTGCAGTCGAGTTGATTCCCGGTGTTGCTGTTCCTGTCACAAATAACCGGGAGCATGCAGCATGATAAAACTATCAACCGAGCAGGAGAACGCGGTTCGTGACGTTGCCCGTCAATGCTCAGATGCCATTAAAAAAGCCCTGAAGAAAAAGCCTAAGCCAAGTTGGAATGTCGTTGTACCTCCGATCCTGAAGGAGTACCACGAGAAGGTTAAACCGATGGGCGTAAGCCTGGTGATGTTCAACAGCGTAATCGGGCGCCTGAACGGGCGTTATGGAGTCGAGTCATGATCGAATTAACGCCGCGCCAAAGTGAAGTATATGAAGCTATCAAGGTTCACATCGAAAGGGTTGGCTTCCCACCAACATTGTCCGAACTTGCTGAACTGATTGGTTGCTCATCGCAGAACGCTGCTGCTGAGCATGTGAAGGCGCTAAAGAAAAAAGGTTACCTATCCATTGCTCCTGGCGCTGCCAGGGGCATTACCGTCGTCAAAACAGAACTGGATGCTGATCCGGTAGCGATCATTAAAGGTCTGTTATCCGGTGGAGACAAGGCAAGAGTTAACGCTGTTGAATGGCTGAAAAAACAGGGAGTGACTGTATGAAACTGGTGCTCCCGTTCCCTCCGAGCGTAAACACCTACTGGCGAGCCCCGAATAAGGGGCCGTTAAAAGGCCGCCATCTTATCAGTGAGAAAGGCAGGGCATATCAGAGTGCGGCATGTGCAGCGATTATTGAGCAGCTGCGTTGCCTTCCAAAACCATCATCGTCACCAGCTGCGGTGGAGATCCTTCTCTTTCCGCCAGATGCTCGCCGTCGGGATATCGACAATTACAACAAGGCTCTGTTTGACGCGCTTACGCACGCTGGCATCTGGGAGGATGACAGCCAGGTGCAGAGAATGCTGGTGGAGTGGGGCCCGAAAGTACCTGGTGGACGAGTAGAGATATCGATCAAGAAACATGAACCTCTGGCGGGTGCAGCCGCCTGATAAGTGGAGAAGAGCATGAATCAGATGAATATCACCGTAATGTGTCCGACTCACCACGCCGCCGCAATGGGGCAGCAAATAACGATGTCCAGCCGTGAGATTGCAAAGCTGGTCGACTCACGCCACAGCAACGTATGTGTGACCATCGAGCGCCTCATGAATTCTGGCGTAATTGGGGGGTATGCTGCATTGCAGTACACCCACCCTCAGAACCAGCAGGTTTACCATTACTACGAAGTTAACAAGCGAGACAGCTATGTGATCGTCGCGCAGCTGTGCCCGGAGTTTACCGCCCGTCTGGTTGACCGCTGGCAGGAACTGGAGAGCGGGGCCGGGATGGTGGTACCGCAAACACTACCTGAAGCACTTCGCCTCGCTGCCGACCTTGCCGAACAGAAGCAACGCCTGAGTGAAGAACTGGCCATAGCAGCGCCTAAGGCTGAATTTGTTGATCGTTATGTCAAAGCCACTGGCTCAATGACGTTCCGGCAGGTTGCCAAGCTCCTGAACGCCAAAGAACCAGAGTTCGCGATGTTCCTCATTGAGAACGGCATCATGTACCGGTTAAACCGTGTTCTTACACCAAAGAGCAAGCACATCGAAGCAGGGCGCTTCGAAGTTAAGACAGGGACAACAAACCAGACTAACTACGCATTCAATCAGTCCCGCTTTACTGCAAAGGGCGTGCGCTGGATTGGCGGCCTGTGGGCTGAACATATTGCTAAGGGGCAAATTGCGTGAGAGCCATACTGACACCTGAAGTTGCACCAATGTCGGGAGTTGTGCTGTTCCGCCCTGGCAACGAGCTGCTGTGGCTGTTCCGTCGCGGAAGGGTAGTGATTGAAACTCCTTCGGAAGCTATCCAGCATCTGCCATCAGGTCTTATTCCGGAAGCGCATCAGCCACTGACAGATGATGTAAGTGTGCAGGAACTTTTCCTGAACGAGCGGGTTATTCAGCGTGCTGGTGGACTGAGTGGCCTTGATGCCTGGCTGGAACGTAAATTCGAATGTCAGTGGCCGCACAACGAATGGCACTCAAAGGACTTCACACTGCTACGCCACGCCCCCGGCAGTATTCGACTGTGCTGGGGATGCGATAACCAACTGCGGGAACAAACCACTGAAAGACTGGCAGGAATTGCCATGCAGAACCTGGTAAAATGGCTACTCGAAAGGGTGAATATTATGCTGGGCTTCAGCGCTGATCACACCCTGACGCTGCCGGAGTTTTGCTGGTGGATGGTGCGCAACGATCTGGCTGACCTAATTTCTGAATCAGTGGCTAACCAGGCACTCAGGATTAAGCCTGAATCGCACAGTTCAGTGATGCGTGAAAGCGACATTGTTCCGTCATTACCGGCGACTGAAATCCTCCAGGAGAAAGTTAAGAAGATAGTCTCGGTGAAGGTCGATCCTGAATCACCGGAATCTTTCATGCTGAGGCCAAAGCGCCGCCGCTGGGAGAACGAGAAGTACACCCGTTGGGTGAAGTCGCAGCAGTGCAGTTGCTGCAATAACCCGGCGGACGACCCCCACCACCTGATAGGCCACGGGCAGGGTGGAATGGGTACCAAAGCGCACGACCTGTTTGTGATACCGCTGTGCAGAGCGCATCACGATGAGTTGCACGCTGATCCTGTGGCATTTGAAGCGAAGCACGGCGACCAGTTGGTGCTGTTGTTTCGGTTTTTAGATCGTGCGCTGGAAATCGGCGTATTAGCATGAATAGTGGAGAAAACATGCGTGACATTCAGATGGTTTTAGAGCGCTGGGGTGGTTGGGCTGCGAGTGATAGTTCCGGTGTTGATTACTCATCAATAGCCGCTGGTTTCAAAGGGCTTCTTCCCCCAACAAGCCAATCCCGCCTGTCATGTACTGATGACGATGCCCTAATTATCGAGGGGTGTTTAGCTCGACTTCAAAAACGCAAGCCCTATGAACATTCGCTCTTGGTCGCACACTATCTCTATGGCATATCGAAGCGGAAAATAGCCAAAGCGCGAAAGAAGGACGAGAAGCTGATACGCATTGAGATACAGATGGCTGAAGGGTTTATTGACGGTTGCCTTAGCATGCTGGATGTGGGCTTAGAGATGGATGTCGAAGTTAAGTCGTGAAGCAAAAGCCCGATTATTCGGGCTTAATCTCAACATCTTTGACGTACAAAATCACAGCTGACTTGATATCACCGTCTACATGTTTTGCATTGATACTTAAATGAACAGGTTTTCTTTCCCATTCTGCTCGTTGGAGAGCTTCTTTGTTTCCCGACTCGTCGAGGAAAATGTCCTGCACTACGCAAGTCAGTCGCTGGTCAGAATCGACTCTACGAACTTTAACTTTGAAACACTCTGGGTCCGTGTTATTCACTTCCTCAATGCGGTAGATACCGTCTATACGCATTTCGACAGAGCGGCGACGTGCATTTGTGACCAATTCTTTTGCAGTTTCAGAATCGATGGTTACCCCATCAATTTCAGCGGTATCTGAGCGTACGAATGACTTAACCATGGTTGTCTTAGCGTCGTAAGACATGCGATCCATGTTGTCGAGAAGAGGCTTTTGGGCCACCATTTCAGAGATGATCTGAAGGCGTTTCGTTTCTTCTTGAGTCATCACCTGCATTGCGCGCAGGTGTTCTTTATCGCCTTCTTTAGCAATCTCCGCGAGGCGAGTATCTTTACGGTTATCTAAAAAGCGTTTAAAGACGGTTACACCGCCCCATATGACGGCAGCACCGAGAACTGTGAATACAATCTCTGTGGCGTTCATTTTTCCTACCAATTCGTGCGTAAGCTTGCTCAGGAATCCATCAATGTTGATCTCAACAAGTGACGAACCTTGCTCTACTGTAACTTCAATTTCTAAAGCATCAAGCTCTTCTTTAGTTAGCCTGCGAACATCTGGAGTACCGTATTTAGCAAGCGCATAAGACTTGTTGATCTGCGATTGCATCTCAACGAAGCCCTTCATTACTGAGGGAGTAAGTGATTTGTTGAATTTATCACCGGTTAGCCTGATGGTTAGGCTAGGCCAGCCATTGAACGTAATTTTTTCTGGTAGGCCTGAATCGCCACGGATAATCTAGACACTTCCGAGCCGTTGATAATACTGGTTTTC